>JAEEGF012246994.1_pt1 | contig 13464 bp, 10 predicted proteins | sample 9134171 | NCBI WGS metagenome assembly JAEEGF01 (sample SAMN16246542, study PRJNA631951) | gut metagenome | biome: gut microbiome; feature: rumen; material: AP-attached | host: Bos | place: Iran: Karaj | collected 2018-10
CAAAAGTACCACCTTTTTTACAAATTACAATCTCTTGGTCAAAATGAGACTGAAACACAAGTGAAATATTTGCTTTCCCTTACTTGATAAAATTTCTATTTGTGATAATTTGCATTTATTTGTTGAATTTAGGTTTTTTATCTGTTTTTAGAAGTATACTATAATTTTTTGAGAGTATTATTTAGCGAAAAATAAAATAAGAATTGAATACATTTCCAATTGGATAAAATATCAAAAACTCTTGTATTATCAAACTATCACAAACACCATGATCTTTTACAATATCTGAATAATATGCATTGAACGATCCATTTTTATACGATACATTTGCTTGATGAGTTTTATATAAAAAATTTTTTTCATAATAAAAAAAGATAGTATCCTGTACTCGTTCTAAACTATCCAACAAATAACCATAACTATTTTCACCAGCTGTCCAATTCACATTTTCTATTTTCCCAGTACCATTTCCATGATAAATGTATGCATATTCTGACACAATATATATCTTCTTTTGTTTAAATAATAAAGTATCTATCAATTCCCATAAAATTGTGTCTTTTTCGTTACAATTATGTGAAATATTAAAGCGAATATAAATTGTATCATTACAAACTCTATTTACATTTGGTATATCATAATCTTCTGGTATTATTATTTCTTTCTGGATATTTTTACTTCTTAAACAAAGTTTGATCTGATTGCCGTTATTATACAACAAAACAGCTTGAGTATCATCAATAATATACTCTTGATATGGATGTTTTGGAAAATTATTATTATAACACCCCCAAAATAATAATATTATTGAAATAAAAAAAACTAATCTTTCCATATGTCAGAATACCTTCTAATATAATCATCTATAGATTTAATTCCTTCATATCCTATTCTTTGGAAAAAATTTGATATAGGAGCTTCTCCATATGTTCGTTGTCCTGATGGTGAAGGTGGATAAGCAAGGGCTTTAATATACAATTTATTATATGAACCTATCAATTCATTTAAATTATTGCCAGACAATTCAAATGCCCCAAATCTTGCTAATATTTCTGTTTTAGAAAAACCTAATTTCTTACCAATAAATCCAGCTGCATAATTACCTAAATCTCTAGGGCTAAAATATACCATATTGCTTATTTGTGATCCGTTTTTTAAACGTGATTTCGGATCAAAAATACCGCCATTTACTGCCATTATTCCATATTTCAAGATTCCATCTTTTTGATTAATACATGCATTGTTTATCCATAATTCAAAATAATCCATCCATTTCTTCGCAGCATATGAACCAAAATCAATTATATCATTTTCTCTAAATGAATTCTCATGTAAGGTATATCCAACCAAATTTTCCATATCATTTGAGAATTTTTTCCCATTTTCAAATGCTTTAATTTCATCTTGAGAATGTTTATAAATTCCAATATTGCCATCATTATAAACCTTGATAACTTTTCCATTTTCATCAGTATGGGTAGAAAACTCCTCCCCGCTCGGATCCACATACTTCATCGGATTGTTGGCACAATAAGCATAAGGAGACATCCAGAAGTACTTCTCAAACATCGCATCCCTGCTTGTGAACACTGGCGGTTTGTAGTACCTTGCCTCATAATAATACATGCCGGTTTCCTCGTCTAATTCCTTAGCATTAAAGGAGTACTTAGGTATTGTATTATTTCCAAAGTTTACATTATACTCTGTCGTAATCTCACCAAAAGGTGCATAAAGGAAACCTTGTGTAATTGTCTGGTTTTGGTCGGTAACAAAGGAGGTGGAACCTAAGTGGTTAGGATGATAATAGAAAATTTCGCCGATGTTGGTTCTTCTAATTTCCATTTTGCAAAGGAAGTTATTTTATGAATAAAAATAGTTGCATTTATTTGTTGAATTTAGGAAAAATCACCACTATAAATCAAAACTTCCATAATAAATCAAAAACCATTTTCCATCTTTTTTCTTAAAATCAAGAAAAATATGCAGTTCATAAAGTTCCCCATTAACTTCCTTACCCCGTATTTCCACTTCTTTCAAAGTATCTGTATTTTTTCTAAATACTTCTTCAAAATAAATGGTGTCTTCTAAAGGATGAAAATAGCCCCATTCGTTTCTAGTCCAGAAAAATTCATGATTTTTAATGTAGCAATAATCCAATACTGTATCAGAAATATTGTCTATTTCAATTTCGTCTGTCCATGGAAATGGAAATTCACTCCCTTTCAAAGGAAAAACAATACGACTCATTTGAAAGGATGTGTCTTCAAAAAATTTCGTATAAAATTCTTCAAATGTTTTTTCTTGCCAACTCGATGTTGTTTCATGTAAAATAGTATCATGATTAAGCAATGTTACATCATTTTGAATATTAATTTGCTTATCATTTGATTCATTATTACATGATATAACATATAAAGCAAGCAACAAAATTACACTCAAGGAAAGAAAAAACCTTTTTTTGTTCATTATTCTTTTCTATTTAAGTTAATTTCTATTTGTTTTAAAGTATTATCTAATTAACTATTTATTGTCCTGAACAAAAACAAATTTTATACAACTATTCAAATTCTTTTACCAAGTAGGCATTTCCGACTCTGATTATGCTATAAATTTTATGGTCGTTCTTGTTGACAAGTTGTAAAATATAGTCTTTTATTGTTTTTTGTTTTATAAGTTCCACTTGGGAGTTTTTGTCACCAAACAACGGACAATAGGTTTGATATACCTCTGCGTCTTTTTCGCTCAGGCAGGCAAATTTCACACATTCCTTGTCCACCATAAATACACCGCATTTTTCGGGGCGTTTAGACTTGGCACTTATTTTATTCAACAGATAATATACCGCAGCGTCATCTGCCACAAATGCTTTATGCGTAAACACGGCATCATTCTCTAATTTGATAGGATAATACAGCATGTATGAAGCATGACCTTCATTTTGCAGCATTGTGCCGTCACTTACCAAAAAAGTACAATATTCTTTATCAGGAACAACGTCTATTTTTACCTTTTCGTCGCCGTGATAATCCGGCAAAATGGTGTTAACGGCAAGATAGACAGATGTGTCGCTTGTGATGGTTGCCATTTGTTGACAGGCAGCTTTGGCAAAGTCTATACTTTGAGCGTTCAGATGAATAATGGCTGTTAATAAGCCGACTAATAAGGCTCCCTTTTTTAGCAAATTCTTTATTGTTTTCATATTAAATAAGGTTTTGGTGAATCATTTTGCAAAAGTAAAAAAAAAAATGAATTAATACACTTTTTAAGAAAAAAATTTAACAATAATTTAATAAATAAATAAGCTTTCAACAAAATTATTTTTTCTAATTTTGCCACATAAAATAAATAAAAGATGGACATTTGGCATATTATTGTTATTATCATTAATTTTGCGGGAGCATTAGGTATTTTCTTGTACGGAATGAAGTTGATGAGCGGGGGCTTGCAGAAGTTTGCCGGGCGTGGCATGCGTCATATTATGGGAAAAATCACCAACAATCCTATAAGAGGAATTCTTACCGGTACTATTGTCACTACTGCTATCCAGTCATCTTCAGCCACTACGGTAATGGTAGTCAGTTTTGTCAATGCAGGTATGATAACACTCGCCGGAGCCATAGCAGTGATTATGGGTGCCAATATTGGTACAACTGTAACAGCATGGATTATAACACTTTTAGGTTTAGGAGAGTCAACGGGTGCGTTTAGTTTTCCTTTGCTTATTTTGGCAATTTCATTGCCATTTATGTTTGCCAAAAAAGACAAATTGAAATCTATTGGGGAATTTATTATAGGTTTTTCATTATTATTGCTGGGCATGAATTTTTTGCAGTCAACCATGCCCAATTTGGAGGAATTTCCAAAATTTTTGGAAGCACTCAGCACAATTTCCAATTATGGATTTTTATCCATTTTGTTGTTTATAGTTATTGGAGCGATTTTAACGTGTTTGGTACAAGCTTCTGCCGCCATGATGGCTATCACCTTGGTGATGTGCTACAAAGGTTGGATAGGGTTGGATGTAGCGGTGGCATTGGTTATGGGACAAAATATCGGAACCACCATTACTGCAAATTTAGCGGCAATAGTGGCAAATACTGCCGGAAAGAAAGCTGCTCGGGCCCATTTTGTTTTCAATGTAATAGGTGTTATTCTTACTTTGATTATTTTTCATCCAATAATGAATTTAATTGCTAAAATTACTGAAGCAATAATGGGGTCAAATCCTTATATTTCAGTAGGGGCGATAGGTTATAATCCAACAGCTATTCCATTGGCATTGGCATTATTTCATACTTTTTTCAATGTTGTCAATACAGTGATATTAGCCTGGTTTATTCCTCAAATTATTAAAATAGTGGACTGGATGGTGAAGCCTGTTGCGGAAGATGCAGAAGACGAATTCCGCCTCACCTATATCGGCGGTAGTTGGATGAACACTGCTGAGTTGAATATACAATCAGCCAAACAGGAAATAGAAATTTTTTCCAACAGGGTATTGAAAATGTATTCTTTTCTTCCTTCTCTACGATATGCCAAAAATGAGGAGGAATTCGGAAAAGTGTTTGACCGCATTAAAAAATATGAGGGCATCACAGATCGTATGGAGGTGGAAATTGCCAAGTTTTTGACCAAGATTTCAGAGGGGGATTTGTCAGAGCAAGGCTCGCAGCGAATCAGTTCAATGTTGCGTATAATTGACAATTTGGAGAGTATAGGAGATGCCGTTTATCAAATAGCGGCTTTGAGAAAAGACAAATTTGAAGCGGCAGTGCATTTCGATCAGCATCAAAACGATAATTTGGAACAAATGACGCAATTGGTACAGCAAGCCCTGAATGTAATGAACGCCAATCTGCAATGCAGTTACAGCTCCATTGACCTGCCTGCCGCCTATGTAGCGGAAGAGAAAATTAATAAATATCGTGACAAGTTGCGTGCAGAGCATTTGGAGGCTATCAAACACGGCAAATATAATTATGCTATCGGTACGGCTTACAGCGGATTGTATGCCTTGTATGAAAAATTAGGCGATTATGTTATCAATGTTTCAGAAGCCATAGACGACTCTGAAAAAGTTGCAAAAATAGAAGCTGAAAAAACAGAGAATCTGGCAGAAGGAATAGGTTAAAACAGTTTTTTCCTTTAGGGAAAATTCATCAAGACAAACAATAAAACGCTTATAAACAACAACTTATTGTTAGCAAAATAGTTCGTGAAAAAAATTTTTTTAAATAGAGAAAAAGGTATTAAAAAAAGTAGTACCTTTGCAGTCGCAAAAGGTGCGGTAGTTCAGCTTGGTTAGAATACATGCCTGTCACGCATGGGGTCGCGAGTTCGAGCCTCGTCCGCACCGCCAGAAAGAGCAACTTGAGTTGCTCTTTTTGCTTTTAATAAAAGGAGGGTATATGGCAAGTAAAAAATCAAAACTTAAGTCAAATACAATATTGCGGGTAGTGGGAAAAATCGTCAAATGGTTTTTTATCATTACTATCGGGTTGACAATTATATATCGTTGGATAAATCCTCCGATAACCCCTTTGATGGTGATAAGAAAATGTCAGGATGGAGCTACAATAAAAAAAGAATGGGTAAATATAGAAGATATTTCTCCCCAATTAATCCGGGCAGCCATAGCTGCTGAAGACAATCGGTTTTTGGGTCATAAAGGCTTTGATTTTGCTGCCATCCAACGAGTGATTATTCAAAGGAAACACGGCAATAAGCGTTTTGGTGCCAGCACCATTTCCCAGCAGACTGCCAAAAATGTATTTTTATTTCCGGACAGGTCATGGATAAGAAAAGGTATGGAAGTTTATTTCACATATTTGATAGAAATATTTTGGTCAAAAGAGCGGATTATGGAAGTATATTTGAATGTGATAGAAACAGGAGACGGCATTTACGGCTGTCAAGAGGCTTCGCAAATATATTTTCACAAGTCGGCGGCACAACTTTCCAAGCGGGAAAGTGCTTTAATGGTGGCATGTTTTCCGTCTCCGCGAAAGAGAAATCCCGCTCATCCGACAACTTATTTAAACAAACAAGCAGCATTTATTCAAAATAATATGGGAAAAATGGGAAAAATCGCCTTTGACAAGGAAACAATTGCAGCCGCTCGACAAAGATATAAAGACAAAGAAGCCAAGCGAATAAAAAAAAATGACGGAAAAAGATTAAAATTGTACTTATTTGAATAAAATATTCATTTAAAATTTGTACATTTGCAGTTTGTTTAGAATCATAAAGTTATGAAAGAAGGAAAATATGCTGTAATCGGCTTAGGACATTTCGGTAGAGCTATTGCTACAAGTTTGGCAAAAAGCGATTCAGAAGTAGTAGTAATTGACAAAGACGAGGAAAAAATATACCAAATAAGTGACGATGTATCTTATGCCGTTACTTCCGATGCTACCGACAAAAGAGCTTTGTTGGCACAAGATATCCGCAGTTTTGATGTAGTAATTATCACCATTGGTGATTTTGAGCAAAGATTGTTGTGTGCTGCCACATTGATAGATTTAAATATTAAGAGAATTGTTTGCAGAGCCATGGGTTCTAACGAACGATTGATATTAGAAAAAATGGGTATTACTGACATTCTTTCACCAGAAGATGAAGTCGGCAAGGCTGTAGCAAGAAGACTATTGAATCCGAGTATGGTATCGTATTTAGATTTGCCCGACGACCATTGCGTAATGGAAATAGAGGCACCTAAATATATTATCGGAAAAGAATTGGGTTTGGTCAATTTAAGAGATGATTACAGATTGAGTTTGATAACTATCAAACGAAGATATGAAGGTAAAAACAACGAACTGCATATTGTCGGAGTGCCGGGAACCAAAACTTTGATTCTTAAAGGTGACACCATGATATTGTTTGGCAAAACAAAAGATATAGAAAAATTTGTAGAAATTAACAACTAAATGAGCCCTTTCCGCATACGAGAACAATTTAAACTGCTCATCTGGAATGCCATCAATCCGGTGCAGAAGACCCTCCATGTTTTGGGTATCATTGTATCGTTGACGGCAATGGTGGCCATTGTATATTTTTACGGCTTTCCTCAAACCAATCTTTCCAGATACATTTGCAACTTAGTTATTTATATCAGTTTGATATTTTATGTTGTAAAATATCTGTTAATGTTTATTTTCAATAAGCATTCTTTCCAATTTTTGGCAAAAAACAAAGGAGAAGGAATTGTAGTCGCTTTTTTGTTGATATGGTATTTATTGACATATATTTTAGACATTAATTTTGCCGGCATGCTGTTGGGCAAAATCAATGTTGCCGGCTTCAACCAAATGGTTATTATTGGCAGTCAATTGTTTTTCTTCCTTTTGATGTTCACCGATTTGATAGGTGTAGATCAATTATTGGTGCGTTTTCGTTTAGGACCTGCCGGTTCTTTGATGGGGTCGTTTTTTATTTTAATCACTTTAGGCACCATTATTTTGATGATGCCGGAAATGACAATCAACGGAATTTCATTGATAGATGCGTTGTTTATGGCAACTTCGGCCACCTGTATCACCGGCTTGTCATCAATAGATATTCCGACAGTGCTGACCATGAAAGGGCAATTGGTATTGTTGATATTGGTGCAATTGGGAGGATTGGATATAGTTTGTTTTGCCACTTTTTTTACCTCTTATTATGCAGGCGGTGCCACAAAATACAGGTCTATGATGAAAGAATTGGTGGATACCAACAATTCAAAAAGTCTTACTAAAGAAATCTTTCTTTATACTTTTGTTATAGAGATAATTGGTTTTATTGCCATTTTTGCCTATTTGTGGAGCACCAACAATTATTCACATCATTTAGCGGACAATGTATATTTGGCGGCTTTTCATTCGGTGGCATGTTTCAACAATGCCGGTTTTTGCATAGTGGACGGGGGTATGCAAAACAGTTTGTTTGTTCACGACTATTATTTACAAACTATTACCATATTGATGACATTTTTGGGAGGTATAGGATTTTTAACCATTCACGATGTTGTCAATACCCCGAAATTCGGACGGCATAGCAAATCGTTTTGGAACCAGATAACGGTTTCTTCAAAAGTTGTAATTAAGTTATCTTTTATTTTGTGGATAGTCGGAGCTTTGTGTTTCTTTATTTTTGAAAGAAACAATGTGAATAGTTCCATGAATTTGCTTGACCAAATATTTGCCTCTTTCTTCACTTCGCTGTCATGCAGAAGCCATGGTTTTAATATTGTAGATATAGGAGCATTGAATATATCTACATTGATTATTATGATAATTTTAATGACTATCGGTACGGCATCTGTGTCAACAGGAGGTGGTATTAAATTATCCACTTTTTACATTTTGTTGAAATCGGCAAGTGCCACTATCAAAAACAAGCATCAGGTAACTATCAATAATAGAGCTATTTCGTATAGTTTGGTAAACAAATCTTATTTGGTATTGTTATTTACGGTTTCGTTGATTTTGATAGGATGTTTAGTTCTTTCGTTGTCCGATCCGGAAATGTCGTTTATGCAGATATTTTTTGAGATAACTTCTGCTTGCGGAACCGTCGGTTTATCTATGGGAATTACTCCTTCATTGTCGGTAATAGGAAAACTGACCATCACCATTTTAATGTATATAGGAAGAATCACTGTTTTAACATTAGTACTTTCTGTTGCTAAAAAAGCATTTACACATTATACAGTAGCAAAAACAAGTATGAATATATAAGTATGGCAAGGGTTCTTATCGTCTTTTTTACTACTTTAATCTGCTATATGACTTCAGGGGATTTGTTGGGGGCTGTGGCAGGCTTTTTTGTGTCCTATTGGATTACAGGAATGGTAGGAGGCTTAGAAAAGAAAACCATTCATGGCAAAGCCAATATTGACCCGGGCATATTAGAGGCTATTGTCGAAATGTCGTTGCTGGTGATGACAGCCGATAGTCACATGATGAAATCGGAATTGTATCTTTTCAAGGAATTTATTCTAAGAAATTTTGGAAAAGAAGCAGCCTCGTTGGCTATTACCTATTTGCAAGAAATAAAAGATCAAGATATTCCTTTAGACAGCACGATTAGCAAAATTAGAGACGATATCAGTTATACTGAAAAAATGCAAATTTTGCAATTTTTGTTTCAATTAGCCTATGTAGATGGAGAGATAGACCAAAGAGAGGTACAGCAAATTATGCATATTGCTTCCCGATTGGGTGTCAGCCAATATGATTTTATCCGTCTGAAAGCTACGTTTGAAATGCGCAATAATCAAGGCCGGCAACAGCAAAGTTCTTATTCAAATCGTCGTAGCTATCAAAGCAGTACCAATAGGGATGCCTTGAGCGAAGCTTATGCTACTTTGGGAGTAAAAAGTACGGATGATGACGAAGTGATAAAAAAAGCGTATCGTAGTTTAGCCATTGCCAATCATCCCGACAAAGTGCAACATTTAGGCGAAACTGCCCGATTGAAAGCAGAAAAACGCTTCCGGGAAATCAACAATGCATACGATATTATAAAGAAACACAGAAACTTATAGTTTTTGGCAATTTTTAAAACCTATTTTCGTTATGTTTAAGGTTTATTAGTTTTATTAAAATTTGAACAAGAAACAGATACTATTGTCCATTTTGTGTCTTTTGTTGTTTTTGACAGCAGAAGGACAAAATATTAGCCAAAAGAAGTTTCAGACCATTCAATTGGATGCTGATACAATTGTTTTGGATACTTTTTCTTTGGTATGGGGTTCTGTTTCTATTCCATCATTAGCCGCAAGCGACTATACGATAGATCATCTTAACGGAAAACTCATCATCACCAATCCTGCAGTAAAAGGACAAACGGTTACGGTAGGTTTTCGCTCTTATCCGTATTTGTTCAGCAAGAAAATGCAAAATCGTTCCATTTCGGTGATAGAGCCGAGTTTGTATAGTTTGGAGCACCCTTTGAGTGAAGCCTCTTTAACAAGCATTTCCGGCATAGATGAAATCTTTTCTGATGCTTCGCTAAACAGTTATGGCAGTTTGTCAAGGGGAATTTCTATCGGCAACAATCAAGATATGGTTGTCAATTCTAATTTAAATTTGCAGTTATCGGGCAAATTGAGCAAAGATGTGGAAATTTTAGCCAATATCACCGATCAAAACATTCCTATTCAACCCGAAGGCAATTCTGCCCAGTTGCAAGAATTTGACAAGGTTTTTATCCAATTGAAATACAAGGATATGGCAACTATTTTGGCCGGAGATATTGAAAGCAGGTCTCGCGAAGGTTATTTTATGAAATACTTTAAAAAAGGGCAGGGCTTGCAGGCAGATATGAATTTTGCGTCTGTAAACAAAAAAGGCGACAGCACTCAATATAATGTTTATGCCAGCGGTTCGGTGGCAAAAGGAACTTATGTCAGGCAAACGATAATGGCTATAGAGTCCAATCAAGGTCCTTATCGGCTTTTAGGAGAAAACAACGAAACATATATCACCGTTTTGGCAGGAAGCGAAAGAGTGTATATAGACGAAGTATTGCTACAAAGGGGAGAAGACAATGATTATATTATCAACTACAATTCGGGCGAAGTAATTTTCACCGCCAAACAAATGATTACCAAAGACAAACGTATAGTAGTTGAATTTGAATACATACAACAAGATTATCTACGCTCGGTGGTGAATGCCGGAACCAGCATACAACACAAAAATTTAAATTTTTTCTTCCATTTTTATAATGAGCAAGACCATAAAAATCAAACCAATACACTTGATTTGACCGATGATCAGAAAATGATGTTGTCGCTCTTGGGTGATGACATCAGTCATGCTTATGTGCGAAATATGGACAGCACCCATTTTCAAGGCAGCGAAGTGCTTTATAAACTGACAGATACCACTGTAAACGGAATCATTTATGATAGTATTTTTGTGTATTCCACTTCGTCTGACAGTGCTTGCTATAGGGTGGGTTTCACTTTGGTAGGCAACAACAAAGGCAACTATGTATTGTCGGAAAGTGTTGTCAACGGAAGGGTTTACGCATGGGTGGCCCCTGTTGACGGAGTTCCGCAGGGCAATTATGAACCTATTCGCTTGCTATCGACTCCGCAACGCACACAAATGTATTCCTTCGGAATGAATTATCAAGTGCATCCTACTACCCTTATAGGCGTAGAAGCCGCTTTGTCCAACAACGATTTGAATACCTTTTCACGCAAAGACGATAAAGATAATGTCGGTGTAGGCATAAAAATACAGTTAGCCAACCAAACGGAATTGAAACGCAAGTCTTTGCAGCAGGATGCTTCATGGAAAATGAATTTAAATGGATTTTATGAATTTAAAAACAAGACTTTCAACTATATAGAAGATTATCGCAGCTTGGATTTCAAAAGAATGTACAATGTGGCAGACAGCATGTTGAACCGAACTGACCATTATTTCGGCATTAATTTAGATTTTGTTCACCGACAAAATGGTCGTATCGGCTTGTATTCCAATGCTTATTTGATACCTGACAAACATTATATGGCCAGCAAAAACGCCCTATGGGCCAATTATAGCCGCCAAGGTTTTCTTGTAGCATTGAATGCTTCATTATTGTCGCATACGCAAGAGGATTATCACAGCACTTATGTGATGCATGACGAAACTATCGGCAAGAATTTCAAATATGTGCAGGTGGGAATCAGCAATGCCATGGAAGTGGATTTGTACAAGACCTATGCCAACAGATTGATGCCACAAAGTTTTGCCTTCAACGAATTGACATTTTATATAAAGAACAGTGATAGTTTGAAAGACTATCATTTCGGACTGAACTACAAAAATCGTATAGATGCCAATAGTTTGGATTCTGTGTTGACCTCCCAAGCCATCGCCCACCAAGTCAGTGCTCATTTTTATTTGTTGAAATTCAGCAATCACCAGTTGCGATTCGATGCTTCGTATCGTTATTTACAATATCAGGACAGCATCGGCGAAAATACGCTTTTGACCAATTTTGACTATCAGGCCCGCTGGTTTAAAGGTGCCGTTCAGTTGGGATTGTTCTATGAAATTGGCAGCGGCATGGAGCAGAAAAACGAATATACTTACTTGAAAGTTGTCAACGGACAAGGTGTCTATCAATGGATAGACTACAACGGCAACGGAATTGAGGAATTGAATGAATTTGAAATAGCAAAATATGCCGACGAAGCCAACTATATCCGTCTTTTTATGGCCTCGAATCAATATGTAAAAACTTACAACAATCAATTTTCCGGCAGTTTGATTCTACGACCTGCGGTGGTATGGAGAAAAGAAAAAGGTTTTAAAAATTTCTTGTCCCGATTGTCCAATACCACTACTTATCGTTCGTCTTACAAAAACACCCTTTCCACCATTGGCGGCATGTTCAATCCTTTTTATGTCAATAGCAATGACACCAATTTGGTATCTTCCGCCAGTAGTTTTAGAAATGTTTTTTCTTTCAATCAAAACAGTTCCATTTGGGGTATAGATGTTATTTACAACAATACCCAATCCAAAACGCTGACAGTAAACGGTTTTGAAGCCTACGACATGGCTTCCTGCCTTGTGTCGGGGCGGGTGAACATAAAACAGGCTTTTACCATTAATGGCAACTACGAAAACGGCTGGAATATCCGCAACAGCGAATATATGAACAAAAACTACAAAATTGACTACAACAGTTTGAGTGCGAATTTGACATATCAATTCAAAACCATTTTAAAAATCAGCACTTCCTATGCCTATAAGCAGAAAAACAACCGCAGAGGCGAGGAGTTGTCAATTTCCAATAGAGCGGGTTTGGAGATAAATTACAGAATTGCCAAAAGAGGCAATTTGATAGTGAAAGGCGACTATTATTGGATTCATTTTCGTGGTGAAACCAACACTTCGGTGGCATACGAGATGTTGGAATCGCTGCAACCGGGCAACAATGTGGTGGTAAATGTCAATTATCAGACAACACTTTGGAAAAACCTGCAACTCAATCTCAACTACGAAGGTCGTGCCTCTGCAGGAGTAAAAATGCGGCACCTCGGCAGTGTGGAAATAAGAGCTTTCTTCTAAAGAAAAAACAGGTTTCTTGTTAGTGTTTTTTTTGCAAACAATACACCTACAATACTTTTTTCATTTTCATATACATAATTTATTCTTTTATAAATTTTTTAGTAATGACATTTTCATCGGTTTCAATTGACAACAAATACATTCCTTGCGGCAAAGAAGATATGTCCACACTTGTCATATTACTTTTTTGCTCTTTCAGCAAAACTCCCAATACATTGTACAAACAGACGCTTTTTATCTTTTCTTCAGGAAGGTCTATATAGATATAATCTTTGGAAGGATTTGGATAAATATTTACGGTAGTTTGAAGTGCCGGACTTGTTATGTCCAAATCCAAATCCCTGCAACTCACTTTCAGCACAGAACCTCCACTGGCTGCCACATAAAATAGAGAATCTTTTCC
>JAEEGF010205020.1_pt1 | contig 13459 bp, 11 predicted proteins | sample 9134171 | NCBI WGS metagenome assembly JAEEGF01 (sample SAMN16246542, study PRJNA631951) | gut metagenome | biome: gut microbiome; feature: rumen; material: AP-attached | host: Bos | place: Iran: Karaj | collected 2018-10
CTCGCCGTCGACTGCGGATACTGGCACCTGTGGCGCTTCAACCCCGCCGAGGAAGAAGAAGGCAAGAATGGCTTCCATCTGGATTCGAAGGAACCCAACTGGGCTGACTTCCAGAAGTTCATCATGGGTGAGGTGCGTTACAACTCGCTCGTGAAGACCTTCCCCGAGGAGGCCAAGGAACTGTTCGCCAAGACCGAACAATTCGCCAAGCTCCGCTACGAAGGCTACAAGAAGCTGAGCGAAGGGAAATAATTTTCCCTTATGTAAACGAAAACAGCGTGTCCCTTGTAGGACGCGCTGTTTTTTGTTTATTTTGGAAAGTTACGGGAAGAAATTTCATCATGGTAAGGAAAAAAGCACTATATTTGCGCCCAAATCGCAAGATTGGCTTTCGCCGAATCAGAGATTTTGGAGTTAAATACCATTTGAAGAATGTCAGAAAACAACGTTTCCCATATCCAACCGGCTGACTTCGCCGACCTTAAGCCGCTTTATGAGTCGCGCTACGGCAACAGCCGTGTCTTCACCGCCCGCTACAACGGAAAGAAGGTGATTGTCAAAGCTTTGAAAGAACAGTATACCAATGATGCGAGGTGCCGCGCCAAGCTTCATGAGGAATATGACATCACGAGCCTCCTCGACCACCGTTTCATTCGCAAGGCCATCGATTTTGTTAACGTCGAGGGCTTGGGCGACTGTATTGTGTTCGAGTATATTGAGGGCAAGTCGCTGGCCGAGCATGTGCGTGTGGGCACCCTATCGGAAAAACAGGTCAAGAATGTACTTGTCGACGTGTGCGACGCGCTGTCGTACATGCATCGCAACCAAGTGGTACACTGCAACCTGAAGCCGGAAAACATCATTGTCACCGCTAATGACTGCCGTGCCAAGCTCATCGACCTTGGTGCGCCCAAAACCGAACAAGATGCCGATCGTGAGCTGCTGATCAAGGAGATGGCTTTCGTGGCCCCTGAAATCATCAAGGGCGAGGACTTCGATTCGCGTGCTGACGTGTTCTCGTTGGGTAAGATTATGGAGTTTATAGGCGAGCGCAATATCTCGAAGCAGTTTAATGCTGTGGCCACGCATTGCACCCAGTTCTCTAAAGAACAGCGTTACGACAGCATCTCGGAAGTGCGCACGGCCATCACCAAGGGTCATCCTGCGGTAAAAATCATTATTGCGGTAGTGGCTGTGGCACTGATAGCATTGTTGGCTGTCATCTACATCCCAAGAATCAAGGCCAATGTAGATAAGGAGCGTGCTGAACGTATGGCCAAGGATTTTGCCCGTGAGGTGAGTATCATGCAAAGTGAACTGCCTTCACTGCGCGAGAAATACCAACTCAAATCACTCGACGAGCCGATGACGTTCAACTGGACTGACGATAGTCTTCGTTACATCGAGAACCTGCGACCTTATTTCGGCAACGATGAATACAAATTGCAAGCAGTCAAGGCATTGACGGAACAACGTAACAGCATTGAAGCCAGCCGCCGTGCCGACTTCGACCGCCTTTTGGTCAGTGAGTTCCGTCAAGCCACCGACAGCGTTGCCATACAGCTCAAGACCGCCTTGCCCGACCCCACCGATGACCAACTCCTCATAGTGGCCGGAAAATGGTACAGCCAAACGAAATAAACGGCGCAAAAAGGAGTTATTGAAAAAAATGACATCCCAGTGCGAAGGAAGATACACCTTATATTATTATGCGCGACGGTGCTACTGACACTCGGCAGCTGTTCCACCAAAAAGAACACGCTGACGCGACGAATGTTCCATAACCTGACTAGTCACTATAACGTGTATTGGAATGGCGAACAAAGCCTTAAGGAAGGTGATAAACAGTTGAAAACCAGCGTAAAAGACGACTATTCGAAGATTTTGCGGGTCTATAACTACGGCACCCAGCAAGATGGAATGTCGATGAACGCGAAGATGGACCGTGCTTTGGAAAAGACTTCTATCACCGTACAGAAACATTCCATGAAATTTGGTAGCCGCGAGCGCGTGAAATGGATTGACGATGCCTATTTGGTGATGGGCAAGGCCCATTTCTACAAGCACGACTACATCCCCGCCCGCCGCACTTTCGATTTTGTGGCCACCGAGTACAACTATAACGACATCGCCTATGTTGCCAACCTTTGGCTCGTCAAAACATACATCCAGACCGAACAATATCCTCGCGCCATCGCCACTATCGAGACGCTGCAAGCCAAAACCGCCGGACTCAACAAACTGCCCAGGGAACTGATGCGCGACATGGATTTCACCATTGCTGACTACTACATCGCCACCAAGGACTACAACGGCGCGATGAAATACCTTCAAAACGGCCTCGTATTCAACAAAGACCGCGACACGCGCACCCGGGCCATGTTCATCATGGGACAGATTTACATGCAGCAGGGCGATGCCGATCGCGCCATAGCCCAGTTCAAGAAGGTGGTGAAACGCAACCCCGTCTACGAGATGAACTTCGAGGCGCGAATGAATATGGCCAAAATGGGTTCGGCCGACAACGCCGAGGAGATGTACAAGATGCTCAACAAGATGTTGCGTGATTCCAACAACGACGACTACCGTGACCGTATCTACTATGCCATGGCCGAACTCGCCCTACGCGAAGGCGACGAGAACAAAGCCTTGAGTTACCTTCGCAAGTCGGTGGCTGCTTTCAAGGACAACCGCATCCAAAGGGCCCAGGCATCGCTGAAAGCTGCCACCATGTATTTCGATCGCAGCGAATACGAGCTTTCGCAAGCTTACTACGACACCGCCGTCTCCAGCATGGATCGAGAGGCACCTGGCTACGACAGCATCCTCAATATTTCACAGACCCTCAACGAGTTGGTGATGTATGCCAGCACTGTCCGCGACCAAGACAGCTTGCTGCGTGTGGCTGCTATGGACTCGGTCAGCCGCAACATCTTGATCGACCACATCATTGCAAAGGTCATCGAGGAAGAGGAACGGCAGAAAGCGCAACAAGAATATGAAGAACAACTCGCCTTGATGGGTGCTGCCACAGGTGAAGCACCGAAATCGGAACCTACCCAAAACAGCAGTGGATCTTCGTGGTATTTCTACAACCAGACCGCCTTAACCAAGGGCTACACTGAATTTACCAGGAAGTGGGGTATGCGCCGCAACGAGGACAACTGGCGCATCAGCGACAAGCAGAGCATGAATGCTTTCCTAAATGGCGAAGACGACAACGAGGAGATGACCGAGGCCAAGAATGCCCAGGCCAAGCAAGACTCACTCAACGCGACCTACACCACACATGACCGTGGTTATTACCTGCGCGACCTACCCTTTAAGCCGGAACAGAAGGAAGTTTGCGACTCGCTCATCGCTGATGGACTCTATCATCTTGGCTTCCTTTATATGGACCGTCTCAATGACCTGCCACGTTCCATCGAATCGTACACCCAGTTGGATACCCGTTACCCCAACAACGAGAAGGAGTTGCCTTGCTGGTATGCTCTCTATAAGATGCATAAAGACCTCAATGATGAGGACAATGCCTTGATTTACAAGAACAAAATTTTCGACAAATACCCGACTTCAAGTTACGCCCAGTTCATCAACGATCCGGAGTATTTCAAGAAACTGCAAGATCAGGAGAAGGAATCGTCGGACTTCTACGCCAAGACTTACGAAGCCCTGCAACAAGGCCAGTATTTCCGCGTGAAAATGAATACCGAGCGGGCCATGCAACTCTACGAAACCGATACTGCTATGATGCCGCGTTTTGCTTTCCTTCATGCTGTGGCGAGCGGACGACTAGTGGCTGTCGACACGATGGCTTTTGAGCTGTATCGCCTCGTGCACAAATACCCAAGCCACAGCATCACGCCCTACGCGCAACAGGTGCTTGAACATGTCAATACGGAATACAAGCTCGGCCTCGTGCTCAACAATGCCGATGGCGAAGGCAAGGAAGAACCCAAAGTGAAAAAGCCATCGCTCTATATCGAACGGACCGAAACCGAACATTTTGTGATGATTGTATGTGACTCCAAGAAAGTCAGGATCGAACCATTGAAAGTGCGCATCAGCGACTTCAACAAGAAGAACCACCGCACCCGCGCGTTCAACATCCGTGACGTCATCCTCGATGATGCACGTACCGTCATTACTATTGGCAACTTTGACAACCAGAAACAGGCCGAAGATTACATCACGTCAATGTTTCTCAACGACTATGTCTTTGGTGGCATCAAGGAGCAAGACTACACCGTGAAGCCCATTTCGGGCATCAACTATCCCATCTTCTACCAATCGAAAGACCTTGAAGAATATCTTCAATTCATAGAATCCAACAATAACAAGTAACACATAAAACATGAAAGTCATGGAATCACCAGTACGCAATCTCATAGGCACAGGGACTGTGATCAAGGGCGACATTGAGTCGAATGGCGACATCCGCATAGATGGCCAGCTCATAGGCTCCATCAAATCGAATGGAAAAATTGTTGTCGGGCAGACCGGCGTCATCGAAGGCGACCTTTCCTGCAAACAAGCCGAGATAGCTGGCAGGGTAAAAGGCATCATCACCACAGAGGAACTCACTGCGCTGAAGGCCACCTCGAAGGTTGAGGTTGACCTCACCACAAAGCAGCTCCTCATCGAAGTCGGTGCCCAATTCACTGGCAAATGTGTCATGGGCCAGCAATCGACCGTGGCCATGCCCAAGCAAAAAATCGGCTGACGATGACTGAGGAGATGCAGAAGCGTTTCGGCTACAAACTCACCGAAGAATACGACCCCGATCGTCTCGCCAAGTTGCAGGATCATTACAAGGCCATTCTTGAACTGTTGGGCGAAGACCCGCAGCGTGAGGGCTTGCAAAAAACGCCATTCCGCATGGCGCGGTCAATGCAGTTTCTCACCCAAGGCTATCAGCAAGACCCGATGGAAATCTTGCTTTCGGCCAAGTTCAAGGAAGACTACCGACAGATGGTCATTGTGAAGGACATTGAGGTGTATTCGCTCTGTGAGCACCACCTGATTCCCTTTGTCGGCAAGGCGCATGTGGGCTACATCCCCAATGGCTATATCACGGGTTTGAGCAAGATTGCTCGTGTGGTGGAAGCCTATTCGCGCCGCCTTCAGGTGCAGGAACGCTTGACGACGCAAATCAAGAACGCCATCAACGAGGCATTGCATCCGTTGGGCGTGGCTGTGGTTATTGAGGCAAAACACCTTTGTATGTCGATGCGAGGTGTGCAGAAACAAGATGCCGTTACTACCACCAGCGACTTTATTGGCGCCTTTGAACGCGAGACCACCCGAGCCGAGTTCCTTCGGTTGATTGGTTCTAATTTACATTAACGAGTAAAAATACTGACACAATGATAAAAGCATACGTTTTCCCCGGACAAGGGGCGCAATTTGTGGGAATGGGCAAGGACCTATATGACAAGTCGTCACAAGCCAAGACCATGTTCAAGAAAGCCAACAGCATCTTGAAGTTCAAGATTACCGACGTGATGTTTGAAGGCACTGATGAGGACTTGCGCCAAACCAAGGTGACGCAGCCCGCCATTTTCCTTCATTCAGTCATCCTCGCCACGTTATTGGAAGACTTCGACCCCACCATGGTGGCAGGCCATTCTTTGGGCGAGTTCTCGGCTCTAGTTGCGAATAAAGTGTTAGGCTTCGAGGACGGCCTGCGCTTGGTGAGCAAACGCGCCATGGCCATGCAGAAGGCTTGTGAAACCCAACCCGGCACAATGGCTGCCGTCATCGGTGCAGAAGACGCACTGATTGAGAAGGTTTGCGCCTCGATGAAGGACTTCGTGGTTGTTCCTGCCAACTACAACTGCCCCGGCCAGTTGGTTATTTCCGGCTCGATTGAGGGCGTGGCTGCCGCTTCTGAGAAGCTGAAGGAAGCCGGTGTAAAACGTGTGATTCCCTTGAACGTTGGCGGCGCATTCCACAGCCCACTGATGGAGTCGGCCCGCATTGAATTGGCCGAAGCTATCAAGGAGACCTCCTTTAACCAAGGCATCTGCCCGGTTTACCAGAATGTTACCGGTCAATCGGTCAACGACCCCGAAATCATCAAGAAAAACCTCATCGCCCAACTCACCTCGCCCGTAATGTGGACGCAAACCATGAGCAACATCTTGGCCACAGGCGTCAGGAGTGTCATTGAGGTTGGACCAGGCACAGTGCTGCAAGGGCTGTTCCGAAAGATGGACCGCAACCTTGAACTGTCGAGCGCAACTGTGTGAAAGCTTGAAATATGAAAGAGAGTAAAGTCAGACCCATAGTGGTTGCCGTGCTTGCATTGGCGGGCATCCTTGTGGGTCTTCGTATTAATAAGAGCATTAACGAGCGCTTGGTCAACGTCGAAGGAGGAAGCAAGTTCGATGAGGTGATGTGGCATGTCAATCAGCATTATGTCGACACCATCAATAGACAACAACTTGAAGACGAGGCTATTGCCGCGATGCTTGAGCATCTGGATCCGCATAGTATGTATGTCTCGTTGGACGAGTTCGATGCTGTCAATGACCCGCTGTTGGGCAGCTTCGAGGGTATCGGTGTGCAGTTCCGCATTGAACATGACACCATCGCCATCGTGAGCGTCATCAAAGGCGGTCCGTCAGAGAAGGTGGGCATTATGGCGGGTGACCGTTTCGTAAAGATCGGCGATTCAGTTGTAGCTAACACGAAGTTGAAAAACGACGACGTGATGCGCTTGCTGAAAGGGCCGAAAGGCACCAAAGTGAAAGTGGGTGTCCATCGCCGTGGCGTGGAAGGCCTGATGGACTACACCATCACCCGCGATGTAATCCCGACCTACAGCGTTGACATCGCCTATATGCTTGACCATGAGACGGGTTACCTCAAATTGAGCAAGTTCTCCGCCACCACATACGACGAATTTAAGAAAGGCATACGCAAACTGAAAGGACAAGGTATGAAGCAACTCGTATTTGATTTGCGCGGCAATGGGGGCGGTTATCTTAAAGCTGCCGTCGATGTGGCCGACGAGTTTCTTCCCCAAGGCAGCATGATTGTCTACACCGAAGGCCGCAACCGTCCCCGACAAGAGATGAGAGCCTTGCGACGTGGCATGTTAGAAGGCATACCCGTAATGGTGCTCATCGACAGTGAGTCGGCCAGTGCAAGTGAAATCGTGGCCGGTGCCTTGCAGGATAACGACCGAGGTACCATTATCGGAAGGCGTTCTTTCGGCAAGGGGTTGGTTCAGGAACAAATCATGCTTAGCGACAACTCTGCCATTCGCCTCACCGTGGCCCGCTACTACACGCCGACGGGACGTTGTATCCAAAAGCCCTTTGACGGTGACCGCGAGAAGTACCTTTTCGAATCATATGAGCGTTACGAAAACGGTGAGTTGTTTAGTGAGGATAGCATCCACTTCGCTGACTCATTGAAATATACCACGCCGAAGGGTAAGATTGTTTACGGCGGTGGCGGCATCATGCCCGATATCTATGTGCCTTTGGCGAACGATAGCACGGAGTATTACTTCAACCGCATTGTCAACACGGGATTGCTTTACCAGTATGCCTTTGACTATACCGATAGTCACCGTCAGCAGCTGCAACGCTACAAGACGGTTGACGCTTTCGACAAGCAGTTTAAGGTGAGCGAAGCCATGTTCAACGAATTGGTGAAACGTGCCGAAGAAAAAGGCATCAAGGGCACAGAGGAGCAACAGCAAGTGGCGCGCCGAGAGTCCAACATTCTGTTGAAGGCCTACATCGCCCGCAACCTCTTTGATGATGAGGGTTTCTATCCGATTTACGCGCCGATGGATGAAATCTTACAGCGGGCGTTGGAAGTTTTGAAGGATACATCGCCCATTCCTCACTCACGTTAGGGAACACCTTGACAGTCAGTTCGCCAGACTTCAAAACAGCATCATCAAATTACTCCTCATATTTTCAAGAAGTTGGCAATAGGATAGGGGACTAAAAAGGGGGACTCTGAATAGTAGAAAAAGAAAAACCCGCTGGTTTTCAGTGGGTTATCTTTTTGTTTTTGTGGGAACTGTTGGATGGCTGGGGTGGTTATAATCGCATTTTTCAGAAATACAAAGATGTGATATTCAGTACTATATCATAAAAAATCATTCCAACTTCGGTACAATCGGTGAGGAATCCACTTAGTAAAGTTCCCATCAATGCTTGGCTAAATACATACAATTGTTATCCGAACAAATCATCCAGTGTCACCTGCTGGTTCACATCTTTGGAATGCGCTCCTCTCTGCACTCCTTCGGTCGTCACCATCACTAACTGCACCGAGTGAGTCTTCCTGTGTTGTTTGCTGGCCAAAAACGCATCAATCTTGGTCGCCAACTCACGCTCATACTGCTTGTCGATCACAAACTCATGCTCGCTGAATTTCATTTCGCAGAGATAATCCGTCCGCTCGCCCTTCCATTCCAGTACCAAGTCGATTTGTGCCGCATCTCCATTTGGAGCCATACCCTTCCAACAGTAGTTTCTGCTGATGGTTGTGATGCGCAGCGCCTCTTTCATTTGCTCCATGTGTTCAATACATAGCATTTCGAACGTATTTCCTGCCCACGCATAAAACGAGGGAGTACGCTGGATGGTCCTCCAGTTGCCTGCATTTGTTCCCTTGCCATAGATGAAGTGCAGATAGAATAACGAGAAAAAGTCCTTCAGCTGATACACCGTTTCCACACGCTGTTTGCCATATCTGGGATACTCTCGTGTGATTCCCGACTCGTGTAGGTTATCCAGAATCTTGCTAAATGTCCCACCGAGTTCAATACCCACGGCTTCCGACAGTTCCCGTCTGGTCATGCCGTAGAACTTGGTCCCTAATGCCTTCACCACATCCACATACCGCTCAGAAGTGATGTACAAACCCGTATACACATCCTTAAACTCTTGGTTGATCTTCTCATCTTTGAAAAAGAAAACGTCAATATTCTCCGACAGATTTTTCTCACTATCAATTCGATCCAGGTAATACGGGATGCCACCGAAAGCCATATATGCAACAGCCATCTCGTAGCGCGACAAATGGAAACCGTGCTTCTTGAAATACAACTCACACTCCTTCAACGTGAACGGTAATAATCTTATGGTTCCCGTCAAACGTCCATGCAATCCTCCATAGTCGCGAATCACATTGTCCAACATCCAACTTGTGGCCGAGCCACACACCACCAACACGACATTCCGCTGACGGTCAGCCCATGAATTCCAGAAATACCCTAGTTCCGTAATCATTTCCGAAGACTGCGGGCCAGCCAACCAAGGCAATTCGTCCAAGAACACCACACGACGCTTCACGCGCAACCCTTCCAGATATTTCTTTAGTAGCCGGAAAGCCTCTCGCCAACAAGTCGGTCGCGGCGTATCTTCAGGCATACCGCAATCCAGCAGGTTCTCATAGAAGTGATCCATTTGTATCTGTTTGTATGTGCGTTCGTCCTTTTCTTTGATATACGCCCCAATAGCACGAAACACTATCTTGTCTTTATACACTTCTTCCACCAAGTAGGACTTGCCTACACGTCTTCTGCCATAGACGGCTACAAACTCCGATTTTGAACTCTTCAGGAATTTCTCAAGTTTCGTAATCTCTTCACTACGACCTATGATACTATTATACGCCATGATTCATTGGTTTTGACGATGCAAATTTAGAGAATCATTTGAATATTTCTCACAAAAAAATCAGCCATTTTCAACTTTTTTTTCGAAAACGGCTGACTTTTTTTTCAATCTAGGTTCACAATCTTGTTGAAGTAACACTATGCCATACTCATTGCAAGCATCACAAACCGCCAGTATTATCCCAACCCATACACCACCTCAAGCGCCCGTTCCAACCTAGGCAGAATAGGTGAGAAATGGGTGCCTTCGACAAGCTCAAACGTGACAGCAGCTTGACTTTTTGATTTCATGATATTGGCGGCATCAATGGTTTTCTCTTCCACTGTCGCCATTCTTCTATCTTTGGCATACTTCTCTTTCTTACCTAACAACATACAAACCTTTTTCAATTGAGGTGATGGAGTTTGCTTTTGCATCCATTCAGAAAAGCCATCATACCAAAGCGACCCGAATATGCTGATGCTGCTGGCTCCAGCGTTTCTCTTCGCCACGCTCAACATCGTTCCCGTCGAAGTCAATGCCGTGACCGACTGCGTGGTGTGGCACATCAACCGAGAGGCGTTTTTTGAGTTCATGCAGCACGAGCCGACCGTATTACGCGCCTTCCTTGAAATTCTCTCCGAGCGCGGCCATTTCTTGAGCGGCAAGATGCGCACCTTCGCTGTCAATGGTCTGCGAAACCGCATTCTCGAATACCTTGATGCCAATGGCAGCATCACCTCCGTCGCCGATGTCGCCCAAAAATTGGGCGCAACAAGGCCCTCGCTCAGCCGTGTCCTTTCGGACATGCTGGACGAAGGCGTTATCTCGAAAGACACAAAAGGTTACAAAAAGGTATAGTCATCGCTGCAAAGATACCCGCTTCACGCTGAAACCTTTTTCGGAACTGATGCGAATCAGATACAAGCCAGCACCGTATTGCGACAGGTTGAGCACCGCTTGGTTGGCATCGGTCGGAGCGTCATAAACGGTTTGGCCCAAAACATTCATTACCGTCACACGGTTCAGGCCTTTAGCCTCGACAGTGATCTGGCCGTGGGTTGGATTGGGATACACTCGGAGGTCAGCGTCCTGTTCATTCACGCCATCAGTATGCACCATGACATAATCGTGGATGCCGTCAACAGCCATTGCGGGAGCCGACTCACATTCACCACCGACAATTGTATTGATGGCCGTCACTTGATAGTAACAAGTCTCCATACTGGTGTCATGGTCATTGAAGTGCATGGCCGAGCCTGTGACGACACCTATCAGGTCATAGTTCTGTCCATTGGCTGAACGATAGACATAGTAGCCGTAGGTCACGCTGGTCGTCCCTGCCCACACCGCATTGGTGACGGTGATGTTGTCGATGCACAAGGCATAGTTGGCCAAATTGGTGAAATGGCGGAAGCCGAGATAAATCTCCTGTCCTGCGTAGGCCGAGAGGTCAACTTCGTAGTGTTGGTACGGATTTCTGGAGTCATATTCAGCGATGGTGGTCACTTGTGTGCCATCGGATGAAGCCACTGCCACGCCGAAATGCTCTATCGGATACGACGGGTCGAAACCAGCCGCATAGAAGGCCATCTTGGCATTTTCCATCACCTTGATTTTAGGCATGAAAGCGTAGTTATCGGGCTGCAAAGCCCCATAACCATTGATATAAGAGAACGAGCACAAAGCGGCGTTGGTACCTGTGGTGTTCACACTGCCGTCCGAGTTCATGCCTCCTGACGAATAAATGCCAAAGATGGAACCATCACCGTCGGCATCGAGGAACGACCAGCCTTCTGGGTCGTTTTCAAAGTCAATGAAAATCTCGCGCTCCCACGAAATGGTCACTTTGTCGCCGTCATATTCAGCAGCAAGGTTTTTCGGAGCCAAACAGTTCAATTCGGCATCGGCGCATTGCGGTGCAGCGAGGGCATAATAGTCGCCCGTTTCGCGGCTACCGTCCTGGATGATGCGGATGCAATATTCAGAGTTGTAGCGGTTCACCTCATGCGTGAATGAAGTCTCCCCGTGGTTGAGCAATGCTATCATCTCGCCGTCGACATAGACCAAGGCACCGATGGCATCGCGAGTCACCTCCGCCTCAACACCCGTCACCTTGATGTCATCCACACAGAGGAAATAACATTCGCCTGTGGTATTGAAGTGGCGGATGGCCACATGAATCTGTTGCCCAGCGTAGGCCGAGAGGTCGGCGGTATATTCGGTGTAAATACCGGTGCTGTTCCATTCGGCCACCATCACGAAATCATTTGGGTTAGTATTACCCGAAGTAGAGACGGCCACGCCGAAGTGTTCTGGGTCAGGGGCGATGCCAGGCATGTCAGCATCGCAAGCCATGAAGGAAATGCGGGCATTTTCGGTGGCAATCAATCGGGGCGTCACGATGAAATTATCAGGGTTGAGGTTGTTTGCGCCCGACATCCACGACCAAGAGCGCAGGCCGATGCCGCCGCCATAGCCGCCGTAAGGATACACACGGAAGTTCTGCCCGTCGTTGTTGGCATCGATAAGGGTGAGGTCCATCAGGGTGCTGTCAGAGAAGTCGTAATACAACTCATCGACAGGGAATGGTGCTGTCATTGTGGGCAAAGTCCATGAGAGTTGCACACGGTTGCCATCGCTTTCGGCCTGGAGGCCTGTGGGCGAGCCTTGAAAGTGGTCGGGGGTACGGTAAGTCCAGGCGTATTCGCTTTCAAGCGTTTCGCCTGTCGGATAATTTGCCCTTACCGTAGTCGTATGATTGGAGCCATCGATAAAGCCTTCGGTATCCAACAAGTAACGGCCTCTGCTGTATTGGTTTTGGGCGACCATTTGGCCATCGAGGAGGATGTCGCAACCATCAATTATAGCGGCATCCTGTCCAGTGATTTGAATTTCATCGACACAAAGGGCAAACTGGTCGGAGCAGGAAAAATGGCGAATGGCAAGATACACCTCTTGCCCAGCATACGCGCTCAAATCGACACCCATTGACCACCACATGCCTTGACGGTCGCCTGTTACATTGCGGACTTGATGATAGGGTTGGCTTTTTGAAGACAAAGTCCCTTGCCACAAAAGGGTGAAATCCGACGGATTCGTATTGCTTTCCGTAGAGATCGCTATTCCGATATGCTCCGCTGGATAAGCCTCGTCCAAGGCACACATGTACCAATGGATATGTCCGCCTGTAGGGATGGTCACGCGAGGCGAGACCAAGAAATTGTCGGGCGTGAGTGACGAAGATGAAGCATTGTCGTAAGAGTACGACACCGCCATGCCATCGGAATGATACATCCCATAGCCACCTTGCGGAAACACTTGCCAAGTGTGGCCATCGCCATCAGCATCGATAGTGGTCCAGTCCAAGAAGCGGCCTTCCTCGAAGTCCTCCTCGAAATCATAATAATACGCACCATTGGGAGAATAATAAACTGGGGCATTGTACAACACATAGCCTGAAGAGGAAACATAGTTTTCAATGCCCATTTGGGCCTTTGCTCCCATGGGAGCCATCAACAGCAGCAATGCTGTTACTAGTAATAGTACTTTCTTCATAAAAGTAAGTGTTTAGAAATAAACCATAGTATCTTTTGACTTCGGGACACGGGACTTCGGGGCTTTTTTTGACCATGACCATTGACCATGACTGCTTTTACCGAGTATGAAGCGGTCATCGTCATAGTCACAAGTCATAGTCCCTATGTCCCGTAGTCTCGCGTCTCGCAGTCCCGTAGTCTTATGTCCAATATGTAAACTAAATATGCTCATCTACTTGTTGAATTATTTTGCTGCACAAGTACAAAAAAACGCAGGCCAAGCCCTTGAAA
>JAEEGF011685445.1_pt1 | contig 13458 bp, 13 predicted proteins | sample 9134171 | NCBI WGS metagenome assembly JAEEGF01 (sample SAMN16246542, study PRJNA631951) | gut metagenome | biome: gut microbiome; feature: rumen; material: AP-attached | host: Bos | place: Iran: Karaj | collected 2018-10
AAGCATCTGCTGTAAGTGACGGTACTGCGCCATGTAGTCGCGCCCGTCGATGGCGTTGAAGATCTCGCACTGCCGAATGGCCTCGGTCTTGAGGGCAATCAGTTCCTCATCGGCATACGAGTACTCCAAGCCTGCATTGCATTTTTCCAGATTCGTCATGGTAAGTATCCGTGTCTGATGTGTTCACTTGCTTAATCATCAATACTCACAATGGTATATTTCCGCGTCCCAAGTCCAATCTGTTCGGCGTATTCCACCGTATGTGTGCCATGTTTTTTGTTGATGCGCTCTTGCAGTGGCTTGGCGTCGTCGCCCTTGCTGCTGACATGGTTGAACACGAGGTCGAGGCAGGCTTGGTCAAGGGCCACGGGGTCGGTGGAGGCCAAAATGCCGATGTCCTTGAGGCGCGGTGCGGCAGGATGTCCGTCACAGTCGCAGTCCACCGACATGTTGTTCATTACGTTAATGTAGATGATGTCCTTGCCTTCCTGCTTGAAATAGTCGTGCACGGCCTGTGCCGCAGCCGCCATCGACTCAAGGAACGCGTCTTGGTTGGCAATGGTCCAATGCGTCTGGGTTTTACCCGCAGAATGGATGTAGAGTTTCCCAGCACTCGACGCCACACCAATCGACTGGTTCTTAAGCACTCCGCCGAAGCCACCCATTGCATGACCTTTGAAATGAGCAAGGTTGATCATAAAGTCGTAGTTCTGCACATGAGAGCCCACGATATCGTATTTCAAATGCTTGGTGTCCTTGACGGGTAGCTGGATTTCGCCCTCCTCGTCCATGATGTCAACGGTGGCGATATCGTTGTAGCCACGTTCGGCAATGGCCTGACGATGCTTTTCGGTATTACTGCGGTTACCGCCGTAAGCCGTGTTGCATTCCACTAGGGTGCCATTCACCTTCTGCACCAGGTTTTTAATCAACGCTGGACGGAGGTGGTTGCTCTTTTCCGACTCCCCAGTGGAGATTTTCACCGCCACTCGTCCATAAGCTTCCACACCCAAAGCTTCATAGATGCGTACCAGACCTTCCGGACTGATGTCGGTGGTCATATATACAGTGGCAGCCTCACCTTCGGTGGTGGGTGGAGCCGGTTGATGGTTTTGTGCTTTGCAAGAAGCCATTCCTAAAATGCAAACGAGTGCCATGATTGTAGTTGATTTAGTCATTTTATTGTTTTTTATTCCGTTCGCAAAATGTCACATGTACCGTGTCGCCAAAAGTCTTTCCTATTTGTTTTCGGATGTCCTTCCGTACGCCGATGATGAAGCAAGGTGTTCCCATCTTGACGATTTGCCCGTCGTAAGGCACACCGTCGAAGGTGGCATGAACCGCCAGCCGCCCCTTGCCAAAGATTGCCTTAATGTCAAAAGGCACTTCCACGTATGCGGCATCCATTCCCTCGTTTTGGATGATGATGGCGTCAAATTCGCATGGTTCAGCAACGTCCATAAAATTCGTACAATTCGTTTAATTCGCCGAAAAATATTATTTCGCCGTTTTGAGGTTTTTCAGATGCGTCTTCAACAGTTTCACCGCCTGCCCGTATGGACTTGATGTGACACTCACAAAGTAAGCCGCCATGTCGGTGGTGTAGGTGTTTTTGTAGTAGCCTTTGGTGAAGAGTTCCTCTTCGGTGAAGCTCTCGGCGAGACGAAGCATCTGCTCGTGGGTCTCATGCAGCAGACGTTTGGCCTCCTCCACAGGTGTGCTTTGGTGCTTCTCCACCAGCATCTTGTCCATCTCGTGGTAGTTCTTGCGGTATTCGTCGGGAAGATAGTCGCGAGGGTGACCTTCGCGGATGTTGTTCACAAACTCGCGCATCAGCACCTGCCATTCGTGGAGGTGAATCAGAAGGTCTCGAAGACAGCGGTCGTATTGCCAGCGCACCCCGCATTTCTTCGGGTCGGCAGCGAAGTCGAACGGCGCGGAAACCGCTTCTTCGCCCATCTTAGCTATCTGTTCATTCAGTTTGGCATAGCCGTCGGCCATGGCGGTGAGCAACTCTTGTTTGTTGGATGGATTAGGCATGTTGAAAAAGATATATGTGTAGATTGTTGATTACCTTACTGTTACCTTCATAGTCTCAACACCTTTCGATGTTTCCACCTTAATCAAATACACACCAGCACTTTGATGGCTGAAGTCATATTCAAAAGCATCACTATTGGCAGAGCCTTCAAATATTTTTTCTCCAAGGATGTTGAAAACACTGATGTTCTGGATGTTTTCAACCTCGACTTTAATCATTCCATTCGTTGGATTAGGATAAACAGCAGTAACAATGCTGCCAGTTTCCGAAACCGCACTGCAATCCTCAATAAATACATTGAATCCATTCAACCCGTTTGATTCATACCAACTGGAATTTTGATAGGCTTCCACGCATCCGCAAGGAACAATAAGGATGGGATAACCGAATAGTTCAAACGTCAAACCGCCAAAATCGTCACCAAGAACAGGAGGCGTGGTGGCCAAAGAGACCGCTCCCGTAAAGCCGGAGCATCTCCTGAAAGCCTCATCACCAATAAAAGTGACGGACTCACCAATGGTAAGGGTGCCGTCGAAGCCTTGGCAATAGAAAAAAGCACCGGCGTCAATCGTATCTACAGAATTCGGGATGGTCAAATCGCCAGTCAGGTCATAGCAAAACGCGAAGGCATTCTCCCCAATGTAAGTCACAGAATTCGGGATTTCAATAGAGGTCAGGCCTTGGACACCCCTGAAAGCGCAAAATCCGATGGATGTTACCGTGTTGGGAATGATTGTGCTTTTGCATCCTGTAAGCAACTCATTGGTGCTTGTTTCGATGATGGCGTTGCAGTCGTTTCTTGAATCATAAAAACTGTTTTCCGGGTCAACGACGATGCCACTGAAATCACAATATCCAAAAGAGTTTCCACCCAGTGATTGTACGTTACTCGGAATATTTAGTGTGCCCTTCATACCGTCACATGAATTGAATGCATAATCGCCAATTTCAGTGACACCAGTCCCTATGATTAGGTCTCCATCAAAACCAGGACATACCTGGAATGCGCCATAGCCAACAGTCGTCACAGAGTTAGGAATCACCAAATCGCCGGTAAAGCCTTGGCAATAAGCAAAAGCGCTCGCTTCGATGGTGGTTACTGAATTGGGAATGGACAGATTCGTCAAATAGAAGCAATACAAAAACGCGCTTTCGCCAATGGTGGTCACAGCGTAATCATGTCCTCCGTAACTCACCGATTCAGGGATAATCAAATCACCGGTGGCATCATAACCATTGACATGGCCTGTAACCGTTACAGAAACATGATCCTCATTGACACGATAGTTCAAGTCGCCGACTGTGAATTCCGACGGAGTTGAGCCGTAGGTCATGAACAGGCAGGTCGGGTCGTAGTTGGTACCTCCATTATGGAGAGATCCCAACATGGTATAGGCTCCAGTATTGGGGTCAATCTGGTACAAATTGCCAAAAAAGACACCAAACAATTCTCCTGTCAGCATGTCAAAAGACATTTTTAACGGCAAATCAATCGGGCCGATTGTGCTCAATTGTGCATTAGAAAGATTCAATAAACCAAACTCACCCCAAGAACTAATCATATAAGCGGTACCATCCATGTTGATAGCCAAATTGAAGCCATCATGCTCTATCGCGCCATGGTCTTGCATGTTGCTGGGGTTGGCTGGGTCGAAGCTTTTCAGGTGCTCTCCCGTAATGACATAAATCAACCCATCGGCAGGATTGTAGGCCATATCATTGAAATAGGGAACGTCTTCAACCATCAATTCAGGGGTTTCAATACGATTGTTGGTCGCATCAAATCTTGACCTATAAAGGCAATAGCCGAAGATATTAATCACACTCCACACGTAACCATCGGCAAAGGTTGCTGAAGATACTGAGGGAATGTCGTCCGACGCAACAGACACCGATCCGAGATCCTGCATGGTAAAAGTGACATATTTATTCGCTGCCGGGCTGGGAGGCAATATGTATCCGAACCAGTTGGCAGTTGATACAGGTCCCTGCGCTTGAACGAAGCTGACGAACATGAGTAAGAACATAATGAGATAAATATTCTTTTTCATCTTAAAAAGTTTTAAAGTTTAACAGCTGCAAATATACAACAAAACGAAACAATTCCTATCTTTAAGATTTAAGATGTGAACTCCACAATCGCGCTCGCCTCGTTTCCAATGGCTAGCTCGATGACGAAGCCGTTTTCTATCCGAAAAACCACTGGCGTCAAAATACAGCCCATCTTGGCGGCCACACGGTATTCCACACGAAGCTCTTTCACTACAAAATCTTCTGGCAGCAACTCCATCGCCATACGGATATAGTTGGCGTTATTGACGTGGCGGTTATAGTCGATGTCAGCGCGCATCACCTGTATAGGAGGGAAGGCCTCTCCCCCACCCTTTGGCAGCATGATGCGGCGATCTCTGTAGTTCATCTCTAACTGCGGCTCGATGAGCAAAGAGTTGGCCACGTCATCGTCCACGCGCTTCAGTTTGCCGTTGGTTTTATCGACAAAGGCACCCATGCTCCAGGTACGGTAACAGGGCTTGCCTTCGGCATCATAGATGAAAGTGTTACGAAAACCGAACATAGGCTTCATGCCATACACGGAGGTAGTCACCGTCAGTTCTTCTTTGAAACTGGGTACACGCATAATCTCCACTTGTCTTGAAGCAAGTAGTTGCGCCATGTTTTCACGGGCGAAGTAGTCTTTCACTTTAGGCTCACTTTCGAGCCACATTTCGGAACAGTCCTGCATCATCTGAAGGGCGGAAAACAGCTTGAGTTTGCCCTCACTGTCGCAGGTACTGGTGGTTACTTTATAGTTTAGGCTGTACATATCGAAACAGATTACAAAACAAATTTACAAATAGTAATATTTTCCCAAAATTGCAGCAAACCATTTTGCTGGCAAGATTTGTTTCAGAAACACCGAGAGTCGTTGCTCGAAAGAGGATACCACATAACCGTATCGTGGATGCTTCATTCGGATGACTTTGCTGATTTTATGCGCGACCACCTGAGGTTTCAGCCCGCCTGTCTCGTCATGTTCCACCTTGTCAATGGCTTTTTGATAAGCAGGATAGGCCTGAAAAGCTTCGTCATTTGTCGCTTTCTTTCGACTGCCCGTGAAACCTGTGGAGAAGTCGCCAGGGCGAATCACCGTTATGGTTATGCCAAACGGCTTGGTTTCCAAACGAAGAGCCTCGCAATAGCCTTCGATGGCGAACTTGCTGGCCGAATAGAAGCCTTGAAATGGCAACCCCATCAAGCCCCCGATAGAACTGAGAGCGATGATTTTACCTGAGCCTTGTTTTCTCATGTAAGGCAGCACGGCATCAACGCAGTGTACCAAGCCCATGAAGTTGGCATCCATCTGTTCCCTGATTTCATCCTCCGCGGCAAACTCCAAAGGTCCACCGATGCCCATACCGGCATTGTTGATCAACACATCAATACGGCCTTCCGTTTTGATAATTTGTTCCACGGCTTGCTGCACCGCTTTGGCGTCGCGGACATCCAAACGAAGGTATTTTACTTTGGGCAACGGTGTGACCTCACGACGTACTGTCCCGTAAACGACATGACCTGCTTGCGAAAGCAACTGGGCGGTTTCCAAACCAAACCCCGAGGATATCCCTGTGATGAATATGACCATTATGCAATGACTTGAGCTTCTTTAAACGCTTTGGTGATTTTGTCCAATGCCTCATCCACCTGCTCGAAAGTATGCGTGGCCATCAAGGCAAAACGGATTAAAGCATCGTTTTCGGGCACGGCAGGTGCGATGACAGGAGTGACAAAAACACCATCATCCAACAACCTGTTACAGAGCCAAAAAGCCTTTTCCGAACTCCTAACAAAGAGTGGTATAATCGGTGTCTCACTTTTCCCGGTGTCGAAGCCACGCTCCTTGAACTGTTTTCGGGCATAGTTGCTCAAATCCCAAAGGTGCTGTATGCGCTCGGACTCTTCCAGCATAATGTCGATGGCTTTGCTGACCGATGCCACATTGGCGGGTGGCATGCTGGCACTGAATATCAGCGAACGCGCATTGTGTTTCAAGTAATTAATGGTGTCGAAATCAGAAGCGATGAAACCGCCCAACGACCCAAACGACTTGGAGAAGGTGCCCATGATAAGATCCACCTTGTCGGTAAGACCAAAATGGTCTGCAGTGCCTCTCCCCTGATGGCCGAGGACTCCCAAAGCATGGGCGTCATCAATCATGATGTCGGCATCGTATTGCTCAGCCAAGGCGACCATTTCAGGCAATGGGACGATGTCACCTTCCATCGAGAAGATACCATCGGTAACAATCAACTTGACAGAGTCGGGGTTGCACAGCTTCAGCTTGGCCTCCAAACTGTTCATATCATTGTGGTTGTACTTCCAGACCTTGCCAAACGAAAGACGGCTGCCCTCAATGATTGAGGCATGGTCATAACTGTCCAGGAGCAGATAATCATTGCGACCACAAAGTGCGGAAACAACGCCCAGATTCACTTGAAAGCCTGTGCTGAAACATACAGCTGCCTCTTTGCCGACCAGTGCAGATAGCTTTTCCTCCAAGGCGACGTGGATATCGAGTGTGCCATTGAGGAAGCGTGATCCTGAGCAACTGGTGCCATATTTCTTGATGGCCTCGATGGCGGCTTCCTTTAGCCGAGGGTCGTTGGCCAAGCCAAGATAGCTGTTGGATCCGAACATCAGCACGTCCTTGCCATTGATTCTCACCACTGTGCTTTGTTCCGACTCGATGGGTTTATAATAAGGGTAAATCCCTTTTGATTGTGCCTCCTGCGGAGCAGTATATCTTGCACAGCTTTTCCTCAATCTGCTAGTCTTCATATTTTTTATAAAAGCATTTTCACCATGCAAAAATAGTCAAAATTTAAGAGAGTTGTTTGCAAAAAATACTTGCTTTTTGCATGGCCCTATGGAATACAGAAAGATTATGGTTGGGTTGTCAGAAGAATAGAGTTTTTTTAAAAATTTTTCACACTACTTCCATGGTATTGTCTTCATTAATGCGTCTGATGGTGGCGAGGGCATGATACGTTATATGGTGGTCGCGCAAGAACTGGCCGCCACCTGCGAAGCCTTTTTCCACCAGAAAACCCATACCCACAATCCGGGCACCCGACTGACGACATAGGTGAATGACACTGCCCGAGGCGTGTCCTTCGGCAAGGAAGTCATCGATAAACAGGATGTGGTCATCGGCAGTCAAGAAACGTTTGTCGATGCACACCGTGGTGTTATCGCCTCGCGTGAACGACCAAACCCAAGACTTCCAAGACTCGTCCACGGTTTTTGGAACTTTCTTTTTGATAAAGACCACAGGCAAGTCCATGAGATAGCTGTTATTTATTTTACAACCATCTTTTGGGGATGTAGTCGCCGCCGGCGCCTTGGTTCAAGTCTTGGTTGACGAAGGTCCAGCTTTGGTTTTGGTATTGGGTTTTCAGGGCGTTTGTTTCGGCTTATGTTCCGCCGATGACCATCACATCGGTGACGAAGTTGTCGGCCATCGCATGAGAGGCAATCGCAATAAGGATGGGGAGGATGAGTATGATTTTTTTCATGATGCCAAAGTTTTATGATGGGCAAAAATACAGAAAAAACAGAATTAAAAAACAGAATTACAAGCCAGATGTATAAAAAAATCCCGCCATCGCTGAGGGGATTCTGGGTTGGGACTTCGGCAAAGGTACTTTTTTTGCCTACATGGACAATAATTCCAGAGCTTATCAGTTATTTTAAGGTAAATAGCCATGATTGACTTTTTCCGAAAATATGTTTCTGTCGTAGTACTCACTCTGATGGGGCTGTTCCTTCTTGACCTTACCAGCACGGCCCAAGAGGATTTGTATGTCATGGAACAAACTGAAATCCTTTCCAATATGTCGTTTGATGGCGATGAATTTGACGAAGATGAGGATTCGGATTTCGTGCTCAATGGTCCATCGGATGGTTTGCAATGTAGATATGACTTTTGCCCAGTTACATCCCTAGGCGAAGAACAAAATGAAAATAAGTGTTCAGCGGCGTTGCGCCTTGGACAGATAAGGCGTTATGCCCCAAGGAAAAGCCTGGCTGACTGCCACAACTATATCATTACGAAAAACATAAAAGATGGTGCGGACAATGTTACGGACCATCTTTTTTTATCCCATAATTCATTTATTACCAACTAAAATCTAACTAAAATGAAGAAATTAGCATTATTTGCAGCATTCATTGCACTGTCTATCTCAGTGTCATCATGCACCAAAGAAACACCCACTGGAGACAACAACAGTAACAACAACCAATGGGAGGTTGAAGGAAACGGTACTGCGGTCAACACGACTGAAATCGACACGGCCATCGTCTTGTTTGTCAACACACATTTCCCCGAAACAAGCATTCTCAGCTGTAACCAAACTGAACATTATTATAGAGTGATTTTAAGCGACAATACGAAGGTGTATTTTAACCAGGCATTTGAATGGGTTGAAGTAAACTGCGAGCATTCATACATCTATGATACTGTGCCTGAAACGCTTGTACCCGAACAGATCGCAGCCTATCTTACCGCCAACTATCCCAATCAACACATTGATGAAATCGAAAGGGAAAACAATGGCTGGGAGGTTGAACTCAGCAATGATGTTGAACTTAAGTTTGATGCCAACTTCAACGTCATCAACAATGGCGGAAATGGAGGCGGAAACAATACTGAATACCCTGATATCAACACTTTTGTAAACACTTATTTCTCTCAAACTAAAATCCTTAGCATCAAAGCGGAAGACGACGAATACGAAGTGAAACTTGCTGATGGTACTGAGATTTCTTTCAATCTCAACTTTGAATGGACCCATATCGACTGTGAAAAGGCCTCCATTTACAGTGCCGTACCCACAGAACTCGTTCCCGATCAGATTACTGCCTATGTAAACACGAACTTCCCAAACCAACAGATCGAACAAATTGAGAAAGAGAATTATGGTTGGGAGATTGAACTCAAGAATGGACAGGAAATCAAGTTCGACACCAACTTCAATGTCATTGGAAACGGTGGCGGAACTCCTTCTGGCCATGGGGAGATCAACGCTTTTGTTGAGACTTATTTCCCTCAAGTTGGCATAGTCAAGGTTGAGGTGGATGAAAATGAATATGATGTGAAACTGACCGACGGCACAGAAATCACCTTCAACTTCGCCTTCGAATGGAAAAGCATTGACTGCGATGAATCGAATGTTTATGGCATCGTTCCTACTGAACTCGTTCCCGAACAGATTACTGCTTACGTTATCACCAATTACCCCAAACAACATATTGATAAAATCGAGAAAAGAGCAAACGGTTGGGAAATTGAGTTAAGCAACGGTGTTGAAATTGAATTTGACAGCTACTTCAACGTGACCCATATTGACAACAAATAAACAGTCCGTTTCTTTTTTCATAACGAAAGCGGTCGGTGAGTCATCATTGGCCGCTTTCAAAAACTTGTGCCTATGCTCATTTTTATCGCAATTTTAACCCTAATCGCAGGCATCGGGGTGTTTTTGGTAGCCTGCAAGATGTTGAGTACCAGTCTTGAAAGTGCCAGCAGCGCAGGCTTGAAGCGATTGTTCGCCAAGATGGGAAATAACAAATGGCTCGGTGTGGGCGTTGGCACAGTGGGCACAGCAGCCATCCAAAGCTCGGGCGCGGTGACGGTGATGGTCATCGGCTTCGTGAACGTGGGCATCATGTCCCTCGTGCAGGCCGCCACGGTCATCTATGGTGCCAACATCGGTACCACGGTCACAGCGCAATTGGTGGCCTTAGGCATGTTTGGCGGCCACGGCATCTCCACGACAGTGCTTTTCTCGGCCTTGGCTGGCATCGGGGCCTTCGTGATGATGTTCTCGAAACGTGAGAAGTGGAAACAAACCGGCAGCATCCTGGCGGGTTTCGGCTTGCTGTTTGTCGGTCTCGGCATCATGTCGGGCGCCATGGATGAATTCGCCGCCTTGGATTCGGTGAAACAGTTTTTGGCCACCATCCGTAACCCCTTGCTGATCGTGTTCATCGGAGCTTTGCTGACTGCCATCATCCAGTCATCATCGGTGCTGACATCCATCGCCATTACCATGGTGGTGGCGGGACTGCTCTCGCTCGACCAAGGCATATTCCTCACAATGGGTTCCAACATCGGTTCATGTGTGGTGGCCATTTTGGCGGGCATGACCAGTGGTCAAAACGCCAAACGGACGGCCCTCATCCATTTGTTTTTCAATGTGATGGGTGTCATGTTGTTCTTGCTTATCGCCTTGCTTCTTCATCTTTTCACCCAAGGGGATTGGGGCTTTGGAAGGATGTTTGAGGCGATGTTTCCACACGCCCCGCAGGTGCAGTTGGCCATGTTCCATACCGTGTTCAATGTCTGCACCACCTTGGTTGCACTACCGCTGACCAATGGCCTGGTTCGCTTGGTGTGCCGCATCATTCCCGACCATGCCGAAGAGCTCCGTGACGACAAGTTCCACCTTCATTTCCTTGATGACTCCATGTTGGTGACACCCGCCTTGGCTGTCAGGCAGTTGAAGGCAGAAGTCGAAAACATGGGCGAGTTGGCGCACGACAACTTCTGTCGCGCCATCCATATCGTCACCACATTAGATTTCGGTGATTTGGAAAAGTTCAAGAAGACCGAAAACGAGCTTAACTTCCTGAATAGTGAATTGACCCGTTATGTGGCAGCACTCTCTGCCAAGCGACTCAACGAAACAGATAGTAAGTACCTCAGTTGCAGCGTGAAAAGCGTGAGCGACCTGGAGCGCATCGGAGACTATGCCGAAAACATCGTGGAATATGCGGAAAGCCTTCAAACCCAAAATGAAACGTTTTCTGCGCCAGCCGTGTTGGAAATCAAGGAAATGGCGCGTAAGATCACGGCACTCTACCACGAAGTCATGAAAGCCTACCACGATCTTGACTTCACGGCACTCGACTATGCCTATCAGATTGAGGAACAGATTGATAGCTTCACGGAGACCATGGAATCGCAACACATCCAGCGACTTGTGGCGGGACAATGCACCCCGCAAGTTGGGGCGGAATACATCTCACTAGCGCAAAACGCCGAGCGTGTGGCCGACCATTTCATCAATGTGGGAAAGAGTATCAGGAGTTTCGCGTAAGATCGCACATTATCTATATCTATCTGCGATACAATTGATGGTTTGTCGCCGATTTTCCTCATATCGATTTCGATTTTCCGTTTTTAAAGTCATTTTACCAGGCTCCTCTTCATTCATCGAGGCTATCGGTTCGAACACCAAATGCATCTGGCTATAGGCATTTTTATCTTCTGGCGTAGCCACAGACAATCCGCGCCTTCGTCAACGGGCTTTGGAAACCTCTACAACAAGGTAACTAATCTTTCAAACACCCGATAGGCACAACAAACACTCCGTCTTCACGGCGGTAGGCATACATTCCCACGCCCACCAGCACCATCATGAACGACGGCTCTTTCATCTTCTCCGTGTCAATCTTACCCGAAAGATTTATCAATGATGCTGCACCTTCATTGATGAGGTCGTCGCCACCCAGCTTTATCTCAACCAGACCGTAACGGCCATCCCTCAAATGTACAACTGCGTCACATTCCAGTCCGTTCTTGTCCCTGAAGTGATACACCTTGCCATTAAGAGCCTCGGCATAAGCTCGGAGGTCTCGCACAGCCAGCGTCTCATACATCAAACCAAATGTGTTCAAATCGTTTACCAAGTCTCGAGGGCCTATGCCCAATGCAGCCGTGGCAATCGAGGGGTCGGTAAAATACCGCGTGTCGCTCGTCCGTATCGCCGTCTTGCTCCGCAAGTTGGGATTCCATGCCTCGCTGTCCTCAACCACAAAAATCTCTTTCAATGCCTTGATGTACGATGCGATGGTGTCTTCCGACAAAGCGTCCGACTCATTCGCAATCAAGTCTGCCCTGATGGTGCCGCACGATGCTTGGCTGCCTTGGTTTCGCGCCAGTGAGCGCAACAGGCGGTGAACCCTAACGGGGTCGCGATCCACACCGTCCACCTTCGAGATATCACGTTTCTCTACCGCCTCCACGTAGTCAAACGCCTGGTCTAAAGCTATCTCGTTTTCCATCCCCACCGCCAATGGCCATCCTCCGCGACAGGTCAAGAATGCAAGCTGCTCAATGGACATGTCGTTGACAGCACCAATCTGTTCGGGTGACTCGAACAATTCAGCCAGTGACACCTCGCCGGTCGATTCTTGCGACTCCCAAAGGCTCATGGGGCGCATCCTCAGCCACCCAATGCGTCCTGTTCCCGAGTGAACCACCTTACTCATGTCGGCTGGAACGGCTGAGCCAGTCAGAATAAACTGACCCAGCGGGCCGTGGTCTGATTCAAAACGAATGCTGTCCCACAACTGAGGGGCAATTTGCCATTCATCAATAAGCCGGGGAAACTCACCTTTCAACAGCAGCTTCGGGTTCAGCGATGCCATTTTGATGTTCTGGTCAACCATACCAGTTTCCGTCATATACTTCACACTCTTGGCAATATGGATTTTCTTTTTGCGTTCACCCGTTTGGCTAAAATTCATTCACCTGTTTGGCCAAAAATCATTCACCCATTTGGCCAAATACCGTTCGCCCAAAAAGGTCGCACCTTAACCCGATTCAAGTTTTGCAAGCCCATTTTATTTGCCCAAGGCAGCGTTGAAGATGTCAGTCTGTCACTATACCGCTCCTCACCGATAAGGTTGCAGAAGTCAATGTAGTCCATGCGGAAGTTGTCGAATCGTTCTAACCATGCCAACCATTCACTTCGTTATCCTATACTTCCTATTTTTATACTCCCCCTCCACTTCAAGGATGCCTTCGTCCATGAGCCGCTTGTGATGGTCGTTTTATCAGACTCCTCTTCGTTCATCGAAACTATCAAATCAAATATAGAGTCTCATCTATTTTTTCTCTTCCTGTATTTTTGATTCCTGTCGTTGGGCTTTTCTGGAATAGTCATTTCCAAAACACCCATATCAACAAGAGGCTGGATGTGCCTTTTGCGATTGATAGACTGATTGGACAGTCCCAATCTGGCCAATATCTCTTGTGCCGTCCTCGGAACGGAACAGTAATTCACGACATCCCTTTGTGCCTTTGTCAATGCAGATTTCCGAATTTTTTCTTGGTTACTTTCTTGGTTACTTTCTTGGTTACTTTCTTGGTTACTTTCTTGGTTACTTTCTTGGTTACCTTCTTGGTTACTTTCTTGGACACTTTCTTGGACACTTTCTTGGTTCATTTCTTGGATACCTTCTTGGTTATTCGCGCCAGGCTCTCTCTTGATAATAATCACAAATTCATGGATTCTTTCCTCGTTCTTGAACGTCACCTCAAGGCCCTCTTCCAAAGCTCTCAGAATGCC
>JAEEGF010423844.1_pt1 | contig 13457 bp, 13 predicted proteins | sample 9134171 | NCBI WGS metagenome assembly JAEEGF01 (sample SAMN16246542, study PRJNA631951) | gut metagenome | biome: gut microbiome; feature: rumen; material: AP-attached | host: Bos | place: Iran: Karaj | collected 2018-10
CGTCTCGCAACTGGCGTGCGGTGCGCTCGGCAAACGAAACGATGGCATCAGCAATCTCGTCACGGCTCGTCAACACTTTACCAAAGGTGCGCGATGTCATGATGCTCTTGTGTGCGATGGTAACCGGGTTGGCTATCTGGCAGTCATGGCCCATGAGTTCGCGTTGGGTGCGTTCGAGTGTTACCGAATACTGTGAGCGCACCAGCGACGGCGGCATCTTCACGAAGTCGGCCGCCGTGTTGATACCACGGGCCTTGAGTCTGGCCGAAAGCCTCCTGCCGATGCCCCACACGTCCTCGATGGCCGTTCGTCGCAGGATGATGTCGATGGCCTCGGGGCGCACGAGCCAATAGACGCCGTCGGTGATGCGACGGTCGCGCTTGGCGATGTGGTTGGCAATCTTGGCAAGCGTGCGTGTCGGTGCGAAGCCTATGCTCACGGGAATGCCCACATACTGCTTGACGCGTTTCACCACGTCGGCCATCACCCGGTGGCTTGTTTCCACATCCTCATGAGGCAGGAGAAAAAAAGCCTCGTCAACCGAATAGACCTGCAGATTCTCGACCTCCTGGCCAAGGACTTTCATCACACGATTGGACAAATCGCGGTACAGGATATGGCGCGCCGACAATTGGATAATCTCTCGGGGATCGGTGTGCTCCTTGATTTTAAAAGCAGGACAGCCCATCGGGATGCCGACGGCTTTGGCCTCGTTGCTGCGTGCGATGACGCAGCCGTCGTTGTTCGATAGCACAACGACTTTTTTCCCGTTGAGCCGTGGGTCAAACACGCGCTCACAGGACACAAAGAAGTTATTGCAGTCGAGCAGGCCGTACATTTTCTCTTAGTTATTTATAGTTCGTTTTTTTATGAGGAGAGTTCCAGCCAGCGCAGTTCTTTCTCGTCGATCAGGTCTTTGACCTCTTGATAACGGGCCGCCTTGGCAGCGACGTCGTCCAGGGTTTCACCGCTGGCAAACAGGGCATCCAGCTTGTCTTTCTCCTTATTGAGTGCTTCCAGGTCAGCATTGAGCTGTTCCAACTCACGCTGCTCCTTGTATGACAGGCGTTTCTGTTCGCTGCGGTTGGCCCATGTGTTTTCTTTGGGCTTGGCTGTTTCTTGCTCTTTGGCCAATTGGGCCGCCTCTTGCTCGTGGCGCTGCTTCCAGGCACGGTATTCGCTGTAATTGCCTGGGAAATCCTTCACGTGACCGTTGCCGGTGAACACAAATGTGTGATCCACCGTGCGGTCCATAAAGAATCGGTCGTGGCTCACGATGATGACACAGCCGTTGAATTGCGACAGGTATTCCTCGAGAATCTCCAGCGTAGAGATGTCCAGGTCGTTGGTCGGCTCGTCGAGGATGAGGAAATTGGGCTTGGTCATCAGCACCATCGCCAGGTAGAGGCGACGCCGCTCTCCACCGCTCAGCTTGGCGATGAACTTCTGCTGGTCTTGAGGTGAGAACAGGAAGTGGTTCAGCCATGCCATGGCGGTATAGTGGTGTTTCTCGTCAAAATAGATGTATTCGGCCACATCACGCACGGCGTCAATCACCCGTTTGCCCTCGTCAAAGTGCATCCCTTCCTGGCTGTAATGGGCAAACTTAACCGTCTCACCGATTTCGAAATAACCGCTGTCAGGCTTAACGATATCGAGCAGCAATTTAATGAATGTGGTCTTGCCCACGCCGTTGTCGCCCACGATGCCCAGCTTCTCGTAGCGGGCAAACGTGTAGTTGAAGTCGTCGAGAATCACTTTGTTCCCGAAACGCTTACATACATGGTGGGCCGTGAAAATCTTTTTGCCGATGTAGGCGCTCTTGACGTTCAGCTCCACCTCTCCGTCGTCGCGCCGCTGTTGGGCACGCTCCTGCAGGTCGTAGAAAGCGTCAATGCGGTATTGGGCCTTGTGGGCTCGGGCCTGAGGCTGGCGCCGCATCCAGTCGAGCTCGGTGCGTAGCAGGTTACGGGCCCGTTCCACCTGGGCATTCTGAGCCTCGATACGTTCAGCGCGTTTCTCCAGATAATAGTTGTAATTCCCGTTGTAGGAGAAAATGCTGTGTTGGTCCATCTCGAGGATGCGGTTGCAGATGTTGTCCAGGAAATATCGGTCGTGTGTCACCATCAGCAACGTGACGCGACTACGCTGCAGGTAGTTCTCCAGCCACTCGATCATGTCGATGTCGAGGTGGTTGGTGGGCTCGTCGAGGATGAGCATCTGGGGCTCGTCGATGAGCAGTCGCGCCAGCGCCACGCGCTTTACCTGTCCGCCGCTCAACTCCTTGACAGGCTGGTTGTAATCGGTGATTTTGAGTTGCGTGAGGATTTGTTTGAATCGCTCCTCGTAGTCCCAAGCCGTGTTGGCGTCCATGGCTTGGATGGCAGCGGTCATCGCTTCGCTGTCACCAGTGCGCAGGGCTTCCTCATAGGCATGGATGGCCCCTGAACGCGGGTCATCGCCATGCAGGCAGGCATCGAGCACGGTGTGCGCCCCGCCCAGGTCGGGCAGTTGTGGTAAGTAACCCACCCGCAGGTTGTTACGGTAGATGACCGTGCCGCTGTCTTGCGAGGCCACGCCGGCGAGGATATCGAGTAGGGTGGATTTGCCCGTGCCGTTCTTGGCGATAAGCCCGATTTTCTCGCCCTCGGCCACGCCGAAAGTGAGATCCTCGAAGAGCACATCGACGCCAAACGCCTTGCTCAATCCCTCAACCTGCAGGTAACTTACCATGGATCAAAAATAAGAGCTGAATCTATCAACTGAAGAATTTCTTCATCACGCGGATCATGTTCACGTGGTCGTCACACGAACCCGTCTCGCGTACCGAGTGCATCGCCAGCACGGGGTTGCCCACGTCCACGCCCTCGATGTCGAGCTGTCCGGTGAGGATGTTGCCCAGTGTCGAACCTCCAGCCACATCGCTGTGGTTGACAAAATACTGGAATGGTGCGCCAGCTTCCTCACACAGGCTCCTGAAAATGGCTGCTGAGTGGGCGTCGCTCATGTACTTGCAATTGGCGTTCACCTTGATGCACGGGCCGCCTCCCAGCGAGGGATGGTTGGTCGGGTCATATTTCTCAGGGTAGTTGGGATGGAAGGCATGGGCATTGTCGGCCGAAATCATAAAGGTGCGGTGCACGGCGCGGCCAAAGTCCTCGAAGTCGCCGCCCAGGGCCATGACCAAACGCAGCAGCATGTTGCCCAGCACAGGCGAATGGGCGCCCTGCTTGGTGCCGCTACCGGTCTCCTCGTTGTCAAAGATGGCGGCCACCAGCGTCGCGTTCTTGTCCTCGGCCTCGGTGATGGCGGTGATGGCGGCATGCACCATGCTCAGGTCGTCGAGGCGGCCGGCCGAGATGAACTCGTTGTTCAGTCCGAACAGGCTGGCCTTGCTCACGTCATAGAGCATCAGGTCAAAGTCCAGGATATCGGCGACATCGGCCTGCAGCTCGTCGGCAACGAGGTTGAGCAGGGCATTCTGCCACTCAAAGTCGCGGTTGATTTTGGCGAGGATGGGCAGCATGTCTTTTTGTTTTGAGAGATGATTGCCCTCGTTGACGGCGCGGTTGAAGTGGATTGCCAGATGGGAGATGCACATCAGGGGACGGTCAATCTTGATCAAGCGAGTCACGGGGTGCAGCGAGTCCTTACCCTTGAGAATCACGCGGCCTGCCAGCGACAGGGGCCGGTCAAACCAGGTATAAAGAATCGGGCCTCCATAGACCTCGGTGTTCAGCCTCAGGATGCCGCCTTCGCTGGGAATCTCGCTAGCGGGCTTGATTCTGAAGCAGGGCGAATCGCTGTGGGCGGCAATGATTTTGAATCCGGTGTCGGCGGGTTTCTTCTTGCCCACCTGCACGGCAAAGATGGCACTGTCGTTCTTGGTGAAAAAGAACTTCTCACCGGCCTTGGCCGACATCTTGTCGTCAATCTTTTTCTCTTTGAATCCGTTGGCACTCAGGATTTTCTTCACGGTGTCCACTGCCAGGAAGTTGCAGGGGCTGTTATCCAGGAACTCGAGCAGCGAGCTCACATAGTCGTTATTCTTGCTCATTGTGTGATATGTTGTTTGATGTTTTAAATTCCGTAGTAGATGGCGTTCAATGCCCGCAGCACGTTACACAGCGTCTGGCCCCAGTAGTTGACAAAGTTGATTTTGCACTGGCACAGCATTTCGTGCTGCGTTTCGGTCAGGGCGTCCTGTATCGAGTGGATGAGGTTGAAAAATTCCTGGTACAGGTCGGCCAGATTCTCGGACACCGATGCCGAGATGGGCGTGTCACTGTATTTCATGTCCTCCATGAACACCTCAAGGTAGATGTCCTCCTCGGCCATGATCATGGCCACACGCTCGCGCACCAGGTCATACACGTCTTCCTCCAGTGCCGAGTCGATGTACTCCTCGCTGTAGCTGTCGTCCTCAATATCGTTGACGGTGATGTACAGCCGTGGCAGCAGCTTGAGCATCTGGGCTACAAACTGGTCCCGTGTCTCGCATTGGTGGGCATGCTCCATCGCATGGCAATATTCGTTGGCCAGGGCGATAAACGCCAACTCGTTGGGTGTCAATTTATCCATGATTCAATCGATTAATAACTTGAACGCTCAGTCGTTAATTTATTCTTGGGTTGTGGCAGGCACCGAGTACAGGTGGTGGCGCTCGATGTAGCCTAGCACTTCGTCGGGCACATAGTAGCGCACACTGTGCCCATGGGCCAGGCGCTCGCGGATTTGCGTCGAGGACAGCTCGATGATGGGAGCATCGACCAGCGACACGCGGTCCTTGATATCGTCGGGGATATTCACCTCGTAACCCAGACGGGGGTACACGAGCACATGGTATTTGGCAAGAATCTCCTCGCTGTTGCGCCATTGCCCGAACACCTGCCAGTTGTCGCCGCCGATGACAAGATACAACTCATCGTCGGGGAACTTGGCCTGCAGCGCGTTGAGCGTGTCGATGGTGTAGGACGGGCGCGGCATCGTGAACTCAAAGGCTGAGGTTTCCACGCCCTCCATTGGACGTGTGACCATCTCGACCATGCGCAGCCGGTCGGTGTCGGCCACCTGCTGCTTCTTGTCCACCTTGAGCGGATTCATGGGCGACACCATCATCCACAGCCGATCCACCGCGCCGCTGCCGATGATGTGCTGCGCGATGATTGCATGGCCTGTATGTATCGGGTCAAATGACCCCCCGAAAATTCCTATCCTCATGATTTTTTTAACCTCGCGTTGCTCGGTGGATAATGTTTAATGTTTAAAGTTTAATGAGGCATCCGCCTTTATGCGCTGGTTAGCAGTTGGCCCAAAACCCTGCGGGGCTAATGCGAATTTCACGAATTTGACTAAATACTACGAATGGTATTATATTCTTCGTGGAATTTGGCTAATTAGCGAAATTGGCTTCGCCGAGCTAAAGATTCGCATTAAAAAATCTTTCAGGGCTGGCAGCTATATCGTTCCCTTCATTAAACCTTCTCCATTCTGCATTATGCACGGCTGAAAGCCGTTTTTAAACCTCGCATTGCTCGGTGGATAATGTTTAAAGCCAAATAGCTAATCGCCGACAAACTCGGCAATGAGGTGATGCACCTCGTTGACGGCAGTCTCCAGGTCATCGTTGACGACCGTGTGGTCAAACTGCGGGCCGATTGAGATTTCAAATTCGGCTTTGGCCAGGCGGGCGTTGATGTCCTCCATGCTGTCGGTGCCGCGGTCGATGAGTCGCTGGCGCAACACCTCGATGCTCGGAGGCTGGATGAAGATGCTGATGGCGCGGTCGCCATACATCTGCTTGACGTTCACCCCGCCCAGCACGTCCAGGTCGAGCACCACGTTCATGCCCAGGGCTGTGATGCGCTCCACCTCGCTCTTGGGGGTGCCGTAATACCGGCCCTCGTACACTTCCTGGTACTCTACCAGCTCGTCGTTCTCAATCATCTGCTGGAACTCGTCCACGGTCTTGTAGTAGTAGTCCACACCATGGACTTCCTCACCTCGACGGGGGCGCGTTGTGGCCGACACCGAGAAAGCCAGCCTGAGCGACTCGTCCTGCATGATGCGACCGATGATGGTCGATTTTCCCGACCCCGACGGCGCCGAAATAATAATCAATTTACCCTCTTTCATTGTTTTTAAACCTCGCGTAGCTCGGTGGATAAAGTTTAATGTTTAAAGTTTAATGAGGCATCCGCCCTTTTCATTAAACATTCTCCATTCTGCATTATGCACGGCTGAAAGCCGTTTTTAAACCTCGCTTTGCTCGGTGGATAAAGTTTAATGTTTAAAGTTTAATGAGGCATCCGCCCAAGTCAGCGTCATCTTTTTTAAACTACGAATTACATGAATTTTACGAATTTATTGCTTTTGCGAAGCCAAAATTTATTCGTTTAATTAGCGTAATTCGTAGTTTTAACCCATTGATGGGGCCAGCTGCCGTATCGTGGCTCAACCTGGCGCTTAAAACGCATACTTCATGCCCAGTAGGGTTACCGACTGGTTGAAGTTCTTCATGATCTGGAAACGCTCCTCGGTAAAGAAGTACAGGTGCTCCTTGATGCGGTACTGTGCACCCAGGCCCACGTTGGCACCGCAGCGGTCCACGTCATGGCCTATCTCGGGCATGAAATGGGCAAAAGAGAAGCCCGCCAGCGGATAGATGGCAAACGCACTGCTTGTGGGAATGACGTAATGCACATTCAGGTTCAAGTTGATGGCACTCAGGCCGTCAGTCTTGAAGTAATAGATGAACTCGGGGGCAAGACGCAAATTGGTAATCGGCTCATATTGCACCTGGGCGCCTAGGCCAGCCATGGAGTGCTTGGTGGCATAGGCAAACTGGCCCGCTACCGAAAATTCGCCCTGCTCGGCGCGCAGGCCGAGGGTTGATACGATGGCCATGATGGCCAGGAAAATGTACTTTTTCATATTCGTTACAATTTAGTATTATGTTGTTGTTTAGCTGTTGTTGGCCCCAGTCGGCGTCATCTTTTTTAAAACTACGAATTTCGCTAATTAAACTAATCAATTCGTAAAAATTTGTGTAATTCGTTGTTTTTAACCCATTGATGTGGGCTTAGAGGACGTTCAGCACTTGCTCCTTGATCTGCTCCAGGTGGTCCTTCATGCGCACCACCAGGTTCTGCAGGTCGGCCTGGTTGGCCTTGGAGCCCATGGTGTTCACCTCGCGCCCGATTTCCTGGCTGATGAACCCCAGCTTCTTGCCCTGGCCCGGCTCCTCGCCGTGCATCGTTTCCAGGAAATACTTCAAGTGGTTCTGCAGGCGGATTTTCTCCTCGGTGATGTCGAGCTTCTCGATGTAGTAGATCAACTCCTGTTCAAAGCGGTTCTTGTCATAGTCCACCTCTTTGATTTTGGCCAGGGCGTCGAGGATGCGGCCCTTGATCTTGTGGATGCGGGGCTCCTCATAGCGCGGCACCTCGTCGAGCAGCGCCTGGATGGCGGCAATCTTCTCTTCGAAGAATGCGGCCAGTCGCGCTCCCTCCTGGCGGCGGAAGGCAATCAGCTGCTCGGTGGCCAGCGTGACCACTTCCTTGACCACGTCAAGCTCCTGCTCATCGGCCTCGGTGGCCTTGGCATCGGTCTTCAGGGCATCGGGCATTCGCAGCAGCGTGGCATACCAGTCACCGGGTTGCGGCAGACCGAGTTGATCGGCCATTTCCTCGATTTGGGCCTTGTACTGCTTGAGCATCGGCAGGTTGATGGTTCCCGACGGAGCGCCCTCGATGGGCTCGCAGTAGACCAGCAGGTCAATCTTGCCGCGCATCAGCGCAGCCGACACCAGGTTGCGCAGCTGCATCTCGATGGCACGGTGACACGAGGGCGTGCGTACCCCGAAATCCAGTTGCTTACTGTTTAGTGATTTGACTTCGGCAGTGATTTTCTTGTTGTTATAGACTTTTTCTGCCTTGCCAAAACCGGTCATGGATAGTATCATTGTCAATCAGTTTTTTTTTGTTTCGTGTTTGCAAAGATAGTGCAAGCCGCAAACATGACAAAAGAATTTTTTCTTTTTTATGCTAGGGGCGGCGGCAATTGCTTTGCCGTTGGGAATCCTGTGCTTCGGTGCTGCTTGCTGGGAGGCCCCCTTGAGCAGAAAAATGCGCTCAACCAGACATTTGTTTTGCGCAATCGGTTTAAAATCTATATCTTTGCAGGTTAAACATAATTGCGATGACAGACTGTGAAATGGAAAACTCGACAATAGCAATCGTTGTGCCCTGCTTCAACGAGCAGGAGGTGCTGCCGCAGACCAACGCGCAGCTGCGTGCCTTGCTCGACGCCATGATGCGTGACGGGCAGGCAGGCGAGGGGAGCTATATCCTGTATGTGGACGACGGTTCCCGTGACCGCACCTGGGCGCTAATCGCTGCCTGGTGCGAGGCCGACAGCCATGTGCGGGGCCTGAAGTTGGCGGGCAATGTGGGCCACCAGAATGCCCTGTTGGCCGGGCTGGACACGGCGCGACATGATGCCGCTGCCACGGTGTCGATCGATGCCGACCTGCAAGATGACATCCGTGTTATCCCCGAGATGGTGAGCCGGTGGGCCGACGATGGCTGTGACATCGTGTATGGCGTGCGCCGCAAGCGGTCGACCGACTCGTTTTTCAAGCGCACGACGGCCAAACTGTTTTACAAGTTCATGACTGGCATGGGGGTGAAGTCGGTCTATAATCATGCCGACTTCAGGCTGATGAGCCGCCGTGCCGTGGATGCCTTGTGCCAGTATGAGGAACGCAACCTGTTCCTGCGAGGCTTGGTTCCGCTGCTGGGCTACAAGACCGACCAGGTGTTGTATGACCGCCTGGAGCGTCAGGCGGGCGAGAGCAAATACCCGTTGAGCAAGATGCTGTCCCTGGCCGTCGATGGCGTGACCTCGTTCAGCGTCAAGCCGCTGCGCCTGATCTTTTATCTGGGCACGGCATTCCTGGTCATCAGCCTGGCTATTCTGGTGTATGTGCTGGTGGCCCTGTTCCGGGGCAATGGCGTCCAGGGCTGGGCTTCGCTGATGCTCTCAATCTGGTTTGTGGGCGGGTGCATGCTCATCTGCATGAGCATCATCGCCGCCTATATCGGCCGCATCTACACCGAGGGCAAGCACCGTCCGCGCTACAACATTGAACAATACCTCAAATGATCATAAAACGGCTTACGGCCGTGCAGAATGGAGAATGTTTAATGAAGTGAGCGGATGCCTCATTAAACTTTAAACATTAACCATTAACCACCGAGCAACGCGAGGTTAATAAGAATGATTATGAGTGAAGATTTATCAAGGACCAATATCCGTGACTGCGGGGCGCTGCCTCGCCCTGTGGTGGACATACGCCTGTTGCTGACCGACGTCGACGGCACGCTCACCGACGGCGGCATGTACTACGGCACCGACGGCACGGAGTTCAAAAAGTTCAACACCCGCGACGGCATGGGCCTGCAGCTGCTGCAGCGTGCCGGCGTCAAGGTGGGCATTGTCACCAGCGAGAACACGCCCATCAACGTGAACCGGGCCCGCAAACTGGGGCTGGACTACCTGCGTCAGAGTGCTCGTGACGGCGGCAAACTCGCTGCTGCGCGTGAGATCTGCACTGAGATGGGCATCACCCTGCAACAGGTGGCCTATGTGGGTGATGACGTGAACTGTTATGACCTGCTGGCTGCAGTGGGGTGGGCTGCGTGCCCTGCCGATGCCTGCGATAAGGTGAAGGCTATCCCCGGCATCCGCATTCTGGAGCGCCGTGGTGGTGACGCCTGTGTGCGCGAGTGGATTGACATGATACTGGCACAGTGATGAACAGCAGCGAGGGCATCGACAGCAATAACCTGAAGGCTAAGACCGCCCAGGGCTTGTTCTGGGCTTTCCTCAGCAGCGGTGGCATCCAACTGCTCAACCTGGTCATTGGCATCTTCTTGGCGCGACTGTTGTCGCCCGGGGAGTATGGCATTGTGGGGATGCTGGCCATCTTCACCCTGCTAGCCAATAATCTGCAGGAGAGTGGTTTTGGCATCGCGCTCGTCAACATCAAGGACATCACGCACAACGATTATAACTCGGTGTTCTGGTTCAACGTGTGCGTGAGCGTGTTGCTGTATGCCGTCTTGTTCCTGTGTGCCCCGCTGATTGCCGGTTTCTTCCACCAGCCTTGCCTGGTGCCGCTATCCAGATTCGTCTTCCTGGCTTTTATCATTGCCTCGTTCTGCATCTCGCCCAACGCCATGCTGGTGCGTGGCTTGAAGATGAAAGAGAAGGCTTACACGTCGCTGTCGGCTTTGATTATCTCGGGCACCGTGGGCGTGGTGATGGCGTTTAAGGGCTTCTCCTATTGGAGCCTGGCAACGCAGCAGGTACTATATAATGTGGTCATCTGCTTCGGCCGTTTCTATTACACCCGCTGGTGCCCGACCTTGAAAGTGGACTTCACGCCGGTGCGGCAGATGTTCTCGTTCAGCTACAAAGTCCTGATAACAACAGTATTGACTACAATCAACAACAATATGCTGACCGTGGTGTTCGGCCGCATTTTCCCTGCCGCTTCGGTGGGTAACTTCACGCAGGCCAACAAGTGGAACACCATGGCCAACCAACTGGTAACCAATACCGTGTCGCAGGTGGCACAGCCCGTGTTCACGCGCATCAACGACGACGAGGAACGCCAGCGCCGAGCCTTCGGCAAGCTGCTGCGATTCACCGCGTTCATGGCTTTTCCTGCGATGTTCGGTCTGGCATTGGTGGCCCCTCAGCTGATCGTTGCTGCCATTGGCGAGCAGTGGATCGACAGCATCCCGCTGTTGCAGATCCTGTGTGTGAGCGGTGCTTTCCTCCCGCTGTATGCTGTTTATCAAAATCTGCTGCTGAGCCGGGGACGCTCCACCAGCTACATGTGGCTCACGATAGGGCAGATCGTCATCATGCTCCTGGCGGTGCTGGCTTGCCACACGATGGGCATCCGGGCCATGGTCATGGCCTTTGCTTGTATCAACATCCTGTGGCTGATGGCCTGGCAATGGTTTGCCCGCCGCTACATCGGCTATCGGTTCATGAGCATGGCCCGTGACCTGCTGCCGTTCATGCTCATCGCTGCGGCAGCCATGGGTGTTGCCTACCTTGCTACGCTGCCGCTGAGCAACATGTATGTTGTGCTGGCGGTGAGGGTGGCCGTGGCTTCGGCAGTGTATCTGCTGACGATGAAACTGCTGCGGGCTAGAATCCTGGAGGAGTGCATCGAGTTTATCCGTTCCAAGAAATCCAAACATTAACAATCCATAATAAACAACAAAGACAATGAAAGGTAAAATTTTAGTGACTGGCGGAACCGGCTTTATCGGTTCGCACACCACGGTGGAGCTGCAGCAGGCCGGCTACGAGGTGGTGATTATCGACAACCTGAGCAATAGCAACATCGAGGTGCTTGATGGCATCGAGCGCATTACGGGTGTGCGCCCCGCCTTCGTCGAGGGCGACTGCACCGACCGCGCTGTTGTGCGCCGCTTGTTCGAGGACCATCCCGGCATCAGCGGTATCATCAATTTTGCGGCAAGCAAGGCGGTGGGCGAGAGCATCGAGAAGCCCATCATGTATTACCGCAACAACCTCAACATCCTGCTCAATCTGCTGGAGCTGATGCCCGAGTTTGGTGTCAAGGGATTCGTCTTCTCGTCGTCGTGTACGGTCTATGGCGAGCCCGACAAGAACCCCATCACCGAAGACGCCCCCACCAAGAAGGCCACTTCGCCCTACGGCGCCACTAAGCAGATCTGTGAGGACATTATTGCCGACGTGATCCGCAGCGGCAGCCCCATCAAGGCCATCCTGCTGCGCTACTTCAATCCCATCGGTGCCCATCCCAGTGCCGAAATCGGTGAGCTGCCCAATGGCGTGCCCCAGAACCTGGTGCCCTATCTGACGCAGACGGCCATCGGCGTACGCAAGGAGTTGAGCATCTTTGGTGACGACTATCCCACGCGCGACGGCTCCTGCATCCGTGACTTCATCAACGTCGTGGACCTGGCCAAGGCTCATGTCAAGGCCCTGGAGCGCATGCTCGAGGATAAGAGCGACGAGGCATTGGAGATTTTTAATATCGGCACGGGCAACGGCGCTTCGGTACTTGAGCTGCTGCACTCATTTGAGCGCGCCACGGGTGTGAAGGTGCCTCACCGCATCGCTCCGCGCCGCCCGGGTGACATCGTCCAGATCTGGGCCGACCCCAAGCGCGCCAACGAGGTCCTGGGCTGGCATGCCGAGATTTCGCTCGACGACACCATGCTCAGCGCCTGGAATTGGCAGAAGAAGCTCCGCGAACGCGGCATCATGTAAATCATCAACACCCCGCTACGCTATATGTACGACAACGCAACATTTGACGCGGCCGATCTCAGGGCCAGATTCAATCCCGAGGGCTCCCCGTTGCGCCGCCAGCAACTGGTGATGCTCGACATGGTCCGGGTGCTGGACGGCATCTGCAAGAAACACGGCATCCCCTATTTCCTGTATGGGGGGACGCTGCTTGGGGCCATACGCCACAACGGCTTTATCCCTTGGGACGATGATCTGGACGTGGCGATGTTGCGCAGTGACTACCAGCGGCTGGTGAAAGTCTTGCCCGACGAATTGCCCGAGCACATCGTGCTCCAGACCAACGACACGGATAAGAATTATTTCTTCTTCATCGCCAAACTCAGGGACAAACGCTCTTACCTGAGCGAGGACGGCTTTGACACGGTCTTTAAGGAACACGGCATCTTCATCGATATCTTTCCGCTTGACCGGCTGCTGCCTTGGGCTCAACGGTTGCGACTGCAGAGTCTGGCCTACAATTTCTTCCGTTCGGGCAATGGCAGCGGTGCCGCGATGTGCCGCATCAGGGCTTTGACGTGGTTTAACCGCCATATTTCATTTCCTGTATTGAGGTCCATCAGCCGCTTGAGCGGTACCCGGGCACTCATGTGTGACCTGGGCATCCCGTTCCACAATGTCTACGACTTGCAGGATGTCTTCCCCTTGACAACGCATGATTTCGAGGGCCTGCAACTGCCTGTCCCTGGCAACAGCCATCACATGCTCCAGGTCATGTTCGGTGACTACATGCAGCTCCCCAAGGATCTTGACAACGTCTATCACCACGTCGAGCGCCTGGAATTCTATGACTGACATCTCTAAACATTTTACACTACTCTCGATCATCTAACGACTAAACGCTATAACACTATGCAAGCGATCATTTTAGCGGCTGGAATGGGCCGCAGGTTAGGCAAATACACGCGTGACAACACCAAGTGCATGCTGCCCGTGAACGGAGTCCGGCTCATAGACCGGATGTTAGAGCAACTGTGCCGGTTGCAGTTGTCTCGTCTAGTGATGGTAGTGGGTTATAAAGGCCAGGAGCTCATCGACCACATCGGTGACCGTTATGAGGGGAGGTTGAAGATTGA
>JAEEGF010728612.1_pt1 | contig 13457 bp, 5 predicted proteins | sample 9134171 | NCBI WGS metagenome assembly JAEEGF01 (sample SAMN16246542, study PRJNA631951) | gut metagenome | biome: gut microbiome; feature: rumen; material: AP-attached | host: Bos | place: Iran: Karaj | collected 2018-10
GGCAACAGTCCGGTTCAGACGTCAAATGTTGAATATAGCGCCGGTGATTATCCCTCCAATGCCAGTGACTGGAGTGTAAAGGATTGGTCCACCGGTTGGCCCGGTTCTCACGTCGAAACAACCTCCCGTTCTGTAGCTATGGTTAAGAATATCCGTTATGGTGTAGCCATGCTGGAAACAAAGGTTGGATATGCTACAGAAAATAATAGCGTCATCGGTTATTTGTATACGAAAAATCCATATGCGACGAGTGATCCTTATGATGATGAAAAGGATGATATTAAAATTTCGACCACTAATGAGGAATCCGAAAGTGCTTTTATTCTGACGGGCATAATTATCGGCGGTCAACCGACGAGTGTGGGCTGGAATTTCCTTCCGAAGTCGAGCGAAAAAGGCTTTATCTACGATAAGTTTGATGCTATCGATGTTCCTGTAAGTGGTAACAGCGTGGCCAATTATACGGTTGTCTTTGACAATTACAATGCCGCCAGCGCCGCTGAACTGGCTCAAGACAAGGTTTACGTTGCTTTGGAATTCTTGAATAATTCAAATAAGGATTTCTATGGTATGAAAAACTGGGTCCGCAAGGGCGAGCATTTCTACCTGATTGGAATGCTGGATCCCGGAGATCCGCAGGCAAATCCCAGCAGTACGGTTAAAGATATCGAATGGCCTGATGCCAGTTGCATTATCCCGCCGTACACTCCTGAAGGCCTTTCTACCAAGGTGCCCCGTATCTTCATCCAGGATTTCAAGACCAAAGTTACCTTCAAGATAGGTAAGAACTCCTTGAAGTATGCTTATCTCACTGTTCCGGACCTCCGGTCTTCCAACATGACCCTGGGTCTGTCGGTAGATATCCAGTGGAGAGAGGGCCTTGACCTTGGCGAAGTCGTCGTTGGCCAATAAATCGAATGAATAATAATTAATATATATGTATATGAAACGCAGTTTTTACATTTTGGGAGCCCTTGCGCTTGCTTCCCTGATGGCTTGCAACAAGGAAGCCGAACAAGCCGTCACTCCCAGCCCGTATTTCGACGCCGAGACAAATACGGTCAAGACAGACTTCGTCCTGAACGTGTCCACCAACACCGGTAAGGATACCAAGACCACGGCCGAATTCGTTCAGGTGGATTCCGACTTCCTGGGAATGGACAACGTACACATCCTGTCCTACAATTTGCCGTATTCTAGCGAAGAAGGCGGTCATTTCCTGTACAAGCCCAGGTGGTACAATCCTGATACTAAGGAGGTGGAAATCGTGTCTGCTTCCAGGGACTTCAATCTGGGTACCCTGTTCAGCGCCAAGTCGGTGACCGAGATGAATGCCTCCCGTTCTGTGGAACTGGCACTCCCGCTGGGAACCGATGCTGTAGTATTGTACGGTAAGGCTCTCAAGACCTATTCCGATGACCTGCAGGGTGTAGCTACCGCAACTGGTGATCCCAACGACCTTACCACCCTGACATTCTCGCTCAAGTCCCGTCTTGCCAGTACGGCGGCATATGACGCGGGTGCCTTCTTCTTCACCCGCATGTTCACTTATTTCCTGACGGCGGGTGTCGTAAATGAGGCGACTTTCTGGACCGATGACCCCATCGCCTCCAAGGACAAGAGTTATAAATTCTGGTGGCCCCTTCCTTCCGATGAGGTTGCTGCACAACTGGCCACCGCTTTCCCTAAGCCTGTCGATGGAAATAAGATGACCATTGCCGGTATTGAGTATGTGTATTATGCCGGCGAGTTGTCCTGGAAGCAGCTGGGTAGGATGTACGATTATGAGTATGACGGCTCCGAAGCCACGAAGTCCGATGAAATAGTCAAGACCAATAATGGTACAAAGGTAGCTCTTTCTCCTTTGGGTGAAATTTTGGGCAATGCTTATCAGGAGCTTACAACAATCCGTACCGCCCCCGGCCTGCACGAAATCCGTGCAGGTGCCGCAACCGCTATCTTGCGTACGATGCGCGACCTGTATACTGTGGTCGAACGCGGCGCCGGTGCTACGCCTACTACCTGGGAAGAGCAAATCGCCAAACTCCTGGCAAAGGAGATTGAAACCCGTATGCGGCTGTTCTTCGCGGAAGGTACGGATGGAACGATTGATTTCATAAAGGGTGCGGATGGTCAGTTTGATATAGCCCGTCTTCTGGAGGTTCTCTCGACCTGTACTTCTACAAGTGACTGGGATTCAAACAGCAGTGTATTGCTGGCCAACTTCACGGACGCTGGAGCGAAGGGTACTACTTACGATAGTGGCCGAAAGTATTTTTATTCCGAGACAAACGAAGGTTTCCCTCTTAACGTAGGTCTTCCTAAAGGTGCCGCCAGCCTTACCTGCAATGTTTCCGCCGACATCAAGAAAGTGGATACTTTCGTCTATTCCACTGAAATTCCGGCCTATGGTATGGGTGGAGTCACTTTCCCCATCACCAGCTATCGCTATCCTGCTGAATTGATGTACTTTGGTAACTCTCCTGTCCGTGTATCCAAGAAGGAGATGAAGTCTTCTGACTATCCTTCCACCGTGTCCCAGTGGAACAGTGACGCTTCCTGGACCGGTTGGGAATCAGACGATGCCAGCGTGAGGTCCGATACCCGTAGCGTTGCCATGATCAATAACATCAACTACGGTACTGCCCTTCTGGCTTCTACCGTCAAGTATGGTAATACTATACTTAAGGATAATAATAAAGCCCTGCACCCGCTGGAGGAAGACCAGACGGTTGATATCACCAAATTTACGGATGAAAAACAAGGATTTTTCGTGACCGGTATTATCGTTGGCGGTGTAGCCGATGTCATGGGTTGGGAATTTGTCCGCAAACCTTCCAATACCGATTACTCGGGTGTCACCATAGACGCTGATGGCAAGTTCTCCGGCCTCTCCTTCACCGGCAATGCCTTTGATAAGATGATTTATGACAAATGCCCCAATCCTGTAAAGGTTACTACCAATACCGAACCTATCTATACCATGGTCTGGGATAACTACGACCACACCAAGGCGGCCGACAAACAGTCCGACGTTTACATTGGTGTAGAACTGGTGAACAATACCGGTATGGACCTCTGGGGCGAGCTGAACCTCATCCGTAAGGGTGGTACCTTCTACCTGGTGGGCAAGATGGATCTGGCCACGGCCGTGGCTACTGCCCGTGCCGGCGAAGGTCATCAAGATGACTTCAAGGATCTCAGCCGCGACCATTATTGCTATCCTCCTTTCAACCTTGAAACCGGCAAAACCATCAGCGCTCCCCGCGTGTTCATGCAGGACTACATGACCAAGGCCAACCTCATCCTCGGCGAAAATGCCCTCAAGCATGCCTATGTGACGGTGCCCGACCTCCGTTCCAGCCAGATTTCCCTGGGTGTTTCCATCGATATGCACTGGGAGAGCGGTCTTGCCTTTGACGTGGTTCTTGGTGGTGAATAATTGATTCGAGATTATGCGTTTCGCATTGCGTCATACAGGTATTCTCATCCTCCTGGCTGTAGCCTTCACAGGCTGCAGCCTGGTGGACGAGGATATGCGTGACTGCGAGACAGACTATACGCTGGATTACGAGCTGCGCCTGGTTACCAACATGACCACCGAACTGCAGACGCAGTTGGGTCTGGTGACGGACGTCAATGTGGCCAGCGCCATCAAGACTTACTTGAGGGATGTCTTTACGGACCACGCACATGACGTAGACCTGGGCTTTTACGATGTTGTAGCCGACTCTGTCCTCCTGCATCGGGAAAACCACGTGATGGACGCCAACCAATCCAGCTATACCTTATATATACCGGTACGGCGCTATATGCACGTCGCAACCGCCAACGTGGAGCAAAACCCGCTTCTGTCCCTTGACGGAACCGAAAAATGTCACACCCTTCGCGCGGTGCAGCAAGTGCGGGATACCATCACTTCACACAAGACCGGTTTCTTCACCGCACGCCTTCCTATGGACATCAAGGAGGGAATCGACCAGCAGTTTGACGTGAAACTGTATATGGCCAACTGCGCTTCGTCGGTGCTCATCGATACGCTTGGCAGCGGCATCAAGGATTTAAAGGTGTATATGACTGGTTTTGCTACCAGCTTCGACCTCTGCGACAGCCTGTACCGCTTCGACTACACTCCCGTAGTGAAGCCCGACCAGCTGACGTTCGACGATCCCGGCCGCGTAGGTTTCGTAGCCGTCACTTTCCCTTCCCGTCCGGCTCCGCCCGCCACCAAGATAATTATCGACTGGGACGATCCCTTTGTCACGGACAGTGCTCCCAATTCCCTTTGGCAGGTGTACGTTTACTGCACCCTGGCCGATGGCTCCGTCACGCAGAACATTCTGGGTGTCCACAATCAGCTGTTGCCTGGCCAGTTCCGTCTGTTGTGCGCACGGGCCTATGCCAATGGTACTCTGGCTCCCGACGACCCTACTGTCGGCGTAAGCGTTACCCTGAATTGGGAACCCGGCCTTGAGATACCTGTCGTGTTATAATGCTGAGACTTAGGGGCATATGGCTTTTCTGCCTGCTGGCACTGCTGTTGCTGGCAGGCCTTGTCTCGTGCGAGAGGGGAGATGTTCCTGGTCAGGCATTGAAGGAGGAAGTCGGCGATGTATGTCTTGCCATGCGCGTGGGCGCTATTTCGCAAACCAAGGCCGATGTTTCTGCCATAGCGGAAATGAATTCTGCAGGTGCTTCGTTCCGTGGTTTGGACAAGGTGTATGTCATTCCTTTTTCAGGAACCGATGTTATCCCGGGTAGTGAACCTCTTTCCCTTCCTTTGGAATTGCCGGGCTTTCTGCCCGCCGGGGAAGCATACATCGCCAATGCCCATCTGTATAAGATGCACCAGGCCATTCCCAAAGGGACGGAAAGGGTGCTGGCCTATGGGAAAGGATTGACGCAGGAGCAGAGTACCCCGGTAAAGATCAAGCAGATTTATGGCTCGCTGGTGGAAAGCGGTTTGAACTCTGTGACGGCCGATGGTTTTCGCTTCTCTCCGGAAGCTATGTATCCCTCTACTACCGACAGGCCGCAGGCAGCTTTGGTCATTGCCGATGCGTTGACAACCATTGTGAATGGTTCTTCTTATACAACTACGGCCTATTATGGTACTGGAGGGGAATCCAAGGAAATTACCGTTGCTTGGGGTGGAGATCTGAGGGACAGTAACTTGAGTGACTGTTACCAGCAACTGACAGCCGACGGGCGTCTGCTTCCCGGGTCCGGTGCCGGTGTGAGCGTGCTCCTGACTACCTTGTACAAGGCTCTGAAACTGGAGAGTATAGATGAAGTCCAGTATCAATTGGAGATTGACGGTGTAACGTATGATGCCACCAAGAAAGTGGACGAAGTGGAATCGCCTCTTCTGTACAAGGACTTATTCAATGGCCTCCGACAGGAGATTCTGAGTAAGATGCATGCTTTGTCAACAGGCAATAATCCCGTTCTGGACATCAATGAAACGGACAAAACCGTTGCCTTCCATGATCAGGGTGTGCAAGGTTATCCCGAGAATCTGGGTCTCCCTTCCGGTGCCGCTACCGTTCGCTGGTCACCCACAGGATATGTGGTTCCTTTACAGAATGGCTTGGATGGTATTGCCGCGCTGTCGGACTATTGCTTCCCGCCTGCGCTCTACTACCGTGCCAATACTTCTGTCAAAACATCCAATGATGAACTGGATGAAACAGCCGAAACTGCTATCAATCAAAGTACAGACTGGTTAGGGGTCCTTTCAACGTACTATCTTTCAGGTGCGAAGGTTACTAACCTCACCGCATCAATGGCGCTGGAAGATCCTTTGAACTTTGCTGTAGGAATGTTAGCCGCAACGGTTCAGGCCGACAAGGAGGACTTGCTGGACAATAATTACCATACGCAGGTCCACCTTACCGACGGTCTTTTCCCTCTTACCGGGATTATCATCGGCCGGCAGTATCCGCAGTATTTTGACTTTACGCCGGTTTATGACCCTTCCGCCAGCCCGGAGCCCCGTCAGTACTATCTGTACGACAATCAGATTTCCGGCATTTCCCTGACGGCCACAAAATCGTCTGAATTCCGTACGCTCGTTCTCCAAACGCCCAAAGAGAAAAGCGTATATGTTTGTTTGGAGTTCCTGAACAATTCTTCCAATATTACTTTCTATGGTATAGATGAGGGGCGTATTATGCCGGGCCATCATTTCTATCTGGTGGGTTTACTGGAGGTTCCATCAGAAAAGCAAAAGGATGAGAATGAAAATGAACTGGACAGCGTCTTCATTCAAGACCGTATTACCAGCGTCAATTTTACCATCAAGTCTCTTGAAAATGCCTACAGTGCCATCCCGGATATGGGTATACCTCAACTTTCTATCGGCGTGCTGGCTCAGTTGAACTGGGAGATGGCTACTCCCACCGAAATATGGCTGGATTAGATAAGATGAAATATCGCGTGCTCATAGGATTCCTATTCGCGGCGTTGCTTCTTGGCGGCTGCCGTCGGGAGCGTGCTGTATCGGCTGATGAATCCCCTAAGCTTAGTATTACGCTGGAGATTCCCGCTGCCCCCGGCACCAAGGCCGATGAAGGAGAGGCTGCGTCGCAGATGGAGGAGGAGAACGCCATTTACGACCTCAAGATCTGGGTATTCAAGCACGATAATCATGAGAAGGTCCTGTTTGCCAAGTACCCCAACGACGAGCATCCCAATCCGGACGACCTGCCCCAGGCCGGAACTGTGAAGAAGTATGTATTCTCTGTGGACCGTAGCCTGGCTACGGATAATCCCCGGCCTACGCTGGATGTATTTGTCCTGGCCAATTCGGGATCCATTAATTGTACGCTGGGTGATGTTGACTATACAACCCTCACTGAGGCTACGTTTGGCGGCAGCAGTTTCTTCGGCCCGGAGAGCCCGGTGACGCCTGCCATCTTGGAAAGCCGCAAGTCGGATTCTGAAGAAAATAGGAAAGGTCTTCCCATGAGCGGTGTGGGAGAGGAACTGAAAATCAGCGGTGAAGATTATTCCTTGAGCATAGGAAAGATAACCATGCAGCGCGCTGTTTCCAAACTGCGTTATGTCTTTTGCCAGACACTCAATATCGGCGAAGATGCCGAATCTATAGAGGTGCTGCGCGTCGAGCTGGATAATAACCTCATTCCCAATCAGGAATACGTATTCTCCCCTGATGGCGGGCAGCATGTGATGCAAAGCGGCGGTTACGTGAATACAATCATCAACACGCCTAATACAGATCCCGTTCCTTCCAGCGCTATTCCCGAACTTTATACCTATACCGGTTCGGGCGCAAGCGGTGCGGCCGACTATGAGCGCTTGGTTCTGGGCGCAATAGACGAGCATAAATTGCTTTGCCCGGCAACATATTATCTCCGGGAAAGTGATAAACCGCTCTCGGGTAAGGTATATTATCAGGTACTGAAGAAGACTGGTGACGATGATTATGTTGTCGTACCCCCGGCCGAGCGGGTCAAGACCTTCAAAATGGAAACTCCGGATTTCACCCGAAACCATACCTGGACCATGTATGGATACTTCATCAGCGACCGCACCCTCATCCTTTCCTTGAATGTCCTCCCGTGGGATATGAATATCTACAACATTGACTTTTTGACTTCTTCGGCCAGCGTTACCGTACCGCTTACCGTGGATCCTTTTTCTGTGAGATCCATTGAGCGGGTGGGGGAAACGGATGATTACAAAGTTTATATGAAAGAGGGCGCCCCGGCAAAGGCTTATTTGAATATCGTTACTCCCAATAACGGAACCATTGAGGTAATAGTCAAGGGTGTAGATGGCTCCGAGCAATGTTTTGAAGTGACGCAGAGCTCAACAGAAATCAACTCTAAGATCAATCACGGACGCATAGACATATCCGTTGATGCCAAACAGCCGTTCCAGGAGTCCTATCACGGGAAATCCATCTCTCTGGACTTTAAAGTCTATACACCGGATAATTCTCAGGAAGTAGCTTTAGGCTCCGAGGCCATTAATCAGAATTATATCTTTATCTTGCCGTGATGCGTCGTCTTGCATATGCGCTGCTGCTTTCACTGCCGCTTCTTTTCCTCTCCTGTGCCAAGGAAAGGGAAATGGCTGCGCAGTGGAATGGCCCCGTGATTGAACTCACTTTGTCCTGCGACGACCTTGATATGACCAAGGCGGGTCTTGACGATGTTCGAGACGGAGATAATGACTATTTCGAGAACGTGGTAAAATGGGTAGATTTCTATTTCTATCCTGTATATCCTGAAGGGGATGGCCGTGCCATTACGCATCCTTACCATAAGCGGGTCGAGTTGACCAACAATGTTCTTACTTTCCGTATTGAAGTTACGTCCAATCAGGTGAATAACCAGATTTTCCCTACGGATGAATGTGAGGTATTTGCATTGGTGAATGTCCCCACTGAAAAGTTGGATGCTTTAGACGATTTCTCGCTGGAGAGTCTTTATTCCGTGATGGAGACTACTGATTTTGAGAAAAAGACAGACTCATTTAATCACCGGCAGAAGCAGTTCATGATGAGCGGCCTGCAGTTGCTGACGCTTTCAGATGATGGGGGACGTACGGCCAAGGTGGTGTCCAAAGGGATTGTTCCCGTAGCCAGATATGCTTGCAAGTTAACGGTGGGTATCAAGGTGGACGATATCGTTCCCGTAGACACCGGTCGGACTCGACAGGATGAACAGACCGGTGAGGAGGTCCCTATCTACGAGGATTGGCGGCCTTCTGTAGAGGAAATGTATATTTATCTGGTAGACGGCGTCAAAAGTGTCTTGCTGGAGGGCGAGCCGGTGGATACGGACAAAGTAAAAGTGGAGGAGGATGACCACCCCGTTCATTTCAGTTATAAGAAGAATCCCATGTATTTTTACGATTATCATGCGAATGATAATACTTATACACAGATATTCGACAAAGATGGGGATTTTTACACTACTTACCCTACTTATACCTATCCTCAGTATTGGACGGGGCAGAATGTGCACGTTCCTTACCTGAAACTGGTTCTTCCCTGGATTCGTTTATCCGACAATCTGAAAAGGGTTTGTTACTATAAGATAATTATTCCCCAGAACAGGCAGGAAGGGGTTCCGGAGGGGAAGAATGCTTTCCTTCGGAATAACTGGTATCATTACAACATTGCCGTGGGTATGCTGGGTGCCGATACCGATGATGCAGAGGTGACGGTGAATCCCATCGATTTCTTTATCTATTACTGGCAGGACAAGAACGTGGTGATTAAGCAGGCCAGCATTGGAAATGCGCGTTACTTATCCGTCGATAAAGAATATAAAGAGTCGGACGCCCCGGCCGATCAGAAGTTTTACGAACTGAACAATGAGTCGGCGTTAGATATCGCCTTCACCAGCAGTCACCCTATCACTTTTGATGTTTTGAGTGTTACCAGGCCTTATTATGGAAAGAAGCCGGAGGCCGATAAGGACAAGTGGAACGATAATTTCTCGGCATATATCCGTAAATCAAGAGGTCCGGTTCTGGATCCGGGTGATGAGGTTCCGATTAAATATGGAGACAAGCTTTATCCCAAGGATTCCTACTACCTTGAGTATAAAACGGATGCAGCAAAGACTAATTGGTTTACCCAACATGCCACATATATTCATTTTGGACACGCGTTGAATAACACATATACGGACAAGAAATTTGATTATTCTCCTTATACCATCTTCCTTTCCGTGCAACATGCCGATGATCCCTCGACGTCGAAGGAATATTCCAAGATGGTGAAGATTATTCAGTATCCTGCCGTGTATATTGTGGGAGAGGAAAATTCAGACCCAAGAATTCCGGACACGGGTATTGATGATTCCGGAGATCCGCAGGACCCTAAGGCATGGAAGAATTTTGAACATAACGGATATGTGTTTGTGGACGGGATGCGCCGAATGCGTCACACAGTTGATGCTAATGATAACGGTCCTTTTGGTATACTGGGAAAACGGTTAAATAGCATACATAAAATATCATGGAGCGCTAGCGATAAGAATTGCAAAGCCCGTCCCTATTTGGAGTGGATGCAATGGCGTATCGTCAATTTCACGGGAGGCAACCGCAATATGTATAATATTGTTGTTACGGTTTTGCCAACAAACAGTTCCTACGTAATTGGGGACCCCCGCACTTTGCGGGAAGAAACCTGGAATAATGGAGAGGAGTCTTCAGCTAAACCTGGCATCCCATATTACAACTGGCCAGATCCCGATGATAATTTTAACTATGTTTCTTATTTTCAGTCGGCTCCGGCTATCTATGATGGAGCAGATGGTTCTCGCGAGCTCAGATATTATTATCCGGCAGAAGAATCTAACAGGACTAAAGATATGCTTGCACCGTCCTATCGTGTTGCCTCCAAATTTGGCGGATTGGAGTATTACGACGGTGTCACAAAACGTTCGGCCGAATATAAATGTGCCACCTATCAGGAGGATGGATATCCGGCAGGCCGCTGGCGTCTTCCTACAAAAGCGGAGATAGAGTTTATTTCCACCTTGTCTGCAAAGGGAACCTTCGAGGTCCTTTTCGGTACCGGCTCATACTACTGGTCAGCCCATGGTGCTGTAAAGCCCGGTACTGGATTAAAGGAGGGTGTTACTTATGCACTTGCCCGTTGCGTATACGATTCCTGGTACTGGGATCCTCTGGATGACCGGCTTCCCCCGGATGACAGGGATCGTTATGTTTTTGGAGATATGCCCCGATGAGAAGATACTTTTACATATTGCTGCTTTTGCTGCCTCTTTTTGCCTGTACCCGGGAAGTAAGCCCGCTTACGCTTGAAGAGCCGGTTGATGATGCGCCCGAAGGAACGGTAAGCGTTACCTTCTCTTTTACCGTTCCTGCAGAGGATCCGGCCACCAAGTTGGGCGAAAGCAGTGAGTTGGAAACCATGCATCTGGCTATCTTCGGCAGTAGTGGCTACTATAAGAAATACGTAAAGGCAGAGAAAATTAGTGGCCCAGAGTCGGGACAAAGAACTTGTGGGGGCGTAGAAAGGACCGTTGATGTTTATCGGTTTCAAGCCGAGGTAGAGCTTTCCAACACAGCGCGTATCATTCATTTTATTGGCAATGGTCCTTCTACCATTCACGTAGGTAACGCAAATGAAGTTTTGCCGTCGGAGTTGTCCGGTGAAGGGAAAACAGGCTTTTGGCAAATGGTTACACTCCCCAGAATTGCAGCTAAAACTGAAAAAGACGAAGCTGGTAATGAATACTATGTCGCCGAGGGCGGTGGCAAATATGGTGAGCATCCCGAGACAGACCGTTATGTAATCAGTGATGAAACTCTAAAGTATTTCCAGTATCATTTGGAGGGTTATGACGATGATGAAAAGCCCATTTTTTCGACAGAAAGCGGTATTCCCCTCATTCGTAACTGGTCAAAGGTATGTCTGAAAAATGTACCTGGTTCTCATTTTACGCCCATCAGTTTTGCGGTTGTTCATGTTCCCAAGAAGGGTACGTTGGTTCCTTACGGAGGTATTACGGGCTTTATCCCGAATTATCAGGATATTGCATTTGATGATTTGACAGATGCCGAAGGCCTTTATGCATATAAGGGAAACCTGCCGGAGAAGGAGGACCTTTTTGACGAGACGATTCCGGCCGCAACGGATTTTATAGATAGTTCCGGCAAAGAGAAAGTGAAGCAATATGACCCTCGATACGATAAGAATCAAGTGGAATATGATTCAACATTACCAGAGGAAGGTGAGCCGGCTGTGTATCTGTATGAACGTCCGGTTCCCACGGATAATATGCCGCCTTCCTTTGTGATTGTATATGGTACGTACCTGAATACGGACGACCCCATCTTTTTTGATTCCAAGGGGGAGGCTCAGGGATGGCCGGCTCGGGGGGATTATAATCCCAGCATGGATTATGGTGCCGTAACGGGAAAGAAGACCGAAGACGGCCTTACATTCGACGAATTTTTCAATGGCATAAAGTGCTATTATAAGGTGGACTTTATGGCAGGAGGAGCCTATTATCCCATCCTCAGAAACTTTAAATACCAGGTAGAAATAAAAAAGATTGAAGCCAGGGGATTCAACACCCCTGAGGATGCGGCTCATTCGGCAGGTAGTGCCGATGTATCGGCCGACGTCAACGCTTCCCACTTGGCCGACATTTCTGACGGTACCCGCCGTATGGCTGTCCAGCCCTGGATGGCGAAAACCTTTATTAAAGCTGACGATCCTGATGCCCCGGCTCCGACTCATCTGTTTGTCAAATTCTTTGATGACATCAATCCCGAGGATGGCGGTAGCGGTATCAATTATGATATGACAAGGAAGAATGCAGCTGGTCAAGATGTTGAGTGCGTTACATGGGCCTTTATAGATGGGGATCACGGGGTAATCAAAGATGTCCAAATTGGAGAGCCTGTGGAGAGTGAGAATCGCGATGTGGATGGTTGGCGGTCTATTCAATTCCGGGTTCAGGAACCAGACATGCATGTGGCCAAGACACAGACGCTTCGCATTGCCTGCATGAGTTATCTTCGTGATAAAGATACTGGTGAACTGATTAATCCTAATGAACAGCCGTTGTACCGGGATATCGTCATCACGCTGCAGCCCAAGCAGGAGATGCGTGTGCGGTGCGAACGGGAGAGCCTTCCCCGTCAGACCAAGGAAGCACAGAAGGTAACCATTAGTATTCCGGATGGTCTTCCCCGGTCTATGTTTCCTATAGAGTTTATCGTTGAACCGGAGAATGCTACCCTTACCGCTTCTACTGATGCCGGCACAGAGAATCTTCCGGTTATTTATGGCAAGTCCATTATCCCTGGAAAGAAAGACAAGTCGGCTTTCCAGTTTAAGCGGACCGTTACGTGGGAAGCCTATAAGGAAGTGCAGCCGGAAGATGTATTTCAAGATGAAAGCCGTTGGCGCAGTTTCGATTGCCATTTTATAACGAATTGCAGGGACAACAAAACAGAGGTTTGGGTGGCCGACAAGGATGATTATTTCCTGGCGGGGAATGATAATGAGGAGTCCCACGATGGCTTTACCAACTATAGCAGTTTCCATACCCCCGAGTTTAAAACGTCCATTCCTTGCGAGATGGGGGGGGAAGTGCAGGTGGAGACCGGCGTTTATCCCGAAAATTTGGGAGCCGAAAACTATTTCTTCATAGAAGCTGTGAACCTGTCACCTGTTTCTGCTACCGGTTCTACTGTTCCTGTTGAAGTGGCCCCTGGCTCTGGCGTGTATAGTTTTACTCCCAGTGAAGAGACTGTCGTCTTTACTTTCCATACAACGGTTGACAATGGTGATGTGTCGCTAAAATTCAGGTCAGTAGACGGTTCCTATGTCGAGGCCTCGCTGGAGCCCTGGCATTTCCGGAATGTGGGCATCCTGGATGGCATTGATCACACTACCTACTCCGACGTAGCTTACGGACATATCTCAGCCGCCAACG
>JAEEGF010291177.1_pt1 | contig 13456 bp, 13 predicted proteins | sample 9134171 | NCBI WGS metagenome assembly JAEEGF01 (sample SAMN16246542, study PRJNA631951) | gut metagenome | biome: gut microbiome; feature: rumen; material: AP-attached | host: Bos | place: Iran: Karaj | collected 2018-10
TACTACGTTAAGTCCTATCCGCAGATTATTCTTCCTTTTAACAACGGCGAGCTGGCCGTCATTGAAGCCTTTTCTGAAAGCTGGGTAAGCAAAGAAGGGATGACTTCCGACAGCGAGGAATACTGGCAGTACTATTCCTACAATCAGGAATTCTGGTTCCGCCTTCTGAATGCCGACGGCAGCGAGAAGCTCTGCTGGCAGATTCCGGTGGAAAAGGATCAGTATCTCAATTCTGCCGTGCTTGACAAAAACGGCAACATTGTCTGTCTCTGCGGCGATACCCTGTTGGTGTTCTCACCGGAGGGGGAACTGATCCGTACAATTGGAAATGGCTGCTTCTATGACAGCCTTGTAATCATGCGCAGCGGTGCCCTTTTTGCCACGGCATGGGGAGAGACAGGCGTTGAACTTTATCCTCTTGACACACAGAAAGGGGAGTTCGGCAGCGCAAGAAAACTTCCTGAAGGCGCCTTCAAACTGATTCCGGGCGGCGGCAAGTATCCGCTGTATTATTCCGAAGGCGGAAACTGCTGCGGTTTTGATGCGGAATCCGGAGAGGGTATAAAGCTTTTCAACTGGCTGAGCACCAATGTCGCGCAGGAACTATACTCTGACTTTGGTGTGCGGGATGACGGATCCGTTGTAGGCATGGTTAATGACGCAGATAACGGCCTTCCTCCTGATGGCGCATCTGAAGTGAAATCCGCCTACAGGCTGTTTGAAGTGAAACAGGTACCGGCGTCCTCTGTCAAGGAGAAAAAGACGCTGACGATGGCTGTAGAGTGGATGCGCTATGACGCAGGTCAGGCGGCTCTCCTCTTCAACCGCACCAATGAAGACTATAAGATCGAAATCCTCGACTATTCCGTTTACAACACCGGCTATGATTATAACGCTGCAGGCAGGAAACTGCTGGAGGATATCTTGGCAGGAAACGTGCCGGATATTATTGCGCTGGATTCCGTACCGGTAAGCATTCTGGCGGAAAAAGGCCTGCTGGAGGATCTGTATCCCTTTATCGACGGCGATCATGAATTCTCACGGGAAGAATTTTTCCCCAATGTACTTGCTCTGTGCGAGAGGGATGGCAAACTGGTATCCACGACCTCCGGCTTCTGGATCAGCACGGTGGTCGGGGCAAGCTCCGTGGTAGGCAATACACCGGGCTGGACCTATGAGGAGTTTGCCGCAGCTCTTGCCTCCATGCCGGAAGGCTGCCGCCCGCTTGGCGCCATGACCACAAGAGGGGATATTCTCTCCACCTGTTTGAGCTTTCATCTGGACAAATTCGTGAACCGGGCAACAGGGGAGTGCCGTTTTGACAACGAGGAGTTTGCAACGATCCTGAAGTTTGCCTCGCATTTTCCGGAGAACATTGACTGGGATAACTATTACTGGGAGAAGGAGTCCGACGATGTGAGCATCGCGGATGGCAGGCAGATGCTGGCAACGGCATCGGTCAGCGGGATGGAAGATATCACCTACAACGACTATTATTTCGGCGGCCGTCCTTACACTTATATTGGATATCCTACAGCATCCGGAACCGGAAATTACATGACCCTCTCCTCCAGATTTGCCATGAGCAGCAGCTGCGCTGACAAAGAGGCAGCCTGGCAGTTCCTCAGAATATTCTTTACGGACAGCTATCAGAAGCAGCAGTATACACTCCCGGTTTCCAGAGGACTCTTTGAAGCAAAACTGAAGGAAGCTATGAATTCATTCCTTTCACAGGAACAGGCTGACAAGCTGAGAGAGCTTGTTGAAACTACAACCTGCACTGCAACGATGGAAGAAAACATTGAGACCATTGTGAAAGAACAGTCCGAAGGCTTCTTCCGGGGTGAGAAGAGCATTGAGGAAGTATCAGCTCTGATTCAGGATGCAGTAAGCAAATATATAAGCGAAGCATACTAAACGACAAAAAGGAGAAAAAAGATGAAGCAGTCTGCAACGATCATCTGGCTTGACCAGGATACGCTGACGGCATCCTTTCATGCTGTGAAGGGGTTTGTCAAATATGTCTCAGCCGATTTGCCGAAGTTCCGTGAGATGCTGCAGCGGCTGGTAGATCTTGGTTTCCGTTTTCAGTAATCTATGACAGTAAAACCAGTATTTCCATGCTTCATGGTATAGTCAAAGCCGCCGGCTCGCTGAGCCGGCGGCTTTGACATCCAATATAGTAATTAAAGGTTAACGACATTGACTGGGTGACCTTCAAGAAAGGCGGCCAGATTGCTTTCGCTGCACTCCATAATCCTCTCTCTCGCTTCTTTCGGAGCCCAGCTGATATGAGGGGTGATGATGCAGTTTTTGGCGTGGAGGAGCGGATTGTCACCGCGGATCGGCTCTGTGCTGACAACATCCAGCCCGGCGGCAGCCACTTTGCCGGAATTCAGTGCATCCGCCAGATCCTGTTCGACGATCAGCTGCCCGCGGCTGTTGTTGATGATAATAACGCCGTCTTTCATCCTTGAGATGGTCTCTTTGTTGATGCAGCCGATAGTGTTCGGAAATGCCGGGCAGTGCAGGGCAATCACATCGGATGAAGAAATCAGCGTATCAAAGTCCGTATACTCGGCAATTGCTTTTCCGTCTTCTGTTTCGCGGCTTCCCGTTGCGAGGACTTTCATGCCAAGCGCTTTTGCAATCTGACCGGTCGTTCTGCCGATCCGCCCGAAGCCGATGATGCCGATCGTTTTTCCGGCCAGCTCAATCAGGGGGTAATCCCAGAAGCACCAGTCGGCGTTGTTTTCCCATTTTCCTTCATGCACAGCGTCGGAATGGCGCTGGACATGATGGCAGATTTCAAGCAGCAGGGCAATGGCAAACTGCCCTACAGAGGCTGTGCCGTAAGTGGGAACATTTGAAACAGGGATGCCTTTCTCCGCTGCACAGGCAGTATCCACAACGTTGTATCCCGTTGCCAGAACCGAGATGAACTTCAGGTTCGGGCAGGCGTCCAGGGTACGCCTGGAAATCGGGCACTTATTTGTGAATATCACATCCGCATCCCCGATGCGGCGGATGATTTCCTCCTCATCATATGGAGTGCGGTCATATACAGTCAACTCCCCGTGCCTTGCGATATCTGCCCAGCTGAGATCGCCGGGATTCTCAGTATAGCCATCAAGAACAACAATCTTCATTTCTCTCTCCTTTTAGATGATAATGAATATTTCCAATATGATCATAATTTAGTTTGCCGGACAAGTCAAGCCTTTTGTAATATGAAAAAACAGCGTAACGGTGATATTCAGGAACCGATATTTCACCGTTGACAAGCTCCTGATAACACGATAAAATAAATTGTTAAAAATATTTCAGGAGGTTCTACATGAATATCCAGTACATCCATCCGGCTGACCAGCTCGTCATGTTTATGCAGCGTATCTACGACAAGGGCATGACCACCATGTCCGGCGGCAACCTGTCTATCAAGGATTCCGACGGTAACGTCTGGATTACTCCGGGCAGCGTTGACAAGGGTACGCTCACCAGAAAGGACATTATCTGCGTCCATCCGGACGGAACAATGGAAGGCCCTCACAAACCGTCTTCCGAGCTGCCGTTCCATCTCTCTGTCTACAAAATGCGGCCGGATCTGAATGCGGTGCTCCATGCACATCCGCCTGCTCTCGTGGCTTTTTCCATTGTCCGCAAGACGCCGAATCTTGACCTCCTGCCTACCGTGCGCCGGATCTGCGAGGATGTTCAGATTGCCACTTATGATGTGCCGGGCAGCGAAGCCCTGGCGGATCAGATCGGCAAAGTGTTTGCGCGCGGCTGTGATATCGCTCTGCTGGAGAATCACGGCATATGCGTCGGTGCACCCGATATGTTCACAGCTTTCCAGCGCTTTGAAACGCTTAACTATACGGCCACTCTGGAAGTGCTTGCCGGCAAACTCGGCAACATCCGTGCCCTTTCAGCAGACGCTTACCGTATGAGCGAGACGAACTTCCATACCAAGATGGATGATTTTATTCCCCGCTCCCGCTCTACTGAGGAGCTGGCTGCCCGCCGCGATATGATTACGCTCATTCACCGCTCCTATAAGATGGGCCTTTTCACAGCCACCCATGGCACCTATTCTGTCCGCCTGTCCGACGGCAGTATGCTGATTACTCCTTTCGGGCTTGACAGAGCCTATCTCGGAGAAGAAGACCTTGTCCGCGTCAAGGGCGGCATGAAGGAAGTCGGCAAGACGCCTTCCCGCGCCGTAGGCATGCATCAGAAAATCTATGATGCCCATCCGGATGTCAATGCAATTCTGCTTGCCCACCCGGTACATGCCATGGCTTTCGCGGTAACGGATGCAAAATTCGATGCCAGGACCATTCCGGAATCCTACATCCAGCTGCGCAATGTCCAGAAGCTGCCGTATGAGGAGATTTATAACAATCAGGACGGAATCGTTTCCCACATCACACCGACGCATCCTGCCGCCATCGTGGAGAATGACTGCGTCATCGTCACCGGGTCCTCACTGCTCGGCGCCTTTGATCGCCTTGAGGTTATGGAATCCACTGCCAACTCCATCCTCAATTCCCGTGAGCTTGGCGATGTCGTCCATATCAGCGATCAGGAAATTGCCGATCTGAAGAAAGCCTTCGATTTTGAAGACTGATTCCTGACAAAAACAAAGAAACCTCGCCCTGCTTCGGTGAGGTTTCTTGCTGTTGAGGGTGAAATGATGGATATGGAACAGGCAGTTTTTCAGTTTTTGCTGCAGGGAAAGCCGGTTTCCTGTGAAAAATACGGCATGGGGCATATCAACCGTACATTTCTTGTCGTTACGGACACAGGACGCCGTTATATTCTTCAGTGCCTGAACAGGCAGGCGTTTCATAATATTCCGAAGCTGATGGAGAATGTGCAGGCTGTTACGGAGTTTCTCCGGAAGCAAAACGACGATCCGCGCAGTTCGCTCCGCCTGATTCCGACTGTTGACGGCAATTTCTGGCATCAGGATGCCGCGGGGGAATACTGGCGGGTATACGACTTCATAGAAGACAGCATCTGCCTGCAGGCAGCAGAGACACCGGATGACTTTTATCAGAGTGCTCTCGCTTTCGGCTCATTTCAGCGCATGCTCGGCGCTTTTCCTGCGGAGTCGCTGTATGAGACAATCCCTGATTTTCATAATACACCTGACCGCTACAGAAAGTTTGATGCATCGCTGAATAAAGATGCCGCCGGGCGTGCCGGCAGCGTGCAGGAGGAAATTGACTTTGTCCTGGCTCACCGCGAAGAGGCAGAAGTTCTGCAGACTATGCGGGTGAACGGAAGCCTCCCGGTCCGGGTGACACATAATGATACCAAACTGAATAACGTTATGCTGGATGCCGTGACGCGCAAAGCGCTATGCGTCATTGACCTGGATACGATCATGCCGGGCCTCGCAGCTTATGATTTCGGGGACTCTATCCGCTTCGGTGCATCGTCTGCTGCAGAAGATGAGACGGATCTTGAAAAGGTTCATATGAATCTCGACTTGTATAAAATCTATGCAGAGGGATTTATCCCTGCATGCGGCGGTCTCACAGAAGCGGAAATAGATTCTCTTCCGTGGGGAGCGAAGATTATGACTCTGGAATGCGGCCTGCGCTTTTTAACAGATTATCTTGACGGAGATATATACTTCTCAACCGCATATCCTGATCACAACCTGGATCGGGCCCGAAATCAGTTTAAGCTTGTGGAAGATATGGAAGCCAAGTGGACGGAAATGCAGGCTCTGGTGCGCAGAATCGGGAACGGTGTTGAAAAAACCGGGAAAATATGATAAGGTAATCCGGTAATTACAGTCGGCCACCGCCATAATCTGGAAGGTGCAGCGGAAAGACAGGCAGGAATGGAAACGGATTACAAAGAAAAAGTGATAAAGGATTCTTCCGGGTTCGTGGTTTTGTCGGATTATGTACCTGCTGTTGTGCAGGAAATCCGGTATTATTCAACCTACAACTTCGTCGGAGAACGCATCAATGGCTATGAAGAACCCTGTGCGCTGATCACGCTGGAGGCAGCCCGTGCTCTTTTGGCAGTCAGCAACCAGGTGAATGCTCAGGGGTTCCGCCTGAAAGTTTTTGACGCATACCGGCCGGTTACTGCGGTAAAGCACTTTATCTTCTGGGGAATTGAAGATCAGGATCTCCGTATGAAGCCGTATTTCTATCCCGGCCTTGAAAAAGGGGAAGTGTTTGCAAAGGGGTATATTGCGAAACAGTCAAGCCACAGCAGGGGAAGCGCTGTTGACCTGACGCTTCTTGACATGAGCACGGGAAAAGAAGTGGATATGGGCAGCCCGTTTGACTTTTTCAGTGAGGTATCCCATCCTGACAGCCGCCTCGTCACCGAAGAGCAATACCGGAACCGGTTGTTTCTTCAGGACACCATGGTCAGAAACGGATTCCGGCCGATTGACTGTGAATGGTGGCATTTCTCTCTGAAGGATGAACCGTATCCGGATGTATATTTTGATTTTCCGGTTTCTTCACTCTGTCTGAAGCGATAGAAGACAGATAGATACCCGTCGCATGTATTTTATGCGGCGGGTATCTTTAAAATTCTTTGTAATTAATTCCGGAATTCTTCCAGCGCTTTCTCAACGGATCTGGTCATTTCCCTTGAAAAACCGGAGTTATATTTCCGCTTGCAGAATGCTTTTATCCAGCTGTCGTAGTCTTCGTTCCGGGTTTTTACGCGGAGCATGGCTTCCAGTTGTTCAGCGGCCTGACGCTGATAACGGTTTTCGTGGACTATATACCGGAGCTCTGAGCGTTCGGGCTTGATGCGGTTTTTCTGCTGCTCCGTCGGATATCCGAATACCAGCAGGGCAGCAGGGAAAACATACTCCGGAAGATTGAGAATCTCCCGCTGGGTTTCAATGTTTTCCATAATGTCACCTATGTAACATGAACCGATACCATAGGATTCCGCCGCAACCACGGCATTCTGTGCAGCAATGACAGCATCGTCTATTGCCAGAAGCAGATCTCCTGCACCGGGATGCCTCGGTTCACAACCGGCATTCAGAAAGGCGCTGTACCATTTCAGGCAGTCTGCACAGAAAACCAGAACGAGCTTTCCCTCGGCGATAAACGGCTGGTGGTCGCATGATTCAGCCAGCTTTTCCAGCAAAAGAGGATCGGTAATCCTGAGGATGGTGTAAAGCTGCTGGTTTCCCGCAGTGGGAGCCATACATGCTGAGAGCAGGATCTCCTGAACGATCTTTTCCGGGATTGGCTCGTCCGTAAAGGAGCGGACGGACTTCCGCTCAAACAGCTGCCGGATTGTTTCGTTCATGTCTCTTTCCAGCTGTTGATCTGCTCTCTCAGCCAGTCGGCCCACTCGTCTATGCCTTCACCGGTACGGGCGGAGATGGGAATGATCCGGATATTCGGGTTGCGTGCAAGAGCACGTTCCTTGCATTTCTCAAGGTCAAAATCAAAATAGGGGAGTACATCGATCTTGTTGATCAGCAGGCAGTCACAGATAGAGAACATCAGGGGGTATTTCAGAGGCTTGTCGTCTCCTTCCGGAACGGAGAGTATCATTGCGTTTTTGACTGCTCCGGTATCGAATTCAGCAGGGCAGACAAGATTGCCGATGTTCTCCAGAATGGCAAAGTCCACATCGTTGGTGTCAAGTCCTTCCAGTCCCTGCCGCGTCATGCCGGCATCAAGATGGCACATTCCGCCGGTGTGCAGCTGGATCACTTTTGCTCCGGTTTTTTCTATGGTGGCAGCATCCACGTCGGAGTCGATATCCGCTTCCATAACGCCGATTCTGTACTCATCCTTTAATGCGGCAATGGTGCGCTTCAGCGTAGTGGTTTTTCCTGAGCCTGGTGAACTCATCAGGTTGAGCAGGAATGTTTTTCTCTTTTTCAGTTCTTCACGGAGTTTGTCTGCCTCGCGATCATTATTCTCAAATACACTCTGTTTGATTTCCAGTATCCGATAGCCTTCCATAATGGTCTCCTTTGCGTTTATGTTAATGGGAATTTTTTTATCTGTGCCCAGCGCCGCGGATAGCGCTGAGGAGTTTTTGCGGTTTTACGGATGAGAATCGCGCTGTGAGCAACATCAGTACCTGGTATTGTGTAGGTTTCACAGTGTTCCGTTTTCCCGCCGAGCTTCTGGACAGCAGGCTTCGCAGCTGCCAGTTCCTCGTCATAAGAGGGGCCTTTCATGGCAATAAACAAACCGCCTTCCTTTACATAAGGCAGGCAGAGTTCACTGAGCACATTCAGCCCTGCCACCGCTCTGGAAGTGACAATATCCGCAGTCTCGCGGTGGTGAATAACGGCCTCTTCTGCTCTGGCGTGAAGACAGCTGACGTCAGAAAACCCGAGGTTGCTGCAGGTTGCCCGCAGAAATTCCACCCGTTTGTCCAGACTGTCCAGCAGTGTCAGGCGGATAGTAGGGTCGCAGATTTTCAGCACCAGCCCCGGAAAGCCTGCGCCTGTTCCGATATCAAAGACTGCTTTTTCATGAAAATCTGCCAGGCTGAGCAGAGCTGCGCAGTCAAGAAAGTGCAGGTGAGTTACATCTTCTTCACCGTGGATAGCGGTCAGATTCATGACTTTTCCGCTTTCTTCCAATGCTTCAAAATAGAGGCGGAAGCGGCGGAGCATATCTTCATTACAGGAAAGGCCTAATGCCGGCAAGCCCTCCTGAATCAGGGATTCGAGCGTTTTCACGCGTTTGCTTCAGCCTTTATGGCTTTCAGAGCCTGTGCGAGCTGATCCGGGCATGAAGTCGGTTTGAAACCACAGCGGATGCCGTCCATCCTGGAAATGGCGGTGTCAATATCCATTCCTTCCACAAGCCTGGCAATTCCCTGCAGATTTCCGCTGCAGCCTCCAATGACCTTGAGGCTTGTAATGGTGTTGTTTTCGGTTTCAATTTCCATCTGCTGTGAACAGACGCCTTTCGGATAATAAGTATAATGCATGGTGTCAGCTCCTCTACTGTAGTTCAATAACTATAACACGCTTTGAACAAATAATCAACAAAAGAAAAATCCCTTTACATTCCCTGAATCTTATGTCATAATGCATTTGTTGCAAAGCAACAAACATTATAAAGGAGACAGATCTTATGAAGAAATGGGTTTGCCCGGTTTGCGGTTATATTTGGGAAGGCGAAGAGCCGCCTGAGAAGTGCCCTCAGTGCAAGGTTCCGGGGAGCAAGTTCACCGAAATGAAGGGTGAGCTTACCTGGGCGGCTGAGCATGTTGTCGGTGTCGGTAAACAGTTTGGTGAAGATGTTCCTGAAGAAGTCAGGGCTGAAATTCTTGCAGGTCTGAAATCCAATTTTGAAGGCGAATGCAGCGAAGTCGGCATGTATCTTGCAATGGCCAGAGTGGCATACCGTGAAGGCTATCCGGAAATCGGCATGTACTGGGAGAAGGCCGGGCTGGAGGAAGCTGAGCATGCAGCCAAGTTCGCTGAGCTTCTCGGTGAGCTGGTAACAGATAGCACTAAGAAGAATCTCCAGATGCGTGTGGATGCCGAAAACGGAGCTACCGCCGGCAAAACAGATCTTGCAAAGCTTTGCAAGAAGTACAACCTCGATGCTCTTCATGACACCATCCATGAAATGGCGCGCGATGAGGCCCGCCACGGCAAAGCCTTCAAAGGCTTGCTGGAGCGTTATTTTAAATAATCCGAAAAAGGAGAACAATCATGAAATACGTTTGCAATCTCTGCGGCTGGGTATATGACGAGGAAGAGACCGGCGTAAAATGGGAAGATCTTCCCGATGATTTTGCCTGTGAACTCTGCGGAGCGGGCAAAGAAGACTTCTCTCCCGAAGAGTAATTATCTGAAACAGGAACTGTTGTTTCGGAGAAAGCAGCTTGCTTTCTCCGATTTTTATAATTTGTAATTTGACGACAGGGTTGTAGACAGAATAAAGCGCAGAATCTTGACTTCGGCCGGGATCTGCCCTGGACTGCTCAAAGTTTTTCATAAGGAGGACTGAATGAAAATCAGGGCTTTTATTGCTTGGATGCTTTGCTTTGTCATGCTTCTGAGTGGAATCGCATCAGCTGAATCTGCCGCTGCCGGATGGCTGCAGAGGGGCTGGGACTGGATAACAGAAATAACAGGAATCAATACCGACGCAGTGAAAGAAACTGTTCAGGGGTGGGTGGATACAGTCGGCGGTTTTGCTTCTGAAATCAGGGACAATCCGGAAGTGCAGGAGGCGTGGAACACGCTGAAGGAAGGTGCCCTGAAAGCGGGGACTGCCGGCAAGGATGCTGTCACGAAAGCTTACCGCACGGTACTGGACTGGTGGCTTGAAAACGGTATAGAAATCACGAAGGAAGCCGCATCTGTCCTTGACGGGCTGGCGAAGGCTGCAGGGGTTGAAAAGGCTGAGTTAGCGGAATGGTATTCCACGGTGGAAGAGTATATCTCAGCCCATAAAGAGACCGTTACCTCCGGTGTGAAGGATGCCTGGGAGTTGATAAAACAGGTTGGCACAGAAGCCGGAGACGCAGCTCAGGAAAAGCTGGACGAGGCATATCAGACGATCCGCGAGTGGCTGGAAACCGTAAATGACAAAAAAGCAAAGGAAGCCGAAGAGGCGCTTGGCAAAATCGTTAATCTCTAGGTTGAAAGCCTGCATATAAAATCTGCAGAGGGAAAGCTGACTGATAAAATATCAAATATCAAACCGGGAAGTTCACTTCAATTTGAGCTGTCCCGGTTTTTTGACGTTTTTTTCAGAAATGATGTCCTGACATTTGACAAAATTATGTTGCCATGATAGAGTAAACAATAGTATTTTTGAATTGTAATTACCTGCTCCTGCATATCAGTCGCCTGATTGAAAAGATAGGCGGATCAGGAAATAAAACGTACGGCAGACCATCGCGGAGGAAAAAGATGAACAGAATCCTGGGGAGTTTTCTTGGAGGAATAAAAAAGAAGACAGTTTTTTTGGTACTGTCAATACTGGTTTTGCTGGGTGTTGTTGTTTCTGCAGTTTCGGCTTATCAGAACCGTATGCTTATGAGTATAGTCGGGGAAGCCAGAATTGAACAACAGCAGGCCATATCCCAGACTTCGAAAGAGACAATGCACCAGGTTATAGCGAATACTCTTGTCAGTTCCACCGCTATGCAGGCCGAGGTTGCGGATAATGACTTTCATGAGATTGTAAATGATATTTACATGCTCCAGACAATGGCTCAGGAGCTGATCGGGAGGAAAGACCGGCTCAGACCGGCTGAACTCAGTCTTCCTGATCCTTCCAGGGATGGAATACCGTCTGCAATGGTGCTGTCCGAAGCAGGTGTCGATTACACAGAATCCGTATATCTTCCCGCTGTAGGGCATATGAGCACTTCCATGCTTGCCATGTTTAACAACTCCGACAAAATTGATGGCTGCTATATCGGGCTTGCCGACGGAACCCATTTTGGTATTGACATCAATTTCTCAAATAAATTTGATGCAAACGGGAAACTGATACCCTTCCCGGTACGCGAAAGGCCGTGGTATAAAGGTGCGGTCGAGGCAGGCGGCTTGTTCTTTACAGGAATCGAAAAAGATGCTTTCAGCGGAACACCCGGGATTACCTGTTCTTTACCTGTGGTAGTGGACGGTGAAATCGTCGGTGTGGTAGGAATCGATATCGTCCTGAAGAGCATGTGTGATTTTATTAATACCTCTTCCAATACTTCGGGTTTTTCTGTTATTGTAAATAATAACGGCCAGGTGATCATTGCTCCGGAAAGCAATGAGTTTTTTAAGATAACAACGTCCGAGGAAGCTATTGATCTCAGGGAAGTGGAGAATAAAGACCTAGCGGAATTTGTCAGAAAAGCCCTCGCCGAACCGACAGACCTTACCCTGGTGCGTATCGGTGATAAGGAATACTATGTTGCGGGTGCTCCGATGCCCACAGTCGGCTGGACGGTTATATCGATCGTGGCCAAGGAAGTTACGGAGACGCCTGAAAAAACAATGCTTGCCGAGTATGACAGAATCAACGACGAGGCAAGCGCAAAATTCCGGGAAAGCTCAGACAGAACAAAGCACTCAGGCAGAATAATCATGGTGCTGGTATTCCTGTTCAGTGTGGGTGCAGCGCTGGTCGCAGCAAACAGAATTGTGAAACCGCTTGAAGAAATGACGGACACCATCAAAGACAGCAGCAAAACCGGCAGGCTGTTCGAGATGAAAGACTGTTATCGGACAAATGACGAAATTGAAGTGCTTGCGGAATCCTTTGCAGATCTCTCGCAAAAGACGAAGCAGTATATTGAAGATATTACGGAAATTACAAAGGAAAAAGAGCGTGTCAATACCGAGCTGAATATGGCTAACCAGATTCAGACCAGTATGCTTCCCCATATTTTTCCGGCTTTTCCAAACCGGCATGAATTTGATATTTATGCATCAATGAATCCCGCGAGAGAAGTCGGCGGAGATTTTTACGATTTCTTCCTGATTGACGATGACCACCTTTGCATGGTCATTGCGGACGTCAGCGGAAAAGGTGTGCCGGCAGCTCTTTTTATGATGATCTCCAAGGCTATTCTCCAGAACTGTGCCAAGATGGGAAAATCACCTGCGGAGATTCTTGAATCTACGAATGCAACCCTGTGTTCCGGTAACCAGGTAGAGATGTTTGTAACGACCTGGGTGGGAATTCTGGAGATCAACACCGGAAAAGTAACCGCGGCGAATGCCGGGCATGAGTATCCTGCACTGTCTCAGAGGGGCCCCTTTACCTTATTTAAAGATAAACACGGTTTTGTCATCGGGGGCATGGAAGAAGCCAGATACAGAGAGTATGAGCTCTATTTGAAACCGGGTGACAGACTGTTCCTGTATACCGACGGTGTGCCGGAAGCAACAGACTCGGAGAACCGTATGTTCGGCACGGAGCGCATGCTCGCAGCGCTTAACAGGGAATGGGAGGCGGCCCCGCAGACGATTCTGAATAATGTCACAAATGCTGTTAACGGTTTTGTGAATGATGCAGAGCAGTTTGATGATCTGACCATGCTTTGCCTGGAATACAAAGGACCTCAACAGTCGGCCTGAAGTTGCAGTGCTGTAGTATTCTGTAAAGGGGAAAATAGTATTTCGCTTTGTGTTGTTCTGAACCTGAAATCAGAGAAAGGAGCCGCATGAAAACCGGGAAGATTATTCTGTATTCGTTGCTGGCGTCGCTGCTGGTTACAGCATCTGTCGCTGCCGGTGCGCTGCGGCGTGTAGACACACTGGTGCAGGACGCGGTTTTTCAGCGCTCCGGAGTAACTACTCCGGAAATTGTGCTCATCGGGATCGACGAACTGGCTCTTGATACATACGGCCCTTATAATACCTGGGACAGAAATATTATGGCATCTGCATTGGAGGTGCTTGCAGCAGACCCGGATAAAAAACCTGCTGCAGTTTCTGTGGATGTTCTTTATACCGGCAGCA
>JAEEGF011461748.1_pt1 | contig 13456 bp, 8 predicted proteins | sample 9134171 | NCBI WGS metagenome assembly JAEEGF01 (sample SAMN16246542, study PRJNA631951) | gut metagenome | biome: gut microbiome; feature: rumen; material: AP-attached | host: Bos | place: Iran: Karaj | collected 2018-10
GTTCCCTTTTTCTCCAGGAGAATACGATACACGTCATCCATCCCCTTGCCGATACCACTGGTGGCTGCATGGTACTCAGTCAGCAGCTTCTGGTTGGCACCGGTACTCTCTACATCGCCGTCCTTGTACTTAGGGGTACTCATGTAGGTCTTGACCTTGATGTCGGCCTCCTCCAATACCACCTGTGCCATACACAAGCCCTTGGAATCCCCGGCATGCATGGGACGAACAAAACGCATGGCATAGCCAGCTGCAGGAACATCCCCTGAGAAGGTAAACTTACCATTGGACACAACGGCTGTATCCGTATTTACCAGACCATAGCCTTGTGCCTTGCACAGAAAGACGGTATCCCCATCAACGGTACCTTCTGCAGTACCGGTGATGGAGTATTTCTGGGCAGAAACAGGCATACATGCCACGGTTCCTGCCATGAGTATCAAGAATAATCTCTTCATATCTTATTTGCTTGCCTTTTTACCGTCAATAATATAGATGCCACGAGAAGGAATAGCCTTCAGAGGAATACCGCCCAAGTTATATACGCCAGAGACAGCCTTCTCCAACTCAACCTTGGTCAGGCCGTCCTCATCGTCTCCACCCTTGTACTCGTTCTTCAGGGCAGCCTCCTCGTCCCAGTAGATAACGGGATCCTTCTCAGGAGCGTTCCACATATAAGCCTCATCCAGCTTCAGATAGTAGCTGCCAGCAGGAATCTCTGTCTGAGAGGCAGGCATCAGGGTAAAGCAGCGCTCCTTCATATTTACATTATAATATACAAAGCCTACGGGCAGCTCGCTTACCTGCAAGCTCTCCTCTGTGTACTGCATGCAGGATACGGTACTGGCATACCAGGGAGTCAGGGAAGGTTCTATGATAGCAAGAGCCTCGCCTTTCAGGTAAATAATCTGAGGGATAGCAGGATAAAGGGATGCACTACCACTTGAACCCGTTGTATTAGTGAAGTAGCCTACGCCCTCTTCCGTGTTGGCGTATTCTTTTTCCTGGAAGGAACGACAGTTATACTCACTTTCTCCGAAGTAGAGACCGGCATAGTCCTGGTTGTACCACAGGATATACTCACCATCGGGGCAATCAAAGTAGGTAGCATTCTCTGCCTGGAAGTAGGCGATATATTCATCTGCCTTCTCAACCTTTACAGTAAGGGGATTGTCAGTAAATTTCTGACCATCGCTCTTACGCTTCCAGTAGAGGAATGTATTGGTTGTACCTTCCTTGGGAGTGGCTGTCAGCTGCACCTCATCACCAATATCGTTGATGCTCTTGCTGGTGCTTACGCTGCCCAGGTTCTTCATACCTGTACCCAGACGGGGAACTACGTGGCTGAAGACCACAAAGCAGCAATGCTCAGGAAACAAGGGAGCATTGGCAACACAGGTAGCCTCATCATCTGCAGAGAAGGTAGAAGAGGCGGTATATCTCAGGACAGATTCCTCGTTCTTGATAACCAGCATTCCGTTCTCGTCGGTCTCAGGCTTCCAGTCATCATCCTCTGATTCACGAACGCCCTCTACCACACCGTACTGAATCCAACCGTTAGCAGGCTGGGTGTAGCAGTAGAAGTCGGCAGAAGATATCTGCGAACCTACATAGGTAGCTTCCTGATATTCGTCCCATTCGGTAATCTCACTGGGGTCCTCCAGCTTATCCTTCTGTACATAGATTTTTCCTGCTCCTGAAGGATAGGCATGAAACTCGTCATAGAAATAATAGAACTTGTTGTCTGCTGCATTTGCTGTTGCACCGACAAAGACCATTGCCAGACTTAACAGCATCCACTTTGAAAAAGTAAAATGTTTCATTGTTGTAGTTGATTTGAATGATTGTAATATGTTAATCTGCTTAGTTGCTTAGTAGGTTAGTAGCTTAGTTGCTTAGTTGCTTAGTAGAGAGCCATTGTTCCCAAATTACACTAAACTATTAAGCTACTAATCCGCCTCCCTGACGTACCGCACAGAAAGGTACTGGTTGGTGGATTCCATGCTTTGGCGGTAAATGCCGTCCCTGTTGTAAGCGAACTTCCTGAAGAAGAAATAGCGTCCCGACTTAGACTCATCCTGCGTAGATGTCCAGTAATAACCGAAGGCTCCTTTCTCCTTGCTGCCATCCACCAGGAAGCTTTGCGTGTGTAACGTTACATATCCTGCCAGCAGGAACTCCAGATAGGTCTGTCTGTCCTTGGTCTGAATCAGGCTTTTGGCCACATTACCACGCCAGTCGTTCTGCTGAGCCTCATCTATGTCCATGCCCAACAGACATTCCAACTGCTGCCAGTCCTTTTCGGTAGGCAAGCGCCACCCTTCAGGACAAGCCTTCAGGGCTCCCTCAAGTGTGTAATACATTCCATACTTGGGAACATCGCTATGCGATAAATCCTCATAGTCGGCATACTGATCCCATTCCTCTGGGTCTATGTATATACGGCACTCATCATATATGCCGGTATCATATCTGAAATTCTGGGCCATCCATTGCAGATTGCCATACTGGACCCAACGGTAGGTCTCACCGTCTCTGGGGTCGGTATATATACCCTGAGTCGTGGGCATGGGCATTTCAGGGATATCATTGCTGCACGAACAGAATGCCAGAGACAAGAGTGTGCAGACCGTTAGTATATAGTTCTTTGTCATTTTTTATGTATATTTTTTTTTTTAGAATATAAAGCCTATGTCCGTCATAACCTTCTTGAAGATTCTCCATTTCTTCAGCACAACAGGATAGTCGGCATACATCTGCTCTATCTGCTCATCTGTATAGGTCAGGGAATAGGTGCAGTACATGGTCATGTCTTTCTCCTGCGTGGGAGTAGCACAATGTCCCCATGTGTTCTTCACGTAATCCAGGAAACCGTAGTATCTGACCACATGGCGTGCCTCTGCTATATCATCAGTGGTGGTACGGTCATAGTAGCCGTCGGATACGGCATAGAACTCAGCAAAGGCATCGTTCTTGTTCATCGCCAACTGAGGCAGGATGGCTGTTAGAATCCTGCTCACAAACTGCTGCTTCTGGACATCTGTCTTCAGTTTCTTCAACTGAGAGAAGGCAACCACTATGCAACGCTGTCCTGTTGCAGCATAAGGATGCGAGGGAGCAGAGGTTGTACTGGCCCTGTAGTTAATCTGGCCACACAGATACCAAGAGTACGGCATCAGCTTTTCGCCTATATGCGGCAATACGTATGTCTCAAGGAAATCCACTGCCATCTCCTTTTCCTCTACGGATGTCAGGTTGGTGTAGTCGTAGCTGTTGCTGGGATAAGCCGTCTGCCCTATCTCATAGTCCAGAGCCAGACGCTCTGTCCAGAAGGTAGAGTCGCCGTTTATATCCAGTCCGTTGAACCTGTGCTGCAGGGTATCATTAAATAGCAGGAAGGCATTGTGCTTGTACTGGAAGGCCCTTCGAAGATTCGCCTCCAGGCTGTTGTCATCTTCCGAGGGCTCGAAGAAACAACTGGGGTCATGGATATCCACATCCATGCTACCGCTCTCGCTGCATGACGTCCATGTTATGCTGGCAAGTCCCAGCATGAAGATGGTTAAGAGTATATGTAACTTTTTCATTGTCTTGTCTGTTTTGCTATTGTTAAGGCATGGTTGGAACTATCTCGTAGGGACGATCCTGATTGCCGTTCCCTGGCATGCCGGTATTGAACTCCAGTACTTCATAAGGGATGTTGACGGTCCATGAGGGGTCTTCCTCGCCTAGGGTATAGAGGCGCGTCTCCAGTATGTCGCCCGTATCATTGTCTCTATAGACCGTATAGGTATGCTGCAGCGATATCTTCTCGGGCTGCACCTGGCAGACACGATACCTTCTCAGGTCAAACCAACGGTGTCCCTCAACGGGGAACTCCCATCTGCGTTCCATACGTATCCTGTTTATAAGGTCGCTACCCGTGAGGTTCTCTACATTCCTCTCAGGAGCATCATCGCGATATCTCTTCTGTGCAAGCGCCTTCAGAGCCTCCTGCGCCTCCGTCTCTTCACCCAGATAGGCCTTAGCCTCTGCCAGGGTCAGGTAGGCTTCTGCACTTCTGAGCCAGAAAAGACTGGAGACGGGTGTACGCTGACCCGATGAACCATAGATATAGGTATCGTAATACCATGATTTATCTGTTATAGCAACTCCTGAAAGGGGCTCTCCGTGGTTCTCACGGATACAGGCAATAAAGGGACCTGAACGCCAGAACCACTGATTCTTGCGGGTGTCATTCTCGTGATAGGATTCATACAGATCAGTGCTGATACGCGAACTCTGGTAGTAGTAGGTTGTCATTCTCACCACATCACTTCCTCCCATCGAGAAGATGTTCTCAGGGTTGTCGGCACGCATGAACTTACTGCTGGACGTAACCACGTTCTCCAATGCAGGGTGTTCCTCTATTACCATCTGCGCATAGCGGGCAGCCTCTTGCCAGTTCTGCATGAACAGATTTACACGTGACAGCAACAGTCTGGCAGCTGTTACGTCTGCCCTGTACAGCTTCTTCTGCGAGGGAACCTTTGACAGGCATTCCTCAGCCTCCTTCAGATCCTTCAGTATGATGTCATAACATTCCTGAACCGTATTCCTGCTGAAGATCTTGTCCTGTATCTCAGGCGTCAGCTTCATGGGGATACCCAACTGTGTTGCAGCCTGTTCAGGACTGTAGGGCTGACCATATACATTCAGCAGCCAGAAGTAGTAGAAGGCACGCAGGAACTTGGCCTCGCCCACCACCTTGTTGTAACCACGAATCTCATCGGGTGTGGTCTGGGGCAGTTTCTGAGCCGATGCCACCACGTTGTTGGCCACATTGATGTATTTGTAGAAGAGTGTCCATTCTCTGTTCTCGCTATAGAATGTCAGGCCGTTCTCCGTTGCACCCAGTCGGGCCTGCCAGGTAGAGGGACCGAACATATACTGGTGGCTCTCAGGCTCCACGGATTTGTTTCCGTCTCCCAGATTGTTCTCTTCCATCTCGTCGGCCAACAGATGCAGGAACATGCCGGGGTTGCTGAACATCTTGTACTGTTTGATGTAATTGACGGGCAGATAGCAGTCGCCAATCAGCAGTTCGTCCAGATTCTCCCAGGAGATGATATAGTCCTTGTCCTGCGAGTATTCTTCCAGGAAACTGCAACTGCACAGCATCAGAGCCATGCCAATAGAACGTATTATATTTTTTGTCTTCATATACTGATCCGTTAGATGTTAACATTGACTCCCAAGGTAAAGCTGGGAGTGTCTGAGAGTTGAACTTCCGTAAAACCGCCCTGCGTAGGAGTCTGTCCGCGCAGCTCCTTGTTACAGAAGGTGTAGATATTATAGGCACTCAGGGTGATAGCCAGACGTTGCATACGCATTCTCTCCAACTGCTTCTTGCTGAACTCGTATGTCAGGTTCAGGTTAGAGAACTTCAGATAGTTGGCACTCACCACACGGACATCGCTGTAGTCATACATGGTCCAGGCATTGCTGTGCAGTTTGGGACCGTAGTAGTTGGTGTTCTCCGTCCAGGGCTTGGTATAGACATCCAGATGGGGCGAGCCTCCGCATATAATGGCAGGGATGTTGGTCCTCTCCTCATCACCGGGCTTCATCCACCGGTCCAGCAGATCGCGGTTGGCATTCACCTCGGAACGGAAGACACGTCCTGAGCTGAATCCGTCAAACATACGGAAGAGTCTGGTCTTGGCTCCTGCACTGTACAGGAATGTGGCTCCCAACCTCCACTGCTTATAGGTGAAGGTAGTATTGAAGCTACCGGTGATGCTGGGCTCACGACTGCCTGTAGGTGTCAGTACCGAGGTATAGAAGGTGTACTTGTCTGCCGTCTTCAGCTCAGCCTGACGCTCGTCCCAGATATCTATCAGCGGACCTCCGTCTACAGGACTCAAGCCCATGAACCTATAGGAATAGAAGGTTCCTACGGGCATTCCCTCCACGATGGCCTTTCCCGTCAGGAAGTCGTTCAGCTCATAGCTCTCTGCACCCGGACGTGTGGTAACCTTATTATATATCTTGGACATGTTGCCCGACAGGATCCAGTAGAAATCCTTGGTCTTGATAGGCGTTGCCGTCAGGGTGATGTTGAAGCCCTGATTGGTGATGTCGCCTGAATTCACCACATAGGATGTGAATCCGTTCACCTCGCTGATGGTCTTGTTCATAAAGGCATCCGTGGTACGCTTGTGGTAGTATTCCAGACCCAGCTGGATGCGATTGTGCAGGATAGCCGTTTCCAGTCCCACGTTGGTAGAGTGTGTCTTCTCCCACTTCAGGTCGGGGTTGGCAAAGTTGGAAACGGTAGAGGTAAACTCGTTATAGAAACCGTCAAAGCTGCCTTTACGGATGATAAGCTCAGAGGCTTGGTCGTCCAGCATATTACCCTGCTGACCATAGGAGGCCTTCAGGGTAAGCAGATCCAGCCAGTCGGCCTTTATCTTCATGATATCCGCCAGGTTGGCGTTTCCGGATACGGACCATATAGGCAACAGCTTCTCGTTACTGCGACTACCAAACTTATTGGAGCCGTCATAACGTCCGTTCATGTTCACGGAGAAGAGGTTCTTGTAGCCGTATGTCAGCGTAGTATAGGCAGATACCATATTGGTCTTGGCACTGGTAATCACAGGCACGTTGCCCTGCATCCACGACCAGTAGTTGGTGTAGGTCAGAGGAACGTTCGTAGCAAAGGACATGCCACGGTCCTTGAAGTAGCAACGCTGCTTGTAACGGTCACCCTCTGTCTTGTTGGAACTGGCCTCCAGACCCAATGCTACGTTGATGTTGTGCTTACGTCCGGCACCCAGGTATTTGTTGTAGTTACCCTGCAGACGGGCTGTCCAGCCTTTCTGACCGGTATGCTGTCTGCTCAGCTCACCGCCATAGGGGCAGTAAGAGTTGCTCTTGGGCGTCTCGTCAACCGTTCCTCTCAGGCAATAGACATAGAAGCTGTTCTCGCCATGCCACTCGTCGATGGTTGAGTTGGATACGTTGGCAGAGAAGATGGCATTGAAGAACAGGTCCTCTATGGGCTTGTAGCGCAGGTTCAGCGTAGTTATAACTGAATTGCTGCTCTGCTCCGTGCCGCTATTGTCCATCTCCTTCAGGATGCTGTAGGGATAGTTGCCGTACAGGTCGTTGCTGGTATTGTACTTCAGATAGGTAAAGTACGTACCGTCTGCATTGCGTGCAGGAATGATACGGTTGGTATTGTAGGCATAGTCTATCACATTCACATCGCTGGCGGCATAGTCTCTGCTGCTGATGTTGCCGTTGATGTTCAACTCGGCTTTCAACTTGCTGCTGATGTCATAGTTGATCTTTGCCATAGCCGTGTAACGGTTGTTCTGGGCACCACGCACCACATCATTCTGCTGGGTAACGCCCAGCGAGGTATAGTACCTTACCTTGTCACTACCGCCCGATACACTTACGGAGTGGTCCTGCGAGAGGCTGTTCCGGCACAAGAGGCTGAACCAGTCGGTATTCTCGGTCTTCATCTTCTCTATGGCAGAATTGAACTCCTGCCTTGTTATCTCACCTGCATAGAGCTGGCGCAAGGCCTCCTCATATCCTACCTTCGACATATTGCTGGGATAGGCATAATGTTCCTCTGCCAGGAACTGCGAGAACTGCACACGTTCGGCAGAGTTCATCAGGTTTATCTTCCCGTCGCTATAGTAAGGACGCTTTCTCAGTGTCAGCTGAGCCGAGTAGTTCACCGTAGGCTTACCTTCGCGTCCGCTTTTGGTTGTCACCACAATAACACCGTTGGCTGCTCTGGTACCATAGAGGGCTGTGGCAGCAGCATCCTTCAGCACGTCTATACGCTGAATATCCTGAGGGTTGATGCCTGCTATGGCATTACCTATACGGTTCACGTAGTCGGGGTCGTTCAGCACATCGGGCGACAGATCCACGGGGTCAGTCAGAATAATGCCGTCCAATACCCATAGGGGCTCGCGGTTACCTATCAGCGTGCTGGTTCCCCTCACGCGCAACCTTGGGGTAGCATTTATCTCACCGCTGTTGTTGGTCAGCACCAGGTCGGGGATACGTCCCTCCAGCATCTTGTCCACACTGGCAATGCCAGGGATCTCAATATCCTTCATGTCAACGGAGGTTACGGAACTGGTCAGGTTCCTGCGGTCCAGTTGCTGGTATCCCGTTATTACCACGTCTTTCATTTGTTTGACGTTCTCCTGCATCACCCATCTCACCTTCTGCCCGGGTTTCACCTTCTGAATAATAGGCTTCATACCCATATAGGTAAGTGTCAGCGTAGCACCGCCCTGGGGCACCTTCACGCTAAACTTTCCGTCCCCGTCGGTGATAGCGTTGATGTTGTTCACCTTGTCGCGGACGTACACCCCTATCAGCGGTTCGCCCGTCTCATCCACAACAGTGCCTGTCACCTCCTGTCCGTAGGATGCCACCCACGTCACCAGCATCACAAGTGCAAGCATCAAGATTCTTTTTGTTTGTATCATTATAAATATGGTTAATATTTTTCTAATTTTCGATAAGGCTGCGAATTCAACCCCTAACCCCTAACCCCTAAGCTACTAAGCTACTAAGCCACTAAGCTAATAAACCACTAAGCTACTAAGCCACTAGGCTACTAAGCCACTAAGCTACTAAGCTACTAAGCTACTAAGCTAATTAAACCCCTAATTCTCCTCCAATTCCCAACGGTTATGCCCGCTGCCATACCCATCAGTATATGAGCAGGCTCAACCAGTTGTTGTGGATAAAGGGCCATGCCAGCCGCCCACACCATTGTCATAATGGCAAAGGGTGTACCTACCCTATCCCTCCATTTCCAACACATAACGGGTATGGGATTAAAGGGGACAAAGAGCCAGTTCCATTGCGTACAGGGCAGGCTCGAGAATAGCAGCAGATAAGTAAAGAAGACTCCTGCCGTTGTCTGTGACACCAGCAGTACCCCGTGCAGGTATTTGTTCCTGAAATACACATTGCTAACTGACAATGCCAGTATCAGCACTCCCACCACAAGGGGAGAGAACGGGGTCTGCGACTGTTCCGTCTCTTCCTGACAGAGATAATGCGGTTCCTTCTTCAGGATGGGCTTGCCGTATGCCGTAGCCTCAGAGAGCACATCTACCAACTGTGTCGGCACTACCACCTTGCCCATTACGTCCGAATCCGTGTAATAGGCATCTCCGCCCACTATAGTGCTGAAGATAAACCTGTGCCAGCGGTTCTCCATGGCTCCGCAGGCAATCTCTTTCCTGGATTTATTTCTTATCCCGTCACCCCAGGGTGCAAATTCCATATTGCCCTCAGTTGCCTGAACCAACCATTGCAGCACAGACAGGGCACAGCCATGCCGCAGGAAGTCATAGGGCACATCACGCCCCTCAACACCCTCGTCCAGTATCTGCCACAGATGCTGCTTCACCCCTATGGGCAGGTTCAGCTTGTATTCCGTCACGCTCCTGCCCTCTACCTTGTAGCTGTCCACAAAGGTTTGCGTAGGAATCATCCTTACGCCCATACTCAACTGGCCGGAAAGGTATTTCAGAACATGACTGGCTGCATCTTCCGCCTCGTAGCTGAAGACATAGTCCATCTGGTACTTTGGGCACTGCATACGTAAGCTGGCATGCCCCAGCACGGTATAAAGCTTTGTGCCAGGCGAAGCAATCACCACACTCGCCTCCACAAAATCCTCAGGCAGATTATCCAATGAAACCGTTTCTGCATAACTATGAAGCGGCAGAAACAGCAGGAAAAGCAGTTTCTTTATTAAAGAACTCATTAGGACTGTGAATATAGTTTCCGCAAAGATACTGCTTTATTCTAAAACAATCCTGTATCAGCGCAGAAAAGCCAATACCCCCATCCCATTACTTGACATGTATCAACTGGCAGAAGGGGTTTGGGTAATTTAGGGGCAAGGAGCAAGGGGCAATTAATAAGATTCTTCATCTCAAAGAGGAAGCAACAACGTTGCTGACAACTGAGCGCAGGCGAACTACAGATCCTCCTCCATTGGGATGGACAGCGTTGGTCAGCAGGATAACGCTGCAATCCAGTTCAGGGTCTATGACTATGCCCGTGCCTGTGAAACCCGTATGGCAATAGGTTTGCCTGGAAAAGAGGTCACCGTTGCACGAAGCGTATGGACTGTAGCAGTCCCAACCGTAGGTGCGTCCGTAGGCCTCGGCAAAGCGTGGAACCGTGCGCAGCAGACGGGTTGCCTGCTTGCTCAGGATGCGCTTGCCGTTCCATACACCGTCATTCTGCAGCATGGCACAGAGGATGGCAATATCCTCCGCTGAGCTGAAGAGCCCGGCATTGCCACTGATGCCTCCGTTCATGATGCGGGCCAACGGATCATGTACCATGCCGCAGAGCACGCTATCAGGCGACTGACGGGTGGTAGGTGCTACCATGCTGCGCCAGTCCTCACCCTTGGGCATTAGGCTAGCCCAACAGGGCTCGTCTGTGTTATGCCACACCCCATCGGCATCCGGAGCACAAGGGATATAATCCGTGTGATTCATACCCAACGGAGCAAAGATATGCTGGCGCGAGAAGTCGCGCAAAGACATTCCACTGATTGTTTCAATGATACGCTGTAAAGTAATGAAGTTTAAGCAACTATATCTAAAATCCTTACCCGGTTCAAAGCCACGTTTCATGTGAGAGATATGCTCTATGCAGGCATCCGGATTTGGTGTAGCATCAGCCTGCGGAGAGTAGTAGGCAGGCAGTCCCGAGGTGTGTGTCATCAGGTGCTGGATGCGTATGGCTGTCGTCTCGCCCTGCGCATCTTTCCAGTCCTCGAACCCAGGTATGTAGCGATTCACAGCATCCAGCATTCTCAGCTTCCCCTCCTCACAAAGGATAAGAGCCGAGATAGCTGTGGACATCGCCTTGCTGCACGATGCCATATCAAAGATTGTGTTCGTTGTCATAGGCTTCACCTCGGGCCATACCTGACGATTGCCGTAAGCCTTCAGATAAGCCATCTTACCGTGTCGCACCACCGCCAGCACAGCCCCCGGAATCTCCCCTTTCCGAATAGCATCCTCAACAACAGAGTCCGCTCTCAGCAGCCGCTGCGAGTCCATCCCCACCATCTCAGGGTTCACCCGCTCCAGTTGCTGCGCCACGACAGCCACCGGCACAACAGCCAGCAACAGTAGCCAAACAAATCTGAATATCCTCTCCATCATAGCATTGTTTAATTACTTCATGAAGCGCATTTTCCACTATTTTCTTTTGCAAAGATAGGTATTATTTACGATACCCCACAAAAACAAATAACAAAATAATCTACAGATGCAAAGACATTACCCCCTATCGGTTTTCTCTGTTTATCTTAAAAACAGATTACGTATTGCGGCTAATAGCTAACAACTAACACCACAAAACATACTCTTTAACATCTTTTTGCATATTAAGGGGGGGGGCTGCCGGTTTTTGTAAAAAATCTGCGTTATCTGCGTGAAATTAATAGTTATCGTTAACGTTGATGTTATCGTTTAAAGATGATATTTGCGTGAGAATTATTATTTTTTTGCAGAAAAACATAGAACTTTAGAAAAACTTTGTATATTTGGAGGCAGAAAAGACTAATATCATGTTCAAAATCTATATATCAGACACCATATACCAAGATACCTACCTCTATGCCGTCAATGGAAAAGTGATGGAGGAGTGTTTGGGGATTAGATATTGAATGTTGAAATGATTAAATATACAAACATGGAACCAAAACAAAAATACGACGTATTCATCAGCTATCGTCGCGAGGGCGGCGATAAATATGCCCGCACTATCCAGCAGGCACTAGAGAAGCAATATCGTGTATTTCTAGACTTCGATGAACTGAAGGACGGTGTGTTCGATCAGCGCATCATAAATGCCATCAGCAATTCGCCCGTGTTTCTGCTCATCTTGTCGAAAGGAGCATTGGACCGCTGTATAAACGAAAAAGACTGGGTGCGACAGGAAATTCTGCAAGCCGTAAAATGTGGTTGTCATATCGTGCCCGTCACAATCGATGACACCTTCGATGGTATCCCTGATTCATTACCAGAGGAGTTGCGCAACGCCGTTGGACAACATCAATTCTCTGAGTTGCAGATGAAGACACTCTTCAAGGCCTCCATGGAGCAACTCGTCCGGGACAGAATAGCTCCGTACCTACACCGCGAGGATGCAAGTTCCGGCATCGAGGTTCACATCGATGTAGATGCTGATTGCGACATGTTCCGTTTCAACACATTCGTCCGACACCTCAAGGCTGGTGAGGATAATGTGATTCATATGAATCCGGGGAAACACAAGCTCGGCTTCATATCCTCACAGGAGCCGGAGGTAAAAAGTTTACAGGTGTATCAACTTACCGCCGATATGACGTGCGACTTCTTTGTGGTAGAACTGAAAGAAAAGATTGAGGAGGTGATAGTGAAGAGAAAGGCTGAAGCGGAGGCTAAGCGCAAGGCTGAAGAAGAAGCTCAGCGGAAAGCTGAAGCAGAGGCTAAGCGGAAAGCTGAAGAAGAGGCTAAGCGTAGGGCTGAAGAAGAAGCTCGGCGGAAGGCTGAAGCGGAGGCTAAGCGCAAGGCTGAAGCGGAGGCTAAGCGCAAGGCTGAAGCGGAGGCTAAGCGTAGGGCTGAAGAAGAAGCTCGGCGGAAGGCTGAAGCGGAGGCTAAGCGCAAGGCTGAAGAAGAAACTAAACGCAAAGAAGAGGCGGAAGCACAGCGTATTAAAGATGAAAAAGAACGTCAAAGAGCAGAAGACACGAAGTTGAGGTTTGTGATAGCTCGAAAGAAACTTTTTGGAATAGAGTTTGGTGGAGATTCTTATGGCTTTGCCGATGAATTGGGCAAGGTGGTCATTCCATGTCAGTGGAAGTGGGCTGAGACGTTCTCCGAGGGCTTGGCGAGGGTGCAGGATTGGTGGTGGGGGTACCTCGATAAATCTGGAGAATTAGTGATTCCCTGTCAATGGTGGGAAGCTAAGTCATTCTCCGAGGGCTTAGCGGCAGTGAAGGATGTAAACAATAAATGGGGCTTTATCGACAAGACGGGAAAGGTGGTCATTCCATGTCAGTGGGAATTTGCAAAGCAGTTCTCCGAGGGCTTAGCGGCAGTGAGGAACGACATCAGTAAGTGGGGCTTTATCGACAAGACTGGCAATGTGGTCATTCCATGTCAGTGGGTGTGGGCTGAGACGTTCTCCGAGGGCTTGGCGGCAGTGGGAAACAACTACAGCGAGATGGGCTTTATCGACAAGACGGGAAAGGTGGTCATTCCATGTCAGTGGCGGATTTCTGTCGGATTCTCCGAGGGCTTGGCGGCAGTGGGGGACGACATCAGTAAGTGGGGCTTTATCGTCGAGACAGGGAAGGCGGTCATTCCATGAGCGTGGGAATTTGAAGAGCAGTTCTCCGAGGGCTTCGCGG
>JAEEGF011226208.1_pt1 | contig 13454 bp, 6 predicted proteins | sample 9134171 | NCBI WGS metagenome assembly JAEEGF01 (sample SAMN16246542, study PRJNA631951) | gut metagenome | biome: gut microbiome; feature: rumen; material: AP-attached | host: Bos | place: Iran: Karaj | collected 2018-10
TGAGCCCTGCATTGCCTCAATCTGGGTGGCAGGATAAATGATCTGGGTAGCAAAATTGTTGGTGTCATAGTAGTAACCGTAGATGGGTACATACTCGTTGTAACTTACACCGTAGGTGGAACCGTCATACACGGTCAGTTCTGCGGCCTGAGCAGGTACAAACATAGCCAGCGACATCAGCGCTGCAGACATGAGTTTAAAAATTTTCTTCATAAAAAACGATGAATTAATGTTGGTAAAGGTTTATAAAAACAAAGTTTATAGTTCGCAGTTTATAGTTCGTGGTTATCAACTCGCGACAAATGTACAATATTAAATTGATACGGCAAAATCACAATAGGCTAAAAAAAATAAAAATACAAAAAAATCATCACAAACCATAGAGGGGAATAATCAAACAAGCAAATAGTGGGTTAGAAATCAGGACATTAAGAAGGTACACACAACAAGGTCACCCTATAGCATGAATACAAAAAGGGCAGGAACCCGATTACGGATTCCTGCTCCTTGTTTAGAGATTTAAAGGCAATAAGCCTCGCTGATGATTAGTTGTTCCAAACGCCGTTCAGCAGGTAGTCAACCAGAGCCGATACGTCGCTGATGCCATACTCGCCGTCGTTGTCGCAGTCAGCAGCCTTGGGCATCTCACCGCCATTGAGCAGCAAGTCAACCAGGGCAGATACGTCGCTGATGCCAACCTCATTATCGCCGTCAACATCGCCAACGACTACCTGGGGCTCGGGAGTGTCACCACCGGTGTAGGTGAAAGTGGTCTTGGGCAAGAACTGACGAGCAGAAGCGCCGCCATAGGAGCCGACCATGCAGTTGTTGTAATTGGTCTTGACACCAGTCCAATAGGTGAACTGATAGTCAGTAGCCTCAACAACCACGTTCTCGAACAACAGGTTTCCACCGTTGTAGGTGTAAGGAACATCGAAATTGATTGTAAATTCAACAACTTCACCCTCATGTGCAGTGAACGAGCAAGTGCCCACCAGGGTCAAGCCTTCGGTGATGTAATCTGACATCACGCTTACCTCGGTCTCACCCAGAGAGATGTTCAACAGACCGCCATCAAGCTTACAGCCCTCGGGCTCGGTGTAGAACGTCATCGAGGTGATCTGCTTGCCCACCATGTCGGTAAGGTCTGCAGCGGGGAAGAGCACCTGAGTCTTGTTGCCTACTTCATCCACCCACGATCCATTGAAGGGGATTGCTGCTAAGTAATCAGTTCCATCATAAACAGTTAACGTCTCAGCCGATACTGAAAGCATCATCATGGCTGCCACAAGTGTAAAAAACTTCTTCATAGTGTTTTTGATAAAAGATAAATTAATAAAAAAGTAGATTTAGTATTAGACTGCAAATATAGTAAAAACTTTGTAACATCATGCATAACCCAAAAATATTCAGAATAACGGTCTCCGATATTTACTGTTTTCAGTAGTGTTTAATGTGAGTTCTACAAGTATCTGACCGTCTAGGCAAAATCGGGCGGCCCATTGCGGGTCGCCCGATTATTTCAATTCTCGCTAATAGCTAAAGCCTAATAGCTAATAGCTAAAGCCTAATAACTTACTTCATCACCTTAACAGCGCTGGTGGTGCCGTCGGTGTAGGTGGTAACCACGATGGTCAGACCATTGGCCTGGCTCATCTCCTGACCGGCCATGTTGAAGTAGCGCACACCAGCAACGGTCTTACCGGTGGTCATCTCCTCGATGCCGGTCATCGGGCTAACGGTGAACTCTACAGCACCGGGATCGCTCGGCAACTTGCCCTCGGCGATAGCGTAGAACTCTACACGATAGCGACCATCCTCGTATACCGAGAATGCGTCAGTATACTCCATCCACTCACCCTCGGTAACGGTACCGTCAGGAGCGGTGAAGATGATGCGATAGAATACGTCGCCCTCATACGGAGTGATGGTAACAACTACCTCGTGCTGACCAGATACTACAGCGTAAGAGCCGTCGGGGGTCTGAGTCTTCTCGGTGGGAGTGGGAGGCTCGGGAGCACCAGCCTCATAGGTGAAGTCGATAGCAGGCAAGAAGGCCATCAAGTCGCTAGAGGAGATCTCACCAGAGTAGTTATAATTCTCATAGTAAGCGGGAGTCTTGGTGACGTTGTCATACTCATCATAGTAGCCCTCGCCCCAGAAGTAGGTCGTACCATAGCTACCAGGAGTGGAAATGTTAACCTCAACGAGCAGGTTGCCACCATTGTAGTGGAAAGGCTCATCCAGTTCGAAAGTCAGTAAAAGATCACCATACTCGGGTACTGTAGTGGCCACAACAGTTGCACCAGTCATAGCAACAGGAGCGGTAAACTCATCCTCGGCAACCTCCATAAGAGCCAAAGTAAGCTCACCACCAGAGAACTTCATGTAGTAGGACGAGAAATCCATACCCCAAGGAGAGCCATCAAGATTGGCAAGGGTCAAGAACGAAAGCTCGGTGATATCACCACCAGCCATCTCAGCAAGCATCTCAGCGGGATAGATTGACTGAGTCATACCCGGAGTGTCATACCAGAGGCCGTAAACAGGCGAAACACTTGACTGGTACTCACCCTGGCAAACAGAAAGAACTTCGGCCTGAGCGGCAAATGCCAAAGCGGCAGCAACAATTAAAGTAAAAAATTTCTTCATAATAAATTGAAATTAAATAAGTTAATAAATATAACGATTATAGAAATCTTTCATTATTTGTACAACAAACTGCAAGTTTTTTTTTTGCAATAATCGTCCTGTTTTCTTAAACACAAAATTATATCTTTTTTTCGAGTTTTAAGATTTCAACGCCCATAAATTTATCATCCTAGCCCAAAAGTTACTATTTTCGTTAGGATTTAGTGTTCTGGCACGGACCTTCAGGCGGCATCAGTGATGGAGAATGTAGTCAATAATGGCATTCACATCCGCAACGGTCACTTCACCATCGGTGTTCACGTCGGCAGAGGAATTCTTCTTGCTAGTGACAATCACGTTGATGACGGCATCCACATCACTCACGGTTACCTCACCATCATGGTTCACGTCTTCAGGCAAAAAAGTGGGCATAGGCGCATCGGGGTGGAAGTCGATGCCTGCAGCGATTTCGGTCGATGTTTCACCCATCCAACCGCAATACTGGTTCATGGCGTTATAAACCTTGATGAAGTCGATGTGGGTGAGATTGACATGCCGCCCCTGCTCATCAACGGCCCAGTCAATCTTGAAACCCGGATTATAGATGCCATCCTCCTGCGAGACATGGGCAGGATTGTTGGGCAGGTTATCGACATAGCCCCAGTCAAAGAAGTATTGAACATAGTAGGATTGGCCATCGGCATCACCCAGGTCGACGGCATTGCAGCGCAGCTTGCTCCCCTTGAATGTCATGGTGGGCTCATCCTGCAGCCACAGGGGCCAATAGGGCTGGTTGTGGTAGGTGTTACGGCTCATGTAGCCGCTGGTGCTGTCGGGGTCCGCGTCGTTGCTGGTCCAACGGATGTAGGTGGTGTCGTTCAGGAAGGGGTCCACTTGGCTGGGCGTGCGCGGCTTGTTCTCATCGGGACGATAATAGGTGATGGAGTAGTCATGCTGCGTCCTGGGATGGTTGTACTCGCTACCGGCCAGCTCATACCAGCGGTCTCCGTCGCTGGGCACGCCATCGCCGTCCATGTCCACACCCACCATGACGATGCCAGGCTCGCTGCTGCCGCCATGCGTCTCACGGTCGCTGACAAAGGCATTGCCCTGGATCTCGAAGTCATAGGTGTGCATGTTGACCACCGGATGGTCAAATCCCACGATGACATAACCGCCATAGCCGCCTAGGGAAATCATGCTCTCGGCCCAAACGGTGTCGATGCGCGTGATGGTCTGGCCATGGAAGGTCACGGTCACGGTGTCGATGTAGCCGCAGATGCTGGCACGGCAACGCGCCAGCACGCTGTCCACGGGTTCTCCCACACGGCACAGTGGCATGGTGTTGATGAACTGCCCCGGGGCGGGACGGTATTCAAACACTCGTGTCAGCCACGGGTGGTTGCCCCACATGGTCAATGCCGTCAGCATCGACAGCAGCATCAGGGTGATATTTCTTGCAGTCTTCATTATTCAGGTTATTAATGATGTTGTGATGATTAATGCTCGTTGATGTTGTGGCCCAGGAAGGCAAAATGGGCCGGGATGTCACCGGTGCGCACATCCCACTTCTTGACGCCATAGCGGTCAAAGCAGTAGAGACGACCGGGCGAGACATAGTCCTTGGCATCGGTAACATAGATGTCCTTGGTTATCGGGTTGACGGCTACGGCATAGGGGATAACAATCTCCTTGTCTGTGCCATCGGTGATGAAATTGTCGCACACCTTCTCCCGCGTGCGGGTATTGATGATGGCATAGGAGAAGGCATTGCTCATCGACACATAGCTCCACTCGGTGCTCACCACGTATAGCGAGTCGCCGTCAAGCCACATGTTGCTCACGCGGCAGTCGATGCTGTCCACGAGCTGATGTTTGCGCGTGTCGTAGGCATAGATCTTGCTGGGACGGGTGTAGTAGTCGCCACGCGAGGCAATCCAGAGCATGCCGTGGCTGTCGCCCTTGACCCACGACAGGTTGATGGCGATGGGGATGCGGCGCTCCTCCTTGAAAGTGGCCACGTCAATGACCGACACGGTATTCTCGTAGTTGGGCACCATGTAGCCGCCTGAATTGGCGACATAGATCTTGCCCTCGACAATCTCGAGCTCATCGGGCTGGAAGCCCACCAGACAGGTATCTACAACCTGCATGGTGACGGTGTCAATCTTGGCCACATAGCCACGCTGCTCGTAGTTGGGATTGATCTGCACCGGGCCGGCATAGCTGGTCACATAGGCATAGCCGCCGTAGAAACGGATGAAACGGCAGTTGGGGATATCGACCTGATACTTCTTGCGGCAGGTGTACTTGTCGAGCACGTCCACCTTGTTGGAGCAGTTGATGACACAGTACAGGTTGCTACCGTAGATGCCGATGTCGTTGCCCACATCACCCATCTCCTTGGGCACCGTGGGGTTGGCGTAGGAGAAAATGTTGCGGACATACTCGCCATAGGCATAGTCGTAGTAGTCCAGCGTCGCCTTGTTCCAGCCCATGTTGCCCTCGCACAGCAGGTAGAAGCCCTCGATGTCGGTGAACTCAGGCTGGGCCACCGACACGTGCTCGGGCAGGAAAATCGTCACTTCCTCGCGGCATCCCGCCAGCAGCAACAGTGGGAACAGTATGTAGAATAGCCTTTTCATCAGATGTCAAATTTGAGGATGAGTTTGTAGTTGCGGCCCGGCATGGGATAGTTGAGGATAACATCGTAGTACTGATTGAAGAGGTTGTTGACCTCGCCCGAAACCTTCAACGTGGTCTTGCCCAGGTGCAGCAGGTAACCCAGCGACAAGTCGTGGGTGTACCAGGGTTGCTCATGGTTCTCGCGGGTATTGGCGCTGGTGTGATAGCGCTCGCCCACATAGATGAAGCTGTAATTCACGTCCAGGTCACGCCAGCCCAGATGTCCTACAACCGACCCGCTGTGCCACGGGATGTAGGCCAGCTGTCCCTTGTAGGTGCCACCATCACCATTGTCGGCGGGATTGGTGTAGTCCTGGGCCTTCTGGTAGGTGTAGCTCAGGTTGATGTCGAGGATGACGTCGGCGGGCAGACGCAAAGTGGTGCGCGCGCTCACATCGATGCCATGAATCTTGACGATACCCACATTCATCATCATCCAGCGGTACTGGCCAGTTCCCTTGGGGACAGCGATGATTTTGTCGGTGATGTAGTTATAGTATGCATCGGCACTGAGCTTGATGCCGGCCACCAGACCATGGTCGGTAAGCAAACGATAGAGAAAACCCACGTTGTATTGGGTGGCATACTCAGGGTTGAGCGTGATGTTGCCCATGTCGGTGTAGTACAGGTCGTTGAACGTAGGCATGCGGAAGATGCGCTTGTAGTAGGCACGCAGGTTGAGCTCACGGTGCTGCCACGGCTGCCAACTGAGGAATAGGGCTGGAGTGACCTTGTTCATGTACTTGCTCATCTTGCCCACCACCTGACCGTCGAACCGTGCCGACGAGCGGTCGTTGACCATCGTGTAGAGCAGGCTGCCCTGGGCCTTGAAACCGTGCCAAGTCCATGCGCTGGCCAGCGCAGTGAGCACCGTGTGGCGGATGGGGTAACCAAAACCCGTGAGGGTGGCGTCCAAGCTGTTCCACTGGTAGTCTACCGAGAGGTTCACGTCCCAGTCGGGGAGGATGGTGTACTTGTTGGCCGTGGAGAGGTAAATCTCGTCCTGCCAGAACTTGTTGTCGATGTACATCAACGTGGTGTCGGGATTGAGGTAGTGCAGGTAGTCACGCGAGTACTTGGCATTGAACATCATCTCGTAGCGGTCACTGAACTTGCGCTGAAAAGCACCCTGCAGAAAGAAATTGCTGTCCCACTGCCGCTGGGCGTGTTTCCACACATTATTCACGATAGCGCCGGGAATGCCCTTGTTGCTGTCATAGAAGTAGGCCTTGGCATGCCACTTGCCACTGCTCATCACGCCGAAGACGCCTGCCTCAAGCCGGTAGGACCGCACATCACCATTCTGGCGCACGGCGGTCGTGTCCCATGCCAGTGACCCGTCGCTGTAATGGCGCATGTAGCGGAAACGGTAGCGGCCCGTCGCATAGGTGAACTCGCTATTGAACGACAGGCTCACCGACCGGCTCAGCTTGTGCTCCCATCGCACACTGGGATTGACCAAACCGAAGGAGCCGGTCTTAAACGACACGTTCAGGTTGTAGCGCTTGCCGTCCTTGAACTTGGGACGCCGTGTGCGCAGGTAGATGGTACCTGCCGAGCCATAATCCTTGGCACTCTGGAAGATGTTGCTGCGCTGCCCGTTGTAGAGCGAGATGGCCTCGATGTTGTCCAGCGAGAATTTGCCCAGGTCCACCTGCCCGTTTTGGGCATTACCAATCTGGATGCCGTCATAGAACACGCCCATGTGGTTGGTACCCATCGAGCGGATATCGACGGTCTTGAGGCCGCCCACACCGCCGTAGTCCTTGAGCTGCACACCGGCAAAGTAGCGCACCGCGTCGGCCACCGAGTGGCTGTTGAGGCCCTCGAGCTGCTTGCCCGTGAGTTCCTGGGCGGGAATGACATCCTCATAGGGGCGCCGTCCGTAGATAATGACGTTCTGGATATACTGCATCGAGTCCAGGCGGCCATGGCCCACCGCAGCCATGACCGAGTCGGCCTGGTGCGCGAGCACGCCTTCCTGGGCATGAGCGCACAGGAAGCACACGAGGGCAAAAAATGCTATGACAAACGTTCGACGCATGTTTACGGGTTTCTATTTAGCGACTTGGCAGGTCTTCTGACTCGCCCCTACCCTATTCTCTCGTGACCTGTCCTTCCCGCGCCGGTCCCTTGCTATCGGGAGCCGTTCACAGTGGCCAGGTACAGGGATTACTCTATCAGGGGGCACACAGCAGCACCGTCTGTCCGGGATTCCCACCCGGTTCCCTTTTCATCCAGGGCCGTAGCCCCGGACACCAAATCTCGCTGCAAAGATACTCCAAGACTACCACAATGCCAAATAAATCAGAGCATTTAGCTGACAGCACAAAAAAAACTCCAGTGCGCATCGCTGCGGACTGGAGTCTCAATAAACAAATTAACTATGGAAAATATACGATTATTTCAATCTCTACTTATTATCATTCAATGTCATTCCATGTTAGGGGTCACTCGCCACCCATCTGATCGAGCTCACGCTCGCGACGGGCCTGATCGGCGAGTGCCATTTCGTTCTTGTCACCGACGACGAGCGTCTGATACTCTCGCATACCGGTGCCGGCGGGAATCAGGTGACCGCAGATCACGTTCTCCTTCATACCCTCCAGGTAGTCCACGCGGCCGTTGATGGCTGCATCGTTGAGGACCTTGGTGGTCTCCTGGAACGACGCTGCCGACATGAAGCTGCCGGTCTGCAGCGCGGCACGCGTGATACCGAGCAGAATCTGCTCACTGGTAGCGGGAACAGCATCGCGCACGACGACGAGTTTCATGTCACGGCGCTTGAGCGACGAGTTGATGTCGCGCAGCTTGCGAGCAGTGAGGATCTGTCCGTTCTGGACCTCGTCACTGTCACCGCTGTTGGTGACAATCTTCTTGCCCCAGATGCGGTCGTTCTCTTCCATGAACTCGCGCTTGTCGACGGTCTGCTCCTCGAGGAAGCGGGTGTCGCCCGGATCGATAATGCGCACCTTGCGCATCATCTGGCGCACGATTACCTCGAAGTGCTTGTCGTTGATCTTCACACCCTGGGTGCGGTATACGTTCTGTACCTCGTTAACGATGTACTCCTGTACAGCCGTGGGACCCTTGATGCGCAGGATGTCGGCAGGCGTGATAGCACCGTCGGACAACGGAGTGCCGGCGCGCACATAGTCCTCTTCCTGAACCAGAATCTGCTTGGACAGCGGCACGAGGTACTTCTTCTCCTCGCCAATGGTGCTCGTGACGGTAATCTCACGGTTACCACGCTTAACGCGGCCGAAGGATACCTGACCGTCAATCTCGCTCACGATGGCGGGGTTGGACGGGTTGCGGGCCTCGAACAGCTCGGTTACGCGAGGCAGACCACCGGTGATATCACCAGCACCGCCCGAAGACATGCGCGGAATCTTAACGAAGATTTCACCAGCAGTGATTTCCTCACCGTCATCCTTCATCAGATGAGCACGCACGGGAAGAGCATAGGACCTGATGACATTGCCCTCGGCATCGACGATTTCGGCCTCGGGAATCTTGTTATGGTCCTTGGTCTCGATGATGAACTTCTCGTCATTGTTGGTGATGTCATCATGCTCCTCACGATAAGTCACATCCTTCTGGAGGTTCTTGTAACGCAAGGTACCATTGACCTCACACACGATAACGGAGTTGAATGCATCCCATTCACTGATCTTGTCACCGGCATTGACCATGTCACCCGACTTGAAGAACAGCTTGGAACCGTACTCGATGGGAGCCTGCGTCAGCACCATGTTGGTATTGGCATCACGCACCTGCATCTCAGCCATACGGCCAACAACGATGTAGTCGCCATTCTTGTCCTGAACGGTACGCAGATCATCGATGTTGATGATACCGCTATACTTGGTCTCAATCTTGGAAACAGCCGATCCGGCACTGGATACACCACCAGAGTGGAAGGTACGCAGAGTCAGCTGGGTACCCGGCTCACCGATGGACTGTGCAGCAATCACACCGACTGCCTCACCACGCTGTACCATGCGGTGCGAAGCCAGGTTGCGGCCATAGCACTTGGCACACACGCCACGCTTTGCCTCACAGGTGAGGACGGAACGGATCTCTACCGACTCGATGGGCGAGTTGTCGATGTACTTGGCAATCTCATCGGTGATTTCCTCACCACTCCTGACAATGATATCGCCCGTGGTGGGGTCAACCACATCGTGAACCGATACACGGCCAACGATGCGATCGCCCAGCGTAGCAACCACGCGGTCGCCCTGACGCACGGCGCGGCAGACAATGCCACGCAGCGTGCCGCAGTCCTCCTCGTTGATGATCACATCGTGTGCGACGTCAACAAGACGACGGGTAAGATAACCGGCGTCGGCGGTCTTCAAGGCGGTATCGGCAAGACCCTTGCGGGCACCGTGGGTCGAGATAAAGTACTCGAGCACCGACAGACCTTCCTTGAAGTTGGCGAGAATGGGGTTCTCGATGGTCTGGCGACCGTCTTCAACACCCGATTTCTGAGGCTTAGCCATCAGACCACGCAGACCTGAAAGCTGACGAATCTGGTCCTTAGAACCACGAGCGCCCGAGTCAAGCATCATGAATACCGAGTTGAAGCCCTGCTTGTCGGCAGTAATCTGCTTCATCAGCTCCTGGGTGATCTTGGTGGTCACGCTGCTCCAGATATCGATAATCTTCTTGTAGCGCTCATTGTCGGTGATGGCACCCATATCATACTGCATCTTGACCTCATCGGCCTTGGCATCACCCTCGGCGATAATTGCCGGTTTGGTGTCAGGAATCAGCACGTCATCCAGGTTGAACGACAGGCCGCCCTTGAATGCCATATAGTAACCCATGTTCTTGACATCGTCAAGGAACTGTGCCGAACGGGGCACACCGCAAGTGCGGATAACACGGGTGATGATTTTGCGCAACGAACCCTTGGTAATCAGTTCGTTGACATATCCCATCTCGTAGGGGACAGTGTTGTTGAAGATGATACGTCCCACCGAAGTCTCCTCGACCAGCTTGCTCTCATGCTCGCCCTTCTCGTTGATCACGTCAACAACGACGCTGATAATGGCGTGCATAGCCACCTTGCCCTCGTTATAGGCTACCAGAGCCTCCTCGGGACCGTAGAACTTGAGCCCCTCGCCCTTGTCGCCCTTGCGCAGCTTGGTGATGTAGTACAGACCGAGTACCATATCCTGCGACGGAACGGTAATGGGGTCACCGTTGGCAGGGTTGAGGATGTTGTGGGGCTCGAGCATCAGCATCTGAGCCTCGACAATAGCCTCGTTGCCCAGGGGCAGGTGGACTGCCATCTGGTCACCGTCAAAGTCGGCGTTGAATGCCGTACATGCCAGCGGGTGCAACTGAATGGCCTTGCCCTCGATGAGCTTGGGCTGGAAGGCCTGGATACCCAGGCGGTGCAGTGTCGGTGCACGGTTGAGCAGCACGGGATGTCCCTTCATGACGTTCTCGAGGATGTCCCAAACGACGGGCTCCTTGCGGTCCACAATCTTCTTGGCGCTCTTCACCGTCTTGACGATGCCGCGCTCGATGAGCTTGCGGATAACGAAGGGCTTGTACAGCTCGGCGGCCATATCCTTGGGGATACCGCACTCACCCATCTTCAGCTCGGGACCGACAACGATAACCGAGCGGGCCGAGTAGTCCACACGTTTACCGAGCAGGTTCTGACGGAAACGTCCCTGCTTACCCTTGAGGCTGTCGCTGAGCGACTTCAGGGGGCGGTTGGCATCGCTCTTGACGGCACTCGACTTGCGTGAGTTGTCAAGCAGCGAGTCGACGGCTTCCTGCAGCATGCGTTTCTCGTTGCGCATGATGACCTCGGGGGCCTTGATCTCGATGAGTCGTTTCAGGCGGGTATTGCGGATGATGACGCGGCGATACAGGTCGTTCACGTCGCTGGTGGCAAAGCGACCACCATCGAGCGGAATCAGCGGGCGCAGTTCGGGCGGAATCACGGGGATGACCTTGAGAATCATCCACTCGGGGCGGTTCAGGCCCTTGCTGGCACGGAACGATTCCACGACCTGGAGGCGCTTGAGAGCATCGGACTTGCGCTGCTGTGAGTTCTCCTTGTAGGCACGGTCACGCAGCTCGTTGGCGAGCGAGTCGAGGTCAAGCTCGGCGAGGAGGTCAAGGATGGCCTCGGCGCCCATCTTGGCGACGAACTTGTCGGGATGTCCATCTTCCAGGGCCTGGTTGTCCTTGGGGAGCTTAGCCAGGATGGCATCGTACTCGTCCTCGGTGAGGAGTTCCAGTTTCTGGAGCTCACGGCTGGTATCGTTTCCACTCTCGATCTTCACGCCAGCGGGGTTGATGACCACGTAGCGCTCATAATAGATGATCATATCGAGTTTCTTGGAGGGGATTCCCAGCAGATAACCGATCTTATTGGGCAGTGAACGGAAATACCAGATGTGGGCCACGGGGACAACGAGCTGGATGTGTCCGCTGCGCTCACGGCGCACCTTCTTCTCGGTAACCTCGACACCGCAATGGTCACACACGATACCCTTGTAACGGATACGCTTGTACTTACCGCAATGGCACTCATAGTCCTTGACGGGGCCAAAGATGCGCTCACAGAACAAGCCGTCGCGTTCGGGCTTGTAGGTGCGGTAGTTGATGGTCTCAGGCTTGAGTACCTCACCAAATGAATTCTCCAGGATCTCTTCGGGCGAAGCCAGACTGATGGTAATCTTGGTGAAATTGTTCTTTATCTTTGTATCTTTCTTGAAAGGCATAGTAGAGAAGCGGTATTAATCGAGTTTCACATTCAGACACAGACCGCGCAGCTCGTGCAACAGCACGTTGAGCGACTCGGGAATGCCCGGGATGGGCATGGGATCACCTTTGACGATCGACTCGTAAGCCTTGCTGCGGCCCACGACATCGTCACTCTTGACGGTGAGGATTTCCTGAAGCACATGGCTGGCGCCGAAGGCCTCCAGTGCCCAAACCTCCATCTCACCAAAACGCTGACCACCGAACTGGGCCTTACCACCCAGAGGCTGCTGCGTGATGAGCGAGTACGGGCCAATCGAACGGGCATGCATCTTGTCCTCAACCATGTGACCAAGCTTGAGGAAGTAGGTCACACCGACGGTGGCCTTCTGGTCGAAGGGCTCGCCAGTGGCGCCGTCATAGAGCTGCGTCGTGCCGGCACGCGGCAGACCGGCCTTGTCGGTCCACTCGTTGAGGTCGTCGAGGCTGCAACCGTCGAAGATGGGAGTAGCGAACTTCACATCGAGTTCACGGCCTGCCCAACCCAGAACGGCTTCAAATACCTGACCCAGGTTCATACGCGAAGGCACACCCAGGGGGTTCAGTACCAGGTCGACGGGAGTACCATCGGCCAGGAACGGCATATCCTCCTGACGCACGACGCGCGATACGATACCCTTGTTACCATGGCGACCTGCCATCTTATCACCCACGCTGATTTTGCGCTTCTTGGCGATATAGACCTTGGCCAGCTGCATGATGCCCGAGGGCAGCTCGTCACCGATGCTGATGTCGAGTTTCTTGCGCTTGAGCTCTGCCTCATAGGCCTTGCTCTTGTGCAGGTAGTTCATCACAGTGGCACGGATGAGGTCGTTGCGGTGGCTGTCGGCAGTCCAACGGCTCAGGTTGATGCTGTCGAAGTTCTCGATGCCCATGATGAGCTCACGGGTGAACGTCTCGCCCTTGGGCACGACTTCCTCGTCCATATAGTTCTTGACACCCTGGGAAACGCGTCCCTCGGTCAAGGTCGTCAACTTGTCGATGAGAATACCGCGCAGCTCCTCGAGACGTGCGTTGTACTCCTTGTCCAGAGCCTCGATCTCGGGGTCAACGCCGCGGGTGCGTTTCTTGACGGCACGGGCAAACAGGCGGGTACCGATGACAACGCCCTTGAGCGACGGATTGGCCTTCAACGAAGCATCCTTCACATCACCAGCCTTGTCGCCGAAGATGGCACGCAACAGTTTCTCCTCGGGGGTGGGATCGCTCTCGCCCTTAGGCGTGATCTTACCGATGAGGATGTCACCGGGAATCACATGAGCACCCACGCGGATGATACCACGCTCGTCGAGGTCCTTGGTAGCGTCATCGCTCACGTTGGGGATATCGTTGGTGAGCTCCTC
>JAEEGF011458887.1_pt1 | contig 13454 bp, 9 predicted proteins | sample 9134171 | NCBI WGS metagenome assembly JAEEGF01 (sample SAMN16246542, study PRJNA631951) | gut metagenome | biome: gut microbiome; feature: rumen; material: AP-attached | host: Bos | place: Iran: Karaj | collected 2018-10
TTATTGCTAACCAGCCGATCCCGTTCGACTTGCATGCCTAATCCACGCTACCAGCGTTCGTTCTGAGCCAGAATCAAACTCTCAGAAAAAGAATTTGAGTTTAAGCTCCACACAAACATTTACTGTTCCGTGTCTCTTTCAAAGACACGTCTTATCAAGCACCTCTTTTCAAAGATCGATGTTCAGGCCCTTTCAGGCGAACGAGTGCATAGTATATCAAAAATTCGCTGCGGCGCGCAAGGGGGTAAATGCAGATTTTTGAAAAAAATTTTTCGCCCGCCTATTCTGCCTCATTCCGCCCCTCCCCATGCCGCCGGCGGAGCGACATTTCGCGTATTTGCTTTCGCTGCTTGGAGCTTCGGAGTTTGGGAGGGGAAGTCTTCTGCCTGGGAGGGTCGCACTTGTGGCGGCCTACGCCCAGGGGGTCCGTCGCTCCGCGACGGATCAAGTGAAGCGGCTGAATTGTGAATCTTATGGTTCTTCAACGAACTCGAGGAACAGCAAGCCTCTAAGAAATATTAACTCCGAAGAGCCAATCATTTGCTCTTACAATCTGCTTCCTTCTCTTCGTTCGGCATTTCTTCCGACGGCATTTCTTCCGATGGCAGCTGTCCCCAGTCAGCCGCATCGCCAAGCTCCCTGAATTCTCCTTCCGCAAAGCAATCGACAAGCCGCAACAACTCCTTCCTGCGCAAGAGACTCTTTGGCTCTTCGGAGTTTTTAGTGGAAGAATATGAGTAAAACTCCGATGGTTAGGGTTGGCCGAGGGCGAAGCCCGAGCCGCGAAGCGACGCAACCCCCTGTAGCGCGGCGGGATGCTCGGCCTCTACCATGGAGACGCGGCTTCCAGCCGCGTTGCCCCCTAAACGTTCTTGCCTATAACTAATTCCAAGCCATTGCTTTCGCTACTTGGAGTTTTGGAGTATTGGAGGTCTTGAAATTCTGACGCGTTCTCCCAAACTCCAAAACTCCCCGCAGCGAAAGCAATACAATGCTGCGGCGGTTGAAACGCGCGGAGCATAAGCCGCAGCAGTAGCGGAGGCCGCTTTCTCAACCGTCGGAGTTAAATCTTTTAGCCGTGTAGAACGTGTAGGGCGTGTAGAAATGGCGGTGAACTCGTTGCGTCGCGGAGCGACGCAACCCCCTAAAACTTCAACCCGCCCTACCCGGCTAAACCTCTCCGCGCCTCTGCGTGAGATATCTTGAAGCGACGAGACGCCGCTTCCCCCAGTCAAAACACCTCTCCAACCCCTTCTACATGCTCTACATGTTCTACACGGCTAGACCTCTACCATGTCGGCCACAAGGGGCCGAGCGACGGAGCCCCCTGTGGCCGGTACAGCGCCCTCCCGAGGCTCCATCCTCCAAGACTCCGAAACTCCCCGCAGCGAAAGCAATACAATGCTGCGGTCAAATCTTAACGATAGCTTAACGATAGCTCGACATGAATATGAGATAATGTATCCATCTCAACGAAAGGAGCGAGACATGGACAAGCAGATCGTAGTTTACAAGACAGCGGACGACATTCGTCTTGAGGTCCAGACAGATGGCGAAACCGTCTGGCTGACACAGGAGCAGATGTGCCGGCTGTTCGGACGGACTCAACCTGTAATAGCCAGGCATATTGCCAACATATTCCGTGAAGGTGAATTATCGAAAGAAGTGGTATATGCAAAATTTGCATACACCACCCGTCATGGAGCTATCGATGGTAAAACGCAGACAAAAGAAGTCGGACTATACAACCTCGATGTCGTCATTTCTGTCGGATACCGCGTCAAGTCAATCCAGGGAACTAGATTTAGACAGTGGGCGACGAAGATTCTCCGCGAGATGCTGCTGAACAGGCTCGACGAGATCAAGCGCATTGCCAAGCTCGAGCGCCGGATGGATTCAGCCGAAGGCGACATCAAGCAGATCAAAGGCGGAGTGTCGTATCTCGTTCAGCAGCTCTCCGTATCGCAAGAGGCGCCACGACGCCGTATCGGATTTGGCAGCAACGACGATAAGCCGTCGAAACCATACGGGCGAGCCTAGCGTGGTTCAGCCGCGCACAAGGGCGTAGCCGACGCCGCGTTTGGCGACGAGACGCTCGCCCGACGGAAGCTTCTTGCGCATGTTGCTCACATGAACGCGGATCGCACCTTCGTCGGCGTAATAACCCTCGCCGCAGACAGCCGAGAATATCTCGCGATACGAGAAGAACCTGCCGCGGTCGGATTCAAGGAGCCGGTAGATGTCCGCCTCGGTCTTTGTCATCGTCGCGGGAGCGTCCATCTTCGAAAACCTGTCCGCGCGTTCCAGCGCCTTTCGGATGCGCGCCTCGAGGAGCGCAGGCGAAGCCGTCTTCGAGACATAGTCGTCCGCGCCGGCGTCGAGTCCGCGGATCTGGTCGTCTTCCGCGTCAAGCGCCGACAAAAAGACGATCGGCGTCTCGCGGTCTGCTGAACGCATCGCCTCGCAGACCGCGTAGCCGTCCATCCCAGGCATCATGACGTCGAGCAGCACGAGGTCTGGACGGCGCTCGCGGAATGCATCAACACCTGCCGCGCCGTTCGCCGCGATGAGAACCGTGAAGCCCGCCTCGCGGAGCAGGCGCGACAGGGAGTCGCGAATCGTCCTCTCGTCATCTACAAGAAGAATTTCTGTCATGCGATTATTATACCACGAATTTGCTCCTTCCGGCGGACAGCGAGAACATCACGTCAATCAGCAGTCGTGGCATCGGCTACCGCAATATCCGCGCGGTGCGGTAATCACGCCCTTCTGTTCGCGCATGAAATAGTCGTACTCTCCATTCGGAATGACCTCAAGCGCTTCCTCTCCCCGCTTCCAATTCTTTGGCACGCGAACAAGCACCATCGGAAAGTACCCGGGAGACACTTGCGTCGCAGTCTCCTCGACGGCGTTGATGGCCTTGCCTTCGCCCCTTGGGTCTGGCAGATAGCGTGCATCCACTAGAATATATCTCCGCCCCTCGAGGGTGGCAAAACCGTCTCTTGGTTTGATTGCGTCTCTTGCTGTGTAGTCCATGTTGATTTCCTTTCTTTTGATGCGAACATTATCGCATATTACGCTCACCGCATGGTTAAGATATCGTTAAGATTGGACACTATTGGGAGAGTGGCCTTTTGAGCACTGGAAACAACATGTCCTATGTCGTTCTTAGTCCGTCCTCTCACAAGCTCTTTTACTCCGCTCCCCCCTTTGCGATCTTTGCGTTCTCTGCGGCGAAAAAAGCAACGTGAAACTTATAGAGTCAGTCATTAGTCACCGTGCGAGGAAGTCGGTTCGGACACTCCACTCGCTACGCTCCTTGCGCGTCCGGGGCAGTGGCCCGCGGTTTGGATGCGCGGAGCAAAAGCCGCAGCGGTAGCGGAGGCACTTTCTCAACCGTCGGAGTTAAATCTTTTAGCCGTGCAGAACGTGTAGAGCGTGTAGATTTGGCGGTGAGCTCGTTGCGTCGCGGAGCGACGCAACCCCCTGTGGATGGGGGTAGAGGTAAGTCCTCGCGAGGTGGGTGTTGGGCACCTCGCGAGGCGTTTTATTTACTTCATCTCCTCCCTTCTCTTCCACTCCGCCGAGATCGCCTTGATCGTCTCGTCGGCGCTCTGCGTGCGGATGACGCCGAGCATGTATTCACGCTTCGCCGACCGCGCGAGCTCCATCTCGCTGCGTCCAGGCAGATGCGGGATCAGGCGCCTCGCCGCGGCCTCGGCCGTGGCGCGGCAGTACGTCGGATGCGCAGCGCACCACTTTCCGCCGATCTTGTCCACATCCCGGAGGAAGTTCGCCGTCCGCTTTAGTGGAGACCGTCTCATTCGGAGTCGGGGTCGACGCGGCGGCGCGCGGCCTTGATCTCCGAGTGCGCGTGCTTGTCGGCGAGCATTTTCTGCTTCTGGCGGCGGCTGCGGCGGCGCTTCTGGCGGCGGATCTTCTCGGCGGCCTGGCGCGCGGAGGACTTGCGCTTCCTCTCGCGATCGAGGATCATCTCCGCGAGCATGCGCCGCGCTAGCCAGCGGTTCGTCTCGCGGCTCCGCGTCTCGCCGCAGCGCACGGAAAGCGCGCTGGGCTCGTGCGAGAGCCGCACGACGTTCGACGTCTTGTTCGTCTTCTGTCCGCCCGGCCCTCCCCCGAGGATGAAGCTCTCTTCGATGTCCTCCTCGAAGACTGACGCTTCTTCCATTAGCGCCTTGATCTGCTCTATCGTTTCGGGGGAGATCATATGCGGATCACTTTCCTTCGGCTTCCCAGACCGCGGCGAATCCGCCGCCCGCCGCAAGTCGAATCTTCCCGCTCGTCGCGGAGACGCGCTCCTCGCCGCGCACTACGTCCACTGGCTTCTCGCCGTCCGACCAGTAGCGGCACCTGCCCTCGCCGGAGAGGAACGGCGCGTCAAGCTCGACTTCGCGCGCCTCGTTTCCGTTCAGGACGCCAAGGTACCACTTGTTACCGCTGCGGCGCGCGACGGCGACCCACTCGCCCGGATACCCTCCGAGGAAGCGCGTGTCGTCCCACACGGTCGGGACTTCTGCGACGAACTCGCTCCCGGGCTGGCCGAGGACGTTGCGCGGATGGTCGCAGAAGCACATCCACGGGCTCTCGTAGACGACGAACTTCGCGAGCTCTGCGGCGCGCGTGTTCATCACGAGCGTCGGGGACTGCATCTTGAAGTCAGCCGCGGCGACGTTGAGGAATCCGCCAGGCGTATAGTCCATCGGCCCAGCCAGCATGCGCGTGAACGCAAGCGTCACGTTGTGGTCGGGGGTTATGTCCAGACTGAATTTCGAATACTCCTCGCCCTGCACTCCCTCGCGAGTCATCAGGTTGGGATAGGTGCGCTCGATTCCGTCCGGGGCGTATGCGCCGTGGAAGTCGAGCATGAGGCGGTTCTTCGCGGCGGCGGCGACAATGCGCCTGTACCAGTTGACGATCTCGCGGTCGTGGCGGTCCATGAAGTCGATCTTGACGCCCGCGACTCCCCACTTCGCGTAGAGCGCGAACGCCTCCTCGAACGCGTCGTTGCGCGTGACGTCGCTCGAGTAGAGCCAGAGCCACAGGCGCACGCCGCGCTCCTTCGCATAGGCGAGAAGCTCCGGCATGTCGATCTGCGGGGCCGTGCGCGTGATGTCGGCCTCGGGCGTGTTGAACGGACCATACCACTGCCAGTCGACGAGCATGTAGGGCCAGCCCTGCTTCGCCGCGAATTCGATGTACTCCTTGACGACGGGCATCTCCATCTTCACCTCGCCGCTCCACCAGTGGTCCCATGCGGACATGCCGGGACGGATCCACGAAGTGTCCTCGATTGCGCAGGGCGGATTGAGCGCCTGCACTATCTCGCTCTCGATGAAGCGCCCGGGGTTGTCTCCGACGAGGATCACGCGCCAGGGAGTGTCGAAGCGGCAGTCGAAGCGCGCCTTCGCGCCCTTCTCGCCCTCACGCGGGGACGGAACAAGCCTAGTTGTGATCGCGCCGTCGCGCCACGCGAAGCAGCGCCCCGGGAAGTTGTCGAGGTACGCGTCGAGGAGCGCGACGTACGTCGAACGGTCGACTTCGACGAGGAACGGCGCAAGGCACCACTCGTCTGACCTGATTTCGCTCACGGGCGTCTTCTTGAAGCGCGACTCCTGCGAGCCGGTGAAAGATCCGCCGGCGTTGTGTCCGACCCAGGCGAAGGACGTCGCCGGAACGCGAAACTCCGTGAGCTCGTCGGTCACAATGCGCTCGCCCAGGACGCGCGCGCCGTAGAGCGTGTAGCGGAACGCGACGCCTCCGTCGAAAGCGCGGACCTCGAGGTCCATCTGGCGGCGCTCACCGCCCTTTTCGCGCATGGCGAGCTTGAGCGAATTGTACGAAAGGCTGATGTCCGCATGGCGGTTGCGGACGACGGGCTTCCACGCCTCGACGAGTCCGTTGCGGACAACCGCCTCGCCGAGCTGCTCGAATCCGTCCGCCATCGGCGCCTCGTCCGCGAACGCGAACCCGAGCGCAGAGCGTCCGATCGCCTCGCGTCCGTCGAAGGAGACGGAGTAAGACGGCCTCCCCTCCGCGTCAACCTTGAACACGATTCTTCCGTCGGGCGACTTCAGAGTGCTCTCCGCCGCGAAAGCCGCGAACCAAGTTCCGGCGAACGCAGCCGCAAGGGCCATCATCTCTCCAGCACGCATCTTTTACTCCCCTTTCATTTTATCAGAGTGTGCCGAATATCCTATCCCCCGCATCCCCCAGTCCCGGGACGATGTAGAAGTGGCTGTTGAGCCGCTCGTCCTTCGCCGCAGTGAACACTGGGACGTCCGGATGCTCCTGCTCGACCTTGGCGATGCCCTCGGGCGCAGCGATGAGGTTGAGGAACACGATGCGCCTGTAGCCGAGCTTCTTGAGTTGCGCGAACGCGTCGCACGCACTGCCTCCGGTCGCGAGCATCGGATCGATCACGATTGCGAGTTCGTCGTTCTTGGCCGGCGGGACCTTCGCGTAGTACGGAACGGGCTCGGCCGTCTCCTCGTTGCGCTGCATTCCGAGCACACCCACCTTCGCGTAGGGTAGGACGTGCAGCATCGCGTCGAGCATTCCCATGCCCGCGCGCAGAATCGGGACGATCACGATCGAATCCTCGATTTTCACGCCCGTCGTCTTCGCGACAGGAGTCACGACCGGAACCTCGACGGTGCGCAGGTCCTTGAGACTCTCGATCGCGAGGAACTCCGTGATTTCGTTCACGAGCTCGCGGAACTGCTTCGGCTTGGTGTTGATGTCACGCATAAGCGTGACGCGGTGCTTTACGAGCGGATGAGTTAGTACGGTATGCATGGGCTTTTAGGCTTTGGAGTTGAAAAATTGAAAGTCTTTATGTTTGTCTGTTTTCACTACGCCTCTATTGTACCAAATTCTGCGCCGCGTCTCAACCGCGCTTTGAGCGCGGGTAGAACCAGCCGAGGACGTGCCCGGAGGCGTCGCGGAGCGACGCAACCCCCTGTAGCGCGGCAGGATGCTCGGCCCCTTCCATGGAGACGCGGCTTCCAGCCGCGTTGCCCCCTAAACGTTCTTGCCTATAACTTAACTATAATCAAGCCATTGCTTTCGCTACTTGGAGTTTTGGAGTATTGGAGGTCGTGAAATTCTGACGCGTTCTCCCAAACTCCGAGACTCCCAAAAGCGAAAGCAACCGTAAAAGTTAGGTTCATAGAAGAATTTACTTTGCGTACTTTGCCCCTCCCAGCTCTCCAAGACTCCGAAACTCCAAGCGGTGAAAGCAAATAAGAGCAAAGCTCCAAGCACTACAGACGAAGGAAAAATGGTCGGACCGACGAGATTTGAACTCGTGACCTTTTGCACCCCAAGCAAACGCGCTACCAGGCTGCGCTACGGTCCGACGTCAAGCCAGAAAAGATTGGTAGCGGGGGCTGGATTTGAACCAACGACCTTCAGGTTATGAGCCTGACGAGCTACCAGGCTGCTCCACCCCGCAATCTGGCGCCTTCCGAATGGCGGGGCTGGCGGGAGTCGAACCCACAACCCTCAGATTCGTAGTCTGATGCTCTATCCAGTTGAGCTACAGCCCCAAATCGGAAAACGGGAGATAGTATACCATATCCCCGCGAAGCGCGCAAGGGGGTATCTGAGATTTTTTATCTCGGCTGGTTTTGGGGTCCGCGGCGAACAGTTTTCTCCCCGCAAAAACGTATCAAAATGCAGATCGACTATGCGGATAAGCGCTGGTTATGGTAAAATATGTGCATGGATTTTTCCATCGCAATAGTCGGCATGTCATGCCGCTTCGCCGCGTGCCCCACGCCCGCGGCGTTTTGGAACGCCGTCATGTCGCGGCGGTGCTGCCTCACCCCCCTCGGCCCCGACGCGGAGATTCCGCTCGGGCAGCGCAACGTCTTCGAGCGTCCGTACCCCGTGCGCATGGGCCAGCTCGGCAGCCTCTTCTCGTGCGTGCCGTCGATGCAGAACTTCCCGCGCCAGGTTAACGCCGGCGAGAACCAGGACCTCTACTTCGCGTCCCAGCTCGCGTTCGACGCGCTGGCGGACGCCGGAATGCGCTACCACTCCCACGACCCCGTGCGCGGCAGCGTGCGAATCGGCTACGCCCCGCCCTTCAACGCCTCCACCGTCAACTGGCTCCAGCACACGGCGTTCATGGACCAGACGCTCGACATAATCCGACGCTTCTTCCCCCACGCGCCCGAGGAGTCGCTCGACGCGGTGCGCACAAAGCTCGTCGAGTCGCTCCCCGCGCCGAACGCGTCCTCCTTTCTCCTGGGCACGGGCTATCGCTTCGCCTCCTGGATCGCGCGCGAGTGCTCGTTCTCAGGCGTCGCGACGACGATGGACGCCGGAATGCTCACCGGCGCGGCGGCGATAATGGACGCGATAGGCGACCTCCTCTCGGACCGGGCGGACGTCGCGATCGCGGGCGCGCTGACGCCTCCCATCCCGCGCGCGTACCTCGAGGGCCTCTCCGGCGAAGTGCCCTTCTCCACCCGCAGCGAGCTGCATCCGTTCGCGCAGGAGCAGGACGGGACGATTCCCGGCGAAGGCGGCGCGTTCTTCGTCCTCAAGCGCCGCGCCACCGCGCTCAAGGACCACGACAGGATCTACGCGCTCATCAGGTCCGTGGCAATCGGACACAACCCCGACGACGACCCCTCCACAATGCTCGCCGAAGCCACGGACGGCAGCGGAATACCAGTCAAGTCGATCGGGCTCGTCGAGGCCGACGGCAGCGGCATCGCCGTCGCCGAGCGCCGCGAGATCGAGGCCGTGCAGCGGCTGTGGGGCGAGCACAAGCCGGGCGGACCGCTCGTCGCGCTCGGGTCCGTAAAGGGCAACATCGGCCACACCCTCCGCGCATCGATGGCGGCGGGAATCCTCAAGGCGGCGCTCGCCCTCCACAGGCGCGTCCTTCCGCCGCAGATCGCCCCAGAGCGTCCGCACGAGGCGCTGTCGAACCTTTCTTCTAGCGCGTATCTCCTCGACGAGGCCCGTCCGTGGATAACGGGCGACAGCTCGAGTCCGAGGCGCGCGGCGGTGCTGGGCGCGAACTTCGACGCGACGGACCCCGTGGGCTCCGCGGCAAAAGGCGGACGCGCCGCGGCGGTGATTCTCGAAGAGGAACCGGAGGACAGACTGTGACAACGGACTTCGGAGCGACAGGCGGGACGGAGCTGGTGCTCGTGTCGGCGGCGGACGACGCGGCGCTCGCGGCGGAGGCCGCGCGCATCGTCGCATACATAGACCGCGTCCCCGACGCGCCGCTCGCCGACATCGCGTACACCTGCTCGCTCTCCCACGGCGACGCCGTGCTGGCGCTCGTCGTGTCGAGCGTCCACGACCTTCGCGCGCGGCTCGTCTCCGCACGCGACAGAATCGCCGCGGGCGCTGCGCGCATACGCGACAAGAGCGGGACATACTACTTCAGGGACCACCTCCTCGGCGAGGGGAAGGGAAAGCTCGCGTTCGTGTATCCGGGCGTGATGAGCTACTACCCCGACATGATGCGCGACATAGCGATACTCTACCCGGAGTGCCGCTCCGCGTTCGACGAACTCGAGGAGGCGCTTGCGGACGACCCGGAGTTCACCCCTTCCAGCTTCATCTTCCCGCCGGCGTCCTACTACCGCCACGACGCGGACATCTTCAGCTCAGGCGCGTACGCGCAGGCGTTCGTCGCCTCGTTCTCCGGCTGCGTCGCCATGTCGCGCCTCATGGAGGCGATCGGCGTCGCGCCTGACGGCGTCGTCGGATGCGTCGGCGGCGATCTCGCCGCGGTGATGCGCTCGGGAGCCGCCGGAACGGACAACCCGCGCCCGGTGCGCGTGAGGGCCATACGCGAGATATACAAGATCGTCGACACAGCGGTGGACCACTCCGGGCTCCCCAAGACCGCGATGGTCTCCGTCCTCCTCAAGCACGAAGGCGAGGCGGACGAAGTGGTGAAGGCCTTCCCGCCCGACAAGGTCATGCTCGCGCTCGACTTCTCTCCGCGCCAGCGCACGTACGCCATCGTGCCAGAGTACGAGGAGGAGGTCATGCGTGCGTTCGCCTCAGCCGGGATCCGCACGATCAAGCTCGCCCTGGAGCGTCCGTTCAACACGCCGAAGTGCAAGCCCATCGTCGCGGGCGTCAAGAAGTTCGCCGGCAACTGGATGAAGCACGAGTCCATCTGCGACGTCTACTCCTGCGCCCTTGCGGCGAAGCTGCCGAAGCGCGCGCGCCCCGCGCGCAACGAGACGGCCGAGCGCTGGGCGCAGCCGGTGAGGTTCCGCGAGACGATAAGGGCGATGCACGCCGACGGATACCGCGTGTTCCTCGAGGTGGGCCCGCGCGGACTCATGTCCGTCGCCGTATCGGAGACGCTGAAGGGCGAGGAGTTCGCCGCGATAGCGCTCAACTCGATACACAGGCGCGGGATGCTCCAGGTGCGCCACGCAATCGGCCAGCTCGCCGCATACGGCGCGAAGGTCGACGTCTCGCGCGCCTTCGAGCGCCGCCGCACGAAGAAGCTCGACTTCGATTCGTCCATCTCGCCCGAGGTCAGGCGCGACGCGGAGATGCGCCTCTCGAGCGCATTCCCGCGTCTCACGCTCCTAGGCGACGAGGCGTTCCTCAGCGGCTCCTCGTTCCTCGCCGAGCCCAAGGGCAGGGGCGCGAAGGCCGCGCAGCGCGCCGCCGCAGTCGCGGCGCAGGCGCGCCGCCAGCGTCAGTTCGACTTCGGCGCGACGAATCCGCTCGTTTCCGACGCGGACATCGTCCAGCAGCAGCACGGCGTCATGGTCGAAATCGTCAAGACGTTCCGCACGGCGGACGCGCCCTTCCTCGGCGACTTCGCGCTCGGCAACAGCCAGATATCCTACTCGGACCCCAACCTGCGCGGACTCGTCGCGCTGTCGATTCCCGCGGCGGCGGAGATCATGGCCGAAGTCGCGCGAATGGTCATGCCGAACGGATCGCTCGTCGCCGTTGAGGACCTCGCGACACGCCGCATGGTGACTTTCTCCTCCGGCGAGCTGAGGCTCTTCGTGCGCGCGGAGCGCGTCGCCGCGAGCGACCCGAATCTCGCGGCGGTCAAGGTGCAGATACGAGACGACTCGCCGAACTCCGCATACACGTGGGCCGTCGCCGAAGGCGTGTTCGTGATGTCCGACACGCCATCGAGGTCCGTCCCCGTCGCAGCCTCTCCGATGTTCAAGCCGAGGAGCGTCCACTGGTCCGACCGCGACATCTACCCGACGCGCCTCTGCTACGGCAAGAGGCTCAGGGGCATAAGGTTCGTCGACGCGTGGAGCGAGTCCGGTCTCGACTACGAAGTCGAGACCCCCGCCCTTTCCGGCGCCGTCGTATTCACGCGCTTCCCGCTGTGGGTGGTGAATCCGCTTTTGCTTGGCATCGTCGCGAGCGGCTTCTCGCTCTGGCGAAGCCACGAGAGGTTCACCGGCGCGTTCTCGTTCCCGTTCAGGATGCGCAGGCTCGAGCTGCATGGTCCGCTGCCGAACGAGGGTTCGCGCCTCAAGTGCTACCTCCGCCTCACCGGCGTTACGCCCAAGTCGCACCTCTGCGACATAACGGTGACGGACGGCAACGGCGCGGCGATAATGACGATATCCGGATGGGAGGAGCTCACCGAGCGCGTCCCGAACGAATACCGCGAGCTGATCCTCCAGCCCGCCACGGCGTTCCTCACGAACGCCCTCTCGAACGACATCCTCGGCGAACCGGCGACGGAAGTGTCGAGCGCGTGGATATCGGACGTGCCGTATCCGATCTTCGAGCGCAACGGCGAGCTGTGGCTGAAGACCCTCTCGCACGTCATCCTCGGCGCGCAGGAGCGCGACGAGTTCCGCAGGATGCCGGGCTCGACCTCGCGCCGCACGGAATGGCTTTTCGGACGCGTCGCCGCCAAGGAGGCGGTGCGGCGCTACATGAAGGACTACCACCAGGCGCGGTGGAGCGACGCCGACATCCAGATATGGCGCGACGACTCCGGCAAGCCGCACGCCCTCGGCGCTTGGGGCGACTACCTCTCGGAGAGAATCGACATCGCCATCGCCCACACCTCGCAGTTCGTCGTCGCGCTCGCGGCCGCGAACGCACGCGTCGGAGTGGACGTCGAGTCGGTGACGCGCGACCTCTCGGACGAGTTCACGGCCGGCGTATTCGTCGAGGAGGAGCTCGAGCTCGCCGCAAACGCGGCGAACGCCGCGCAGGCGATAATCCGCTTCTGGTGCGCGAAGGAGGCCGTCTCGAAGGCGCTCGGAACAGGCATACGCTGGAGCCCCAAGGAGATGCACGTCACCGACTACCAGCCGGACTCCGGCAAGCTCTCCGTCCGCCTCGAGGGCGGATGGCTCGACGCGTTCAAGAAGTTCCGCGGACGCGACATCGAGGTCGTCTCGCGCGTCATGCGCGACCACGCCCTCGCATTCTGCTTCATCCCCGCGACGATGTTCGACGAAGACGCATAGAGATGTGGCAAGGCCGCCCCCGTCTCCGCGTCAACGACAAGCATCACCGAATCCACCGGGGACAGTCCCCGCCAAAACAGCACGCTCCGCAATTCTCAATCTTTCGCATTTCTCATTCTACGTTCCCCCTAGTTTGCCCGTTTCATCACGCCGCCGTTCGCGCTGGTTCGCTCCAGTCGTATTCGGCGAGACGCGCCACGCACGCTCCGCTTGCGCACGGGAACCGCCTCGGAAGCGACTCCAGCGTCTCCTTCACGAACGACACCCTCCGCGAGAAGATCGAGAGCCTTCGAAGCGACATCCGCTTGATGATCTGCGACATCCTGCGCTTCGCGGAACCCTCCCATTCGTCCTCGTCTCCGAACGAATCCGGAAGCCTTTCGGCGAACACCGCCTCCAGCCGCGCCTTCGCCTCCTCCCAGCTCCCGAACAGCCTCTCGTACCCTTTCCGCGCACGTTCGCTTCCCTCGCACGCCGCAGAGTAGCTGCACCATTTCCAGTCCCGTGGATGCGCGACCATCGCCGCCTTCGGAGCGTTCCACTCGACATAGGCGGCCACGTAGAGCTTCGCAAGCTCCTCCTTCTCCACGAGCGTCGACGAGAAGCGCCCGCACCACAGCTGCCCAGCATGGCCCAGCTCGCGGTTGAAGTACTCCGATATGCGCTGCTTCAGGGTCTTCATGTACTGCGAGACGCTGTACATGCGCCTGCAGTAGGCGTCCTTCTCGGCGTCCGCCTCGTCGCCGCGCCACTTCGAGCGCAGCCTCTCCCAGCGCTCGATGACGCCTCTCGCCCTGGCCATGCTGCCGTAGTAGAGCGCCCTGAGGCGGTTCTCCATCTCGGAGTCGGGCATGGTGAAGCCGGTGCGCGGATGCGGCACCACGGACGCGGGAACGCCGTCCGCCACCGCCTTCACCATCGCCTCCGGCGAGGGACTGTCCCCCGAGGGAGACGGCACGGGATCGGGGCCGCCGACCT
>JAEEGF011991849.1_pt1 | contig 13453 bp, 10 predicted proteins | sample 9134171 | NCBI WGS metagenome assembly JAEEGF01 (sample SAMN16246542, study PRJNA631951) | gut metagenome | biome: gut microbiome; feature: rumen; material: AP-attached | host: Bos | place: Iran: Karaj | collected 2018-10
TCTAGAGCCTTAAAAAACTCATCATTCAGGTCGAATTCCAAACGCTGCTCGTCGGTCTTCATCCCTTTCAAATCAATCTTAAAAGTCTCCAAATTGCACATAACTACACTTTTGGTCTGCAAAGTTACGAAATATTTATGAATTATAAATTAGGAATTACGTTTTTTTTGCTTTTCCACTGAAAATCAAGTGCTAACAAACGGAAAGATTGCACACATATCCCTTTGTTTGTGCAATCATTTTGGCATCTCAATGCGAAATGTTGTACCCTTGCCAATCTCTGATGATTTAACAAAGATGTGTCCTTTATGGTATTCCTCCACAATACGCTTGGCAAGTGACAGTCCAAGTCCCCATCCTCTTTTCTTCGTAGTAAAACCAGGGGTGAAGACATTCTTGATATCTTTCTTCTTAATTCCCTTTCCAGTATCCTGTACTTCTATTACAACATCTTCGTCATCTCTCCACAAGGATAGCGTAATAGTACCTTTCCCCTCCATGGCATCTACAGCATTCTTACACAGGTTCTCTATCACCCACTCAAACAGTGAGGCGTTCATCATGACCATCACTTCGTGGTCTGGGAAATGGCGAATCATCTGAACCTGGCTGGAGGTCCTACGGTCCATATAGTCCACCACATGATTCAGAACCTCATTCATGGACGACTCTACCGGAGCCGGCAGAGAGCCTATCTTCGAGAAACGATCTGCTATCAACTGCAGACGTTTCACATCCTTATCCATCTCGGGCAGCAAGTCATCGTCAGGATACTGTTCCTTCAACATTTCCACCCATGCCATCAGACTCGACACGGGAGTACCCAACTGGTGAGCGGTCTCTTTCGACAGGCCGACCCACACCTTGTTCTGCTCAGCCCGTTTCGATGACAGCAATGCAAAGATAGCAACCACTACAAAGATGAGCACAACACCCAGCTGCACATAAGGCCAAGCCGACAGACGTTTCAGCATCACAGACTCATCATAGCATACCAGTTGACTGCCCACCCGGATGGTGTCACCGGCCTTCATCATACGTTGAGCATACTTGCTGATATTCACCGTATCCTCTATATTCCTATAGTCATCAATGCCACCTTCCTCGTTCAGCACCACCACAGGTATGGTATTGTTGCCTTCCATGACGCTCAGTACCAATGACAAGTCAGTTGTCTCATCGGCTTCATTCAGCGAACGCAAGGCCTGAGCCCACACTTCCATACGGTGCCGCTCCTCGTTCGAGAGATCACGCACCAGGAAATGAGAGACCAATAGCGACGCCACGGCTATCACCACCGCAACAATCACCAAGACAATCTTAACCTGTCTGATTCTGTCAGTCCACTGCATACCTTAATTATAACGCACGCAAAAGGCAAATATTATGATTGAGAGAAAACTAGTCTTCATCATCCTCAAAGATTTCTTGACGGTTGATGCTTCTGAGCTTGAAAAATTAAAAAGTTAGACATAGGCTTGGCGTGGGTCGTGGAGATAGGTCCCGTCAGCTATCCGAATAGTCTCTTTGCATCGTGCGGACGTCTCCTGTACCCCTATTTAGACCGTTCGCGTCACGTGTGGAACCTATCTCCATCACTCACGTATGACGCTCGCGTCAAGCACGCTTATTTCTTCGTAATTCCACCAACGACATCATCATTCTCGATGCTATGTTCGGCTTTCTTGACATTTGCTTTAAGAGACCCGAAACGCCAAGTGATAGAGAGACTGAACGAACGGGCATTGTTCCAAGACTGCTGGAAATCACGATAGTCGCCATTGACTGTCTCAGCCTCTGTCTTCCAATATTTGTTGAAAGGTGCATTGGCTCCGATGCGGACGGTCAGACGGTTGTCCTTGAGGAATGATCGTTGCAGCGAGAAGTAATATCCCTGATAGGAGTGCTGCATATAATAGATTCCATTAGGGCTATGACCAATCTTGCCGTATGCCGCCATATAAAGCAACAGTTTCCAGGGCAGCTTTTGTGAGAGATTGGCATAGAAATTGTCGGACCATCCAAAGGTGCGATAGCCCAGGTTCGGATTCTCGTAGTGTTCGTATCTCAGGTTGTTGTTGATGACAAAGGTTGTGCCGTCGAAGGGCTTCCACTGTACATACTGCTCCACAGAGAAACGACGGTAGCGCAGATTGTTGTCGTAGGTGGTATAGCGGATGTCGTTTTTGGCAGTCTGAATGGTGCTGATTCCTTCTGAGCTGAAGTTGTAGGCTGGTGCTATCTGGAGCGTCAGTTGGGGCAGGATATAGGAATAAATCAGGCTGATGCGCTGTGTATGAGAACTGACCAAGTTGGCATTACCATAATAAACAGAAGTAGGTGAAGTGACGATGGCAGGATTCAGATAGGATATGCCAGGACGGTTGATGCTGGTGGAAAACGAGAGTTTCAACGACTGAGCATCTGTCAGTTGATATTTCAGCGAGGCCTGTGGCACCCAGTCGCTCAGATGCTTACCGAAGGTGTCGCCCTTTCCGTCAGGATATTGCCCTTTCATATAGCTGTATTCATAGCGCAGACCTGCCCGAACCGACCATTTCTTGTGATTGTAGATATAATCTGCATATCCTGCCAACACACGGGTGGTATGTTCGAAGTCGTTGTTGGTCAGCATGTCAATGCCGATAAAATTCTGCGTGTTATGGCTATTGTTGTTACGATAGATATACTTGGCACCTACCTCTAACTGATGCCCTTTGCCTAACGGACGGAGCCAATCTGCCTGAAAGGTGTGTTCTGTGAAGCGTTCGCGTTCTGTTTGCAGACTGCCTGTGTAGAGGAATGGTGCATTCACCAGGTCCGTATAGGTATTCTCCTGATCCGTGTGTTGGCGGGTCAGGGCGAGCATGTAAGAGAGTGTGAGTCGCTCGCCCTTCCGCCGCGTCTTGTGCTCGTAGTCCATCCGTCCGTTCCATGAGGAATGGCTGTATCCCGGCATCCAGTAGTGATTGCTGAAGCTATAGACAGGCTGTCCTGAAGGACTGGTCAGTGCTGTCGAACCGTCACCTTGCACATTCAGTTTATAGAAATAACCACCGAACGAGGCAAACAACAGATTCAGCGAGTCGATGTCGTAACTGGCATTCAGATTGCTATAGTGGATAGCACCGGGATTGGAACCGTCTGAATGGGACTTCATGCGGTTGCCTGTATCGAGATACCTGCGTTCTGTGTCTGTGATGCTTACCGTTGAACGACTCGTCATGCCGCCATAGCCGTAATCAATGGATGCCACCAGTCTTCCCATCTGTCCTGTCAGCGAGGTGTAGAGGTTGCGTTGATTGTCAGTATTGTAACTTGACGACACCACACCCGTCATACCCTGCATTTTCGAACCATCAACCATCACGATATTCAGGATGGCATCCGCACCCTCGGCATCCTCTCGTGCTCCAGGGTCGGTGATAACCTCTATGCGCTTCACCATCGAGGCTGGCATCGACTTAAACGTTTCCTTGGCATTTTTCGACAGGCTCGGGTCGTAGTGTCCGTTCTTGTAAATTTTATAACTGCTGTTGCCCTTTACCAAGATGTTGTCCTGCCCGTCTACCATCACCATCGGCACCTTGCGCAGCATGTCCATCACCGTCTGTGTTTTCGACTCCTCATCAGCCTGCACGTCGTAGCCTATGCGGTCAATCTCCTGCTTGATGAGTTGCTTCTGTGCCTTTACCACAACACCCTCCAACTCCTTGTTCCATGTGATGGAGTCGCTCTTTACTTTGGTCGTATCCGTTTTCGTCTGGGCCATTGTGCCCCCTGCTTTCGCTACCAACAGCAGCGAAAGGCATACTATTCTAATATGTTTCATAGCTTTATTTATTCAGTCGTTCGCTACTCATTTCGAACATCTGTTTGAGAAAATCATCTTTTGCAGCCTTCTTCAACTTCTCCAATTCCTTGATGACCATCACTTTCTCAGCATCATCTAGACTACCTGCATTCTTGCATAACTTGTAGATATGAGATACGTAATAATTAGCAACGGTGCCAGTAGGATTATTCAGAAACAGGTTCTTGAAGGTATTGAACTCGCTAAGCCATGATTCTGAACTCTTCGATCCGTATGAAAATATCGAGTCATTGTCAAAAGCGGAGCTGTTGTCAAAAGGGAAACGGCTGCCTAACGAGAAGCTGTTACCATCAATATTGATTTCGTTACCATTGACACTGATAGTTCTTGATAGTTTTTTGCTTGCGCGATACTTTAGCGTGGTGGCGTAAGTCTTAGCGATACGTCCCCTTATTTTATCACCATCGTCCACCCATTCCAGCGCATAGGCATAGCGATGCTGACGAGCAGGGTCCTCTGGGTCAAGGAATAAGGCATAGATATACTTTGAGCCTTTTATCAGTCCGATAGCGACTCCTCCTCTATTGCTGTTGCCTACTGCTAAAGTGGTGTAGTGTTCCTCGCCTCCACGATTGCCTGTCCTCACGCTGTAAGCCTTGCCCTCGTCTTGGTGGAAAGCCTGCTCAATAGCGTTTACCAGATTTTTATTCTGCGGGTCCGTTATCAGGAAGTCATAGATGTCGCTCAACCCTTCCAACTTTCCTGTTTCCGGGTCTTTCTCAATAGTATGCTCTGACCACACTTCCTTTTGCGCTTTACTTTGACGCAAAGCATCGAAAGTTTTCTCAATTTGCTGTTGTGCTGTAGCGGTGAAAGGCAGTAATAGGAACAGCCCAATCATGATAACGCTTTTACTCTTCATATGACAATAATTTTGTTTGTTCGTGAATATATATGATGGTACCATCTTCTTGCATAATGGGTATGTAGCCGTGGGCAGCCAGTTGTGCCTCAATGACTTCTTGCTCAGCCTCTGCCATTAGCGCATACGTTTTGTCGATATCCGTCATTGTAGGCTTTGGCTTGCGTAGTCTGCGTTTCTTGATCTTGACAGGCTGAGGCTGCACTTTCTGGAAAGTCGCAGTGTCTGTCTTTTGCTCTACTTGTGAACAGCTGACTGTATCAGCCTTTGCGGTCAGTACTGCTGATGTTTTTTCCGTATGATGCTGTCCCGTCTGCTGCCCCGTCTGCTGCCACATGATGGTAACAAGCAGAACTGCCACTGATGCAGCCACGCTCCAGCCTATCCATCGCTTCCTGACTTTTGACTGAGGTTTCATCGCTTCTATCTCCTGGAAGAGTTGCTGAAAGTCTGCCCACTCCTCGGGTACATTTCCGCGATGGAAGTAGTCTGCAAGGATGTCTTCTTCACCCAGCGTCGAAGTGCCGTCCATATACTTGTCCAGCAACTTTGCGATATATTCCTTTGTGTACTTTATCATCGTTTATTCCTCCGTTGAATTTCTTCTAATAATGTTCGTCGTGCCCTTGCCAGCAGCGTACTTACTGAGGTCGTTTCGATACCCAGTAGTTGGGCTATCTCTTCGTGACTGCGCCGTTCCACTTGCCGCATATATAATAAGGTGCGTTGGGTGGTGGGCATCTGTTGCAGTCGTCTTTCCAACCATGCTTCATCCTCTTTTATCTCCAACAATATCTGGGGACTGGCTTCTATCCGCAACAGTTTCGCTTCGTCCAGAGCCTCGTCGGGTTTTCGGCGTTGATGATTTCTCAACTGATGTCTCGCCATGATGGTAACGATGGCTTCAACAGACTGATAGCGTTCCAGTTCGTCGTGCATCTGCCACAGACGGAGCATCACATCCTGTGCGATGTCCTCAGCCTCTTCCTTGCCCGCTCCGCAGTGGAGGCTTACGCTGACCGCCTTTTCTCGCCACGTGCGGGCTTTCTGTTCAAATGCACTTTTATCCATCTTTTCTTGTACTACATTTATTAGACGCACAAACCCTACAAAACCAAACACCGTTTAGCAGAGTTTAACACATTACCGTTTTTTGAGTATTCCAACAATTATCAGGAAATATCCTGTTAGACATAGTATCGGAGCAATGACAATCCTGCGAGACGAGAAAATCTCGGGGTTGAAAGCCTGTTCAGTACTTCCAGGTCCTGACATTAGTATGTAGCCTGTGACAATCAGAAGGCTAGCAGTTAGAAGGATTTTGTTTGATGTGGTATTCATATTGCTTGATGTATTGATGATAGATTTCGTTTCTTTCATACTGTTCTGCCATTACGAGTGCTTGCTGCAAAATCTTTAACCACGTATATTGGGAGTAAAGAGAACCTGAGCGACGCGAAGGAATGATGGTTTCTATCCAAGAGAGCCACTCGTTAGAGCGTTGGAGCAGATTGCAGATGATTTCGTCACCCTTTTCGGGTTGCTGAGTCATATAGTAGCATTTAGCCATAGATAGGGCTGCTTCAGTATAAGGAACATTTTCCGATGGCATCTCTTTCTGCCACTTACGGCACACAGCCGTAGCTCGTTTGAGATCATTCTGTTGGAGCAGGGAATCGATGAGTGTGCCCATAATGAGCTGATGTGTATTGGCCATGTGTTTTACGTCTTCATCCACATAGATTCCTTTAGTATTAAGACCGCCATAACGGAAACGATGCATAATGTTATCGTAAAGCCTTTCAACGTCCACTCGCAGACCAGTGGCTTCAGGGCTTATGCGATAAGCAAGTCCTTCGAGTACCAAATGATCATGGAGAAACGACAGATTATCGGTCCCCATACTTATAGAAGTATAAATAGGACGCTCCCAATTGGCTTGCGATAGCATTTCCAGTACCATTAACTCGTTCTTGTATAGTCCCTTCTTTCCCTTCAGGGAAATGGTGGCATACCCGATGTTGATGCTGTCTATGTTTATCGGCAAATACTCCATTCTGCCTTCCTGATAATCTTCATGGCGGAAACTAATAGGCAGGGCAGGGGATTCATAGGCAGGACGCTTCATCTGATCAATATACCAGTCTGTTTGTAGATATTCTAGATTACAATCGCGAGTATCAGTACGCACACCTTCCACCTCATGGTTATACCAAAGCGGGAATGTGTCATTGTCGCCATTGGTCAGGATGATGGGATGTCCCTCTCGTTGCATGCTGTTGAGATAGTTGGCACCGAAGTCGCGACAGGTATAACGGTCTGATCGGTCATGGTCATCCCACGTCTGGCTTGCCATCTGAAGAGGAACCAACAGGCATGCGACAGCGGAAAGAACAGACATGAGGGTAGCATATTTTTTACTTTTCACTCTTACCTTTTCACTGATCATTCCCACTCCCATACCTATCCAGATGGCAAAGGCATAGAACGAACCAGCGTAGGCGTAATCACGTTCACGCGGTTGGAGCGGCGTCTGGTTCAGATAGACCACGATGGCAAGTCCTGTCATCAGGAATAGTAGCATAACAACCAGGAACTGCTGCTTACCTATTCCCGAGCAAGGCTCGCCTAACCGTTGCCTTTCACGTCCTTTACGCCATTGCCATAGCATTCCCAGCAGTCCGAGCAGCAGCGGTAATCCATAGAACACGTTACGCCCTTTGTTCTCTTTCAGGTCTGACGGCAGTTTCGACGTGTCGCACCCCAACAGCCAGTCGTCTATCCATCGGAAGCCCGTAATCCAGTTGCCGTGCTCCACTTCTCCGTGTCCCTGAATGTTGTTCTGTCGCCCCACGAAGTTCCATAGGAAATAACGCCAGTACATGAAATTCACTTGGTAGGAAAGGAAGAAGCGCAGGTTTTCGGCAGCAGTGGGTACGCCATCCTTTTTCTCGACGTTTCCGAGCCAGTCCTCGTAGGCCTTGGCATGTTGTGAGGAGTGCATCCGGGGGAAGTACATATTATTCTTGTACACATAATCAATATCATGGCGCACCACCTCATATTCCTGTTTCGTGGAATCGGCCACAGGGCGATAGATGGCTTGACCTTCCTTCTGTCTCGGCACAAGGAACTCTCCCATTCCCGACGTGCCGTCGCCTACCCGTAGCCTTTCTGCTACGCGGTCTATTTCACTACAATACGCAGGACCATAGAACAGCGGCGTCTTTCCATATTGCTCGCGGTTTAGATAGCTAGCCAAAGAGAAGATATTATCAGGTGCATTCTCACACATTGGTGTCTGGGCATTGGCTCTGATGAAGATGACACCATAGCTGCTATATCCTGCTAATATCATCAACAGACAAGCAAGAGATAGTTTGAGGATATGTTGTTTTACCTTGTAATATATAAGGACAAGTGTTCCTGTTAACAGAATGATATAGCAGAAAAGTCCAGTGTTGTATGGGCATCCCAGCACATTGGTAAATAGCAGTTCAAACCATCCGCCAATGTTCACCACACCAGGTATCAGGCCATAGAGGATAATTCCCACCAGCAAACTTCCTACAGCGAGTGTTTTCAATATGCCCATCCATGTGATATGTTTTGCCCGACGAAAATACACCACAAACGACATGGCGGGCAGGCAGAGCAGACAAAGCAGATGGACACCGATGGACAATCCTGTGATATAGGCAATCAGGATAATCCATCGATCTTCAGACTGGTCTTCCCACTTCAGAATCAGCCAAAACATCAGGGCGGTCAGGAAACTGGAAAAAGCATAGACTTCTGCCTCGACAGCCGAGAACCAGAAAGTGTCGCTGAAAGTGTAAGCCAATGCGCCAACCAGACCGCATGCCTCAATAGTGATGACTTGGGGTGTGGCGATGACATTTTCCTGTTCTTCACTTTTCACTATTACCTTTTTACTAAAATGCGTAATGGTAAGAAATAGGAAGAATATGCATCCCGCACTCAGCAGTGCCAATAGCAGATTTACCATCAAAGCTACTTGTGACGGATGGCTGGCCAAATGGGAAAACAAATTAGCAGCTAACATGAATATCGGAGCACCAGGCGGATGACCAATCTCCAACTTATAGCCACACGCAATGAATTCAGGACAATCCCACAGACTGGCAGTCGGTTCTACGGTCAGACAATAAACAATAGCGGCAATGGCAAAGACAAGCCACGCCATGCAGGTGTTGATTCTCGAAAAAGATCTTTGTTGTATCATACCTTTGTGTCGTTTTTCGTGCAAAGGTATGAAGACAATCAATTGTCACCTAAAAAATTGTCTGACATTTCTCTGACATTTGTGTCAGAGTGTGGCATGTGATGTCTGACATTTGTCTGACAAACGGATAACTACCTCATAGTCAGCCCGTAGGATTTGCCCCTGTCTGACTCGATTCCATATTACTTTACTCACGCGAGAAAAAAAATACGAGTTTTATTTGGTTCATTGCTCGCTTATTTGTATTTTTGCAAACAGAAATATTAAAAATTAATACAAGTTATGAGAAAAAGATTCTTTTGGTTGTTTGCCACCATCATGATGTGTGGAGCAATGATGACAGGGCTGACATCGTGCAGTGACAATGACGACAACAAAGGTAATAATCAGAAAAAAGTGGCAGTGTTGCTTCCCGACAATTCACGTATTGAACGTTGGGGCATAGACAAGGCAAACCTGGAGGCCGTTATGACTTCGTATGGTTTCAATACCACATTCTACGTTGCTCCGGAGACTCCAGAGGGCGCGGTGCAACAGGTCGAGCAACTTAAAAAAGCCATCAACGATGGTGTGAAATATATTGTGGTGACAGCCATTGACTATAAGAAAATCAATGAGTCTGGGCTGCTTAAGGAGCATCCCGACGTCAAGGTGGTATGCCATGACCGCTTTATAATGGACAACCCTTATATTGCTTACCTCTCTTCAGCCGACACAAAGGAAATAGGGCGTACTCAGGCTTTGTTCCTGCTCAACTATTTCCACGCTTCAGGAAAAACTTCAATGACACTTGAAATCCTTCAAGGTCCGGAGACCGATGTCAACGCCAAGGATTATTACGACGGAGCTATGGAACTGCTCAAGAAATACATTGGCAACGGACTAGAAGTTCAGAGTGGCAAGAAGGAATACGCTCAGGTGAAGGGTGACAGTTGGAATGTTGCCGACGGCAAGAAAGCCATGCAAGACCGCCTTACCGCTTATTCAACTGGCGACTGTCCGGATATGATTCTGGCAGCCAACGACAATCTGGCTCAGGGCGCTATTGAGGCTCTGAAGGAAGCTGGTGTTACGACAATGCCAGTCATCACAGGTCAGGACAATACCGCAACGGCGCAGGATTATATCAATAAAGGCTGGCAGACCATGACAATCGACAAGAACCTGAAGGACATGGCATACAACACTGCTATGATTGTAAATGGTCTGATATCCAATTCTCCTGTTTATACCAGCCAAAGCATCTCAGGTATTCCGGCAATCTACTCTAAGATTACCGTTATGACAAAAGACAGCTATTAGTTTTTCGATATGAAATACGGAATCATAGGCACAGGTGCTATTGGTGGGTATTATGGGGCTAAATTGGCTCATGCAGGACAGGAAGTGCATTTCCTGTTGCGCAGCGACTATGAGTATGTGAAACAACACGGACTGCAGGTTGACTCCTGCGACGGTTCGTTCCATCTGGATGATGTTAATGCTTATCAGCGTCCGGAGGATATGCCAGTGTGTGACGTGGTGCTCGTGTGTCTTAAATCAGTCAATAACAGCAAACTCCTGGCATTGCTGCCACCATTGCTTCATGACCGTACGCTGGTGGTGCTCATTCAGAACGGCATTGGGGTGGAGGAGGATGTGCAGAAGATGTTTCCTGACGTGCAACTGGCTGCAGGACTGGCATTTATATGTTCTGCAAAGACTCAGCCCGGGATAGTCAGCCATCAATGCTATGGCAGCATTAATCTGGCTGACTACTCGTGCAGGGACGAAGCTCTGATACAGACTGTGGTGGATGAGTTCCGTGAGGCTGGTATCGAGACGGGACTCGTGGAATATCATGAGGCGCGATGGAAAAAGGCCGTGTGGAACATGCCGTTCAACGGAATGACGGTAGCACTGCACACGCAGACGGACCTGCTGCTGAAGAACAAATCGACCAGACAACTGATTCGTGAACAGATGATGGAGGTGGTGACAACTGCCCAACACTTGGGCGTGAAGAACATTGATGAGTCGTTTGTCGATAAGATGATAGAGATGACAGATGCAATGACGCCCTATTCACCGTCAATGCGACTGGACTACGACTTCCACCGTTCGATGGAGATTTACTATATCTACTCCCGTCCCTTGGAGATTGCCCGCGAGGCAGGCTGTCGTATGCCGAAACTGGAGATGTTGGAGGCGGAGTTGCGTTTTTTGGAGGCTGATTGATTTGTCATAACAAAAAGCACATAAAAACTAAAAAAAGCGACAAAGAGCCTGTTGGTTTTAAACCAATTGAGTACCTTCGCGTCAAAATTCGCGAGTATTTGATTGATTTGGAAAAGAAATAGGATGGCTGATAGTTCGCTGAAGCGACAATTGAAAGTGATTACCATACCAGTGTTTATCGAGATAGCACTGGTGATGCTGCTTGGTGCGGTAGATACTGTGATGCTGAGCCGTTACAGCGACAATAGCGTTGCTGCGGTGGGTTTGGACAACCAGTTGATATCGTTGGTGTTTCTGGTCTATCAGTTCTTTTCGATGGGTGCAGCCATTCTCTGTGCGCAATACATCGGGGCTGGTCTCCGCAAACAGCTGATACAGGTGGTGGGCATAGCGCTGGTGGTGAACCTGCTGCTGGGGCTGACGGTGAGTGCTCTGCTGTATTTCTTTGCAGAAGAGTTGCTCGTGCTGATGGGTCTGCGTCCTGAATTGATGGGCGATGGAGTGATTTATCTGCGGTTGACGGGAGCATTGTCGTTCTTTCAGGCTTTGTCACTGACGTTTTCTGCCTCATTGCGCAGTGCAGACAAAGTGGTGTGGCCGATGGCGGTGACGGGATTAGTCAATGTGCTGAACATCGTAGGCAACTATGCCCTCATCTTCGGACACTGGGGCTTTCCGCAGTTGGGTGTCGAAGGCGCTGCCATTTCTACCTCGGTCTGTCGTGCTGTGTCGATGCTGATTCTTGCCATTGTCCACTTCCGTGTTCATATTCCCAGTTTCCCATTACACTACTTCCGCCCGATGCCCTGGCATGAGTTGAAGAACCTGATGAAGATTGGCATTCCGGCTATGAGCGAGAACATCAGCTACAGTCTGTCGCAGGTGGTGATTACTTACTTTATCAATCAGATTAGTAACGAAGCACTGGCAGCACGTACCTATTGTGCCAACATGATAATGTTCGTCTATCTGTTTTGCATCAGCATCACACAGGGCGGTGACATTCTGGTGGGACATTTGGTGGGACAGTGGCGCCACCAGGCTGCCTATGTCCTTGGCAACTATTTTTTCCGTTGGTCGTTGATAATCACGCTGACAGGTTCTGTCTTGCTGGCTATTGCAGGTCCCAGCATCCTCGATGCGTTTACTGACAACGAAGAGATCATCCGGATGGGTGTATGGGTACTGGTGGTTGATGTGTTCTTAGAACTTGGGCGCACTTCAAATATCTTTGCTGGCAGCACGCTGAGGGCCACGGGCGATACGGTTTATCCCTTTGTGGTGGGTGTGATTTTCCAATGGAGTGTTGCTGTGGGACTGAGCTATTTCATCGGTATTCCGCTGGGTTATGGTCTGGTGGGTATGTGGGTAGGTTTTGCCCTCGACGAGAATATCCGTGGTGTGATACTGATGCGACGTTGGCGTTCAGGAAAGTGGCGTACAAAGGGGTTCGTAAAAAAAGAGTTCAACGAGCAAACTCATTGAACTCTTTTTGCGGAAGGTGAGGGACGAAAAAGAGCAACCTTTATGGCTGCTCTTTTTGCGGAAGGTGAGGGATTCAAACCCCCGATACCCGAAAGGGGTATACCGGATTTCGAGTCCAGCGCGATCGATCACTCTGCCAACCTTCCGATTAACAATCAACGTCTTCCTTGAAATCGGTTGCAAAGTTAATACATTTTTCTGAATTAAACAAATTTTTACTGAAGTTCTTGATTGGTCGTTTAGGAGATTAGTCGTTTAGTCGTTTGGGAGATTAGTCGTTTAGTCGTTTGGTTGTTTAGTCGTTTAGTCGTTTGGGAGATTAGTCGTTTAGTCGTTTGGGAGTCCTTTGTTTATTGACCATTGAACATTGACCATTGACCATTGACCATTGACCTTTGACCATTGACCATTTTCACTTCTCACTTTTCTTGTCCATAGGGTAGTGGACACCCCATTTAAAGCGGAGGTCGTCCATCAGTCGCATGATGTAGAGAGTTTCGTCGAGTGGCATGTAGGGCGACTCGGTGAGTCCCTGTGCCAGGGCTTCCTTACAGGCCAGAAACTGATATTCGTAACCCGTAATCTGCTGAGGTACCTTGATTTCCTCAACAAAGATGCGGTCGCGCTTGTAAACCCTTACTGTCTGTGGATTGTTGATGTTGTCAACGATTAGATAGCCCTCAGTACCACAGATGGTGCCCTGATTGTCGTTGACACTGCAGGCAGTCGATTGGATATTCGCCATCATGCCTCCCTCCATGCGCCACGA
>JAEEGF012264109.1_pt1 | contig 13452 bp, 12 predicted proteins | sample 9134171 | NCBI WGS metagenome assembly JAEEGF01 (sample SAMN16246542, study PRJNA631951) | gut metagenome | biome: gut microbiome; feature: rumen; material: AP-attached | host: Bos | place: Iran: Karaj | collected 2018-10
TTGGGCATGTGAGACATGCACAGAACGACCTGTTGATCCTGGAAGCTCTGGAAATATTCAAGGTTCTAAATATTTCTCACGTAGTTTCTTTCCGATAATCCGTCCGCCAGAAGATAGTACCAGGATTCATCCCCGGCATGAACACCCGCTGCGAGCAGGTGCCGTGGAGGGACTCCGGCTGATGGAGTTGGACTCTGCCCACGCTTCGTTTTCATGGAACACCATACCGCCCAGTGACTGGGGCCCTGTGGGAGTGAATGTGAACGCCTATCAGGTGAACTATGCCCCATACGGGCAGGATTATGACGAGGCTGACACGGTGATAACCGATTTGGACAGCTGCACCGTGTTTGCGTCATTTGACAGTACGGTGATGTACAAGGCACGCTGCAGAGCGCGCAGCAAACACCGGTGCGACATCCACGACACGATGGTGTGGGGAGAGTGGAGTCGTGAGGTGTATTTCCACACGGGTGTGGGTGTGCCGGACACTGCACCGTTGGTGTGTCAGCGGGTGTCGGGGCTGCGCTATGAGGGGGTAATCAACGAATGGCCTAAGTTTGCTTGGGAGCGTTGCGGTGGGCAAGACCGTTTCGAGGTGCAGTATGTCGCCGTAGGTGGTGACGGGTGGCACCGCGCCACGGTCACCAGCGCATCGGAGTACTTGCTGAGGACTGAAATTGACCCGACGGTGCGCTATTGGGTGCGCGTCAGGGCGCAGTGCGAGCACCACTGCCACATCCACGACACGGTGATGACAGGCGGATGGAGCGACACGGTGGAGTTCTGCCTGAACCCGCAGGGCATCGGCGACATTGTGGCCACGGAGGGCGGTTTGTTCAGCATGGCACCCAATCCGGCGCGCGGCACCGTGACGGTAAAACCCTCGGTAGCAGGGGAAGAATACCCGGCAGTGCTGACGGTGAGCGACACCAAGGGGCGCGAGATGATGCGATACACACTGGCGGACAGCAGCCAGCTAACTATCGACGTAGGGGCATTGCCGTCGGGTGCCTTCCTCGTGACACTGACCACCAGCAGCCGTCGGACAGGCACCCAACGCTTGGTGGTGGAGAATTGAGATTATGTGTGGTTGTGAGCATAGTATGGGGCTGTTGTAATCCCAAACATCTATGGGTAAGGGGACGACAGGTCCTGGATAAACTATTGTGTGAGCAGTCGTTTGTTGAATTGGTATAAAATAATCGCTCGTATGCTATATTGGACTGTTTTTTCAACAGCCTCGTAGAAGCTATATCTCAATAACGTTGTGGGAGTCGAGAGCAGAACCGAACTTGTTCGAGCTATGCCGAGATGCAGCAACGTCAGCGTAGCTAACACTGCTTTTCTGCAGTGCGGTGACAGAATATATTCATTTCCAGCGTCCCGCAGGGACGCGACAACGAGATGGGTCGGCAAAAATCAGTCATCTGTTTTATTAGAGCGAAAATAATTTATGTTTATTCGGAATAATTCCGTATATTTGCAGAATGTTTAAATCGTAATATTAATTAAATACTTATTGATATGCAAAGAGATACAGCAATTTTCGACCTCATCCAGAAAGAGAGGGAACGTCAGACCAAAGGCATCGAGCTGATTGCTTCGGAGAATTTCGTCAGCGACCAGGTCATGGAGGCCATGGGTTCTGTAATGACCAACAAATATGCCGAGGGTTACCCCGGCAAGCGTTACTACGGCGGTTGCCAGGTTGTTGACCAGAGCGAGACCATCGCCATCGAGCGTGCTAAGAAACTCTATGGCGCCTGCTGGGCCAACGTGCAGCCCCACAGCGGTGCACAGGCCAATATGGCTGTGTTCCTGGCTTGCCTCAACAGCGGCGACACCTTTATGGGCATGGACCTCAACCACGGCGGTCACCTCAGTCACGGCAGCCCCGTCAACTTCTCCGGCATCAACTACAAAGTGGTTGGCTATCAGGTGAAGGAAGAGACCGGTATGGTTGACTACGAGGACATGGAGAAGAAGGCTCTTGAGCATCACCCCAAGCTGATTATCGGCGGTGGTTCAGCCTACAGCCGCGACTGGGATTGGGAGCGTATGCGCGAAATCGCTGACAGAATCGGTGCCATCCTCATGGGCGACATCAGCCACCCCAGCGGCCTCATCGCCAAGGGCTATCTGAACAATGCAGTCAAATATTGCCACATCGTCACCACCACTACCCACAAGACCCTCCGCGGACCCCGTGGCGGTATGATTCTCATGGGCGAGGACTTCGACAATCCTTGGGGCAAGACCACCCCGAAGGGCGAGATTAAGAAGATGAGTGCACTGCTCGACAGCGCTGTGTTCCCCGGCACTCAGGGCGGTCCCCTCGAGCATGTCATCGCTGCCAAGGCCGTTGCTTTCGGCGAGGCTTTGACCGACAGCTACGACCAGTACATCCAGCAGGTGATGAAGAACGCCAAGGTGATGTGCGAGGCCTTTGTCAACAAGGGCTACAAAGTCATCAGCGGCGGCACCGACAACCACCTCATGCTCATCGACCTCCGCACCAAGTTCCCCGAACTCACCGGTAAGGAAGCCGAGAACGCACTGGTTGCTGCCGACATCACGGTGAACAAGAACATGGTTCCCTTCGACAGCCGCAGTGCCTTCAAGACCAGTGGTCTGCGCGTCGGAACGCCCGCCATCACCACCCGTGGCCTGAAAGAGGCTGACATGCCCGTGATAGTGGAAATGATCGACACCGTTCTCTGCAACCCGACCGACGAGGCCGTCCGTGCCAAGATTACCGGCCAGGTGAACGAGATGATGCAGAATCGTCCGCTCTTCGCTTGGTAAAATACTTTAGCTGACAATCGGAGTAATCGGATTATTTTGAATAATCTGATTATTCCGATTTTTTTTTACAATATATGACAAAGGAGTTTGAAGAACGCAAGCACGAGCGCAAGCCGAGCACCCTCTATAGGGTGTTCAAACTGGTGGTTACTATTGGGCTTATTATTATCGCCCTGCTTTTCCTTCTAATGGTTGCCTTCCCCAAAGGCTTGTGGGTGGACATTTTTTAAGAACTCGTTAATTCGTAAATGTGTTAATTCGTTAGTCAAGGGCTCACACATTCACACATTCACACGTTAACACATTAGCACATTCACACCTTATTCTGGGTAGCCGTCGGGGTTCTGGCGCTGCCAGTTCCAGCTGTCGCGCACCATTTCGTTGATGCCGTATTGAGCTTTCCAGCCTAATTCTCTCTGCGCTTTGTCGGGGTTGCTGTAGCAGGTGGCTATGTCGCCGGCACGGCGGGGCTGGATGGAGTAGGGGACTTTCACATTGTTTTCTTTCTCAAAGGCCTTGACCATGTCGAGGACACTGTATCCGTGGCCGGTGCCGAGGTTGTAGATGCCGAGGCCGCAGCGTTGTTCGATGGCTTTGAGGGCGCAGACGTGGCCATTGGCGAGATCTACGACATGGATGTAGTCGCGCACGCCGGTGCCGTCGGGTGTGGGATAGTCGTTGCCGAACACGCCCAGCTCTTTGCGCTTGCCCACAGCTACCTGTGTGATGTAGGGCATGAGGTTGTTGGGTATGCCGTTGGGGTTTTCTCCGATGCGTCCTGACGGGTGTGCACCCACGGGGTTGAAGTAGCGCAGCAGGACGACATTCCATTCTGGGTCGGCTTTCTGTATGTCGATAAGCACCTGCTCGAGCATGCTCTTGGTCCAGCCGTAGGGGTTGGTGCACTGCCCTTTGGGGCATTTCTCGGTGATGGGGATTTCTGCAGGGTCGCCATAGACGGTGGCCGAGGAGCTGAAGATGATGTTCTTGCAGCCGTTCTGGCGCATAATATCGACGAGTGTCAGCGTGCCGCTGATGTTATTCTCGTAGTACTCCCAGGGTTTCACTACGCTTTCTCCCACGGCTTTGAGACCGGCGAAATGGATACAGGCGTCGAACTTGTGTCGGGCAAAAACACGCTCAAGCCCTTCGCGGTCGCGGATATCAATTTGGTAAAAGGGGATCTCGGCAATGCCGATAATCTCTGCAACGCGTCGCAGCGACTCGGGATTGGAGTTGCAGAGGTTGTCAACGACTACAGCGGTATGCCCCGCTTTGTAAAGTTCTATCAATGTGTGGGAGCCAATGTATCCGGCCCCGCCGGTAACTAAGATGTTCATCGTTCTTTTTTATGTTATAACGCAGGGTTGCTGCTTTTATTGCGCGTGTGGGAACAGAATAATGATGCAGTCTTGCATTGTGACAGAATGTCTTAGTGGTGTGTGGATTTTTATATTGTTTTGCTGACAAAATGTCATTATGCTGATGCTGGCTTGGAAGTTGATGAGTGGGTAGGTGTGTTGCAGTGTGTAGCTGCACAGGAATTAGATAAAAAAATACAATCATGAATATAAACAATTTTACTATCAAAGCACAGGAGGCCGTTCAGAAGGCCCAGGAGATTGCCACCGCGCGACAGCATCAGGCTATCGAGTCGGGGCATCTGCTAAAAGGAATCCTGAGTGTGGATGAGAATGTCACACCGTTCCTTCTGAAAAAACTGGAGGTGAACATCCCCCGGCTGACACAGCAGACGGATGCGCTGCTGGACAAACTGCCACGCGTGAGCGGCGGCGGCCAATATCTGAGCAACGACGCCAACCAGGCATTGGTGAAGGCCACACAGTTGGCCACCGAGATGGGCGACGACTTTGTCTCTATCGAGCACATGCTGCTTGGGCTGCTGTCCGGCAGGGACGAGGTAGCGCACCTGATGAAGGATGCCGGCGTGAGCGAAAAGAGCCTCAAGGCCGCCATCGCCGACCTGCGCAAAGGCAGCAAGGTGGGCAGCCAGAGCGCCGAGGACACCTACAACGCCTTGAACAAGTACGCCAAGAACCTCAACCAGCTGGCTCAGGCCGGCAAGCTTGACCCCGTTATCGGTCGTGATGAGGAAATCAGGCGTGTGCTGCAGATTCTCAGCCGCAGGACCAAGAACAACCCCATCCTTATTGGCGAGCCCGGTGTAGGTAAGACGGCTATCGCCGAGGGTTTGGCACACCGTATTGTGAGCGGCGACGTGCCGGAGAACCTGAAAAGCAAGACCATCTACAGCCTGGACATGGGCGCACTGATTGCCGGTGCCAAGTACAAGGGCGAGTTTGAGGAAAGGCTGAAAAGCGTCATCCGTGAGATTAACGAGGCCGACGGCGAGATTATCCTCTTTATCGATGAGATTCACACCCTGGTGGGTGCCGGCGGCGGAGAAGGAGCCATGGATGCCGCCAACATCCTCAAGCCGGCACTGGCTCGTGGCGAGCTGCGGGCCATCGGTGCCACCACCCTGGCCGAATACCAGAAGTATTTCGAGAAAGACAAGGCCTTGGAACGCCGTTTCCAGAGCGTGCTCATCGACGAGCCCGACGTGAACGACACCATCAGCATACTGCGTGGACTGAAGGAACGCTACGAGGTGCACCACAAAGTGCGTATCAAGGACGAAGCCATCATTGCTGCAGCAGAGCTGAGCAACCGTTACATCAGCGACCGTTTCCTGCCCGACAAGGCCATCGACCTGATTGACGAGGCGGCTGCCAAGCTCAGGCTGGAGATTGACTCGGTGCCTGAGGAACTGGACGAGATAGAACGCCGTATCCGTCAGCTGGAGATTGAGCGCGAGGCCATCAAGCGCGAGAACGACACCGACAAGCTGGCTCAGCTGGGCAAAGAGATTGCCGACCTCAGCGAGCAGCGCAACCAGATGAAGGCACGCTGGCAGAGCGAGAAGAGCATTGTCGAGAACATCCAGTCGGAGGTGAAGAACATCGAGAGCTACAAATTCGAGGCCGAGCAGGCCGAGCGTTCCGGCGACTACGGCAAAGTGGCCGAGTTGCGCTACGGCCGAATCAAAGAAGCCGAGAAACATGTGGCCGACTTGAAACAGCAGCTGAAAGAAATGCAGGCCGACAACGCCATGATCAACGAGGAAGTCGATTCGGAGCAGATAGCCGAAGTGGTGTCGAAATGGACGGGCATCCCCGTGACGCGTATGCTGCAGAGCGAGCGTGAGCGTCTGCTGCACCTGGAAGACGAGCTGCACAAACGTGTGGTGGGACAAGACGAGGCCATCAGCACCATCGCCAACGCCATCCGACGCAGCCGTACCGGCCTCAGCGACGGCCGCCGACCCATAGGCAGCTTCCTCTTCCTCGGAACGACTGGCGTGGGCAAGACTGAGCTGGCACGAGCCTTGGCCGAGGTGATGTTCGACGACGAGGACATGATGGTGCGTATCGACATGAGCGAGTATCAGGAACGGCACAGCATCTCCCGTCTCATCGGCGCGCCTCCGGGATACGTAGGATACGACGAGAGCGGCCAGCTCACCGAGGCCGTCAGACGCAAACCCTACAGCATCGTGCTCTTTGACGAAATCGAGAAAGCCCATCCCGATGTCTTCAACACCCTGCTGCAAGTGCTTGAGGATGGACGGCTGACCGACAACAAAGGCCGCACCGCCGATTTTAAGAACACGGTCATCATCATGACCTCCAACATGGGCAGCGATGTGATACGTGAACGGCTAGAAGGTGGCCCCGTGACCGAATACGAGCTGGACGAGACCAAGAAGGCCGTGCTGGAACTGCTGAAACAGCAGGTACGTCCGGAATTCATCAACCGTATCGACGAGATAGTCATGTTCCGCCCGCTCACCAAAAGCCAGATACGCGAAGTGGTGAAAATACAGCTGAACAACGCCGCCAAGATGCTGGAGAAAAACGAGATACTCATCTCCGCCACCGACGAGGCCATCGACCACCTGGCCACCATCGGCTACGACCCCGCCATGGGCGCACGTCCGGTAAAGCGTGTCATACAGCGCGAAATTCTCAACGAGCTCTCCCGCGAGATACTGGAAGAGAAAATCAAGACCAACGACACCATTATCATCGACGTAATAGACGACCAGTTTGTCTTCTACAACCCTCAGCACAAATAGTGGACTACAAACTTGTAATAAGAAAAGCGGACACCCGTGAGTTATCGGATGTCCGCTTTCTTTTTGATGTATGGGTATTATGCTTGGTCGTGCAGGGTTATTTGACCCTCGGAGTAAACGGCGTAGTTGCGATGGATTAGCCAGTCGCCTACATTGACATAGGTTGTGGCGGTGCCGTTGTCGGCAGCTATTTCTTTGACGAGCGGTGTGTGGCGATGGCCAAAGACACAGTAGTCGAAATGTTCTTTCATCATGCGCTCGCGGCAGTATAGCACGATGCCCTCCCGATCGTCGCCTTGGTATTCCAGTATTTCGGGTTTCTTGCGTAGGCGGGTGCTGCGTTTCTTCTGACTCCAGCCGGAGGCAATGCCGAAGGTCATCCATTCAGGAAGGATGGAGAAAAGCTTTTGGTTGACACGGTTGCGGAAAATCCAACGGAGGCAGTCGTAGGTGTGGTCGAGGTGGCCGAGGCCATCGCCGTGACCGATAAGGAACCTCTTCCCGTCGTATTCCAGCACGGCAGGGTCGTCGTGCATTGTGATGGTCATTTCTTCCTCCAAGTAGTGGAACATCCACATGTCGTGGTTGCCGATGAAATAGTGCAGCTCGACTCCGGCATCGGCCAGCTGTGCCATTTGCCCGAACAGCCGGGTAAAGCCTTTTGGCACCACATGGCGGTAGGTGAACCAGAAGTCGAACATGTCGCCAAGGAAGATGACCATGGCGGCATCCTCTTTCATGCGCTCCAAGAGCTGGCAGAGCTCTTTTTCTCGCTGAAGGGTGTCGGCGCCCGCGCCCAGATGGGCATCGGTGATGAAATAGAGTTTATTGTTGGGCATATTGGAATCGGGTGCGTTCCACCTGGTTCTTGAAACTGAGTGTGTGCGGGTTGTCGGGCATGCTTTCCTCAAGTCCTTCCAGTACGGCCTCGTAAAACTCAAAGCTGTCGGCGGGGTTTATCAAGGGGCGGTTGTTGAAGGGTTTGTACAGCGCGATGAGTGTGGTGAGGGAACCCAGGTGGTCTTGGATAAAGTTTACCACATAATGCTGTTGATCGGCAAATGCATCCAGGTATATCGAATCGGTGATGTTGCGTGCGGCGGTATACTCGGCCTCGGTAATCTTGCCTTCGGAGAGCAGCTGCTGGTTCTGCCGGTCGGAAGCCACGATGTCGCGGAGCACGATGCTCCCCTGATTGGCGTAATCCTGCAATTGCCATAGCAGTTGCGAGTCGCCGCCGCCTTGCAGTCGATAAGTATTCGACAGGGAGTCGTAGCTGCCTTCTATGATGATTTTCTCACCGAAGTCAGGCAGCAGCACGATATAGTCTTCCTCGTTGATATGCACATTGTAGAATGTCTTGTAAGGCATTGCATAACGGAACTTGAAATGCCCTTTGTTGTCGAGTGTCACCGAGTCGATAAAAAGCCGGGCATCGGGTGTCATCTCTTCGATGTAGATGGTTTTGCCGGCTCCGTTGGCCAGGGTGCCTTCTATGACGATATCGTTTCTGTTGCCGCATGCCGTCAGCAGCAGGAGCGCTGCGGCAATGATGAGGATTTGTTTCATGTCGATTTATGGTTTTAAGGTTTTAGGGTTTTAGGGGAGGAAGGTTTTAATAGTTGAAAATTAATTAAATTGAAAAGTGAAAAATGAAAAGTGAAAATTATCCGGGTGCGGCAGCAACTTTCAATTTTCAATTTTCAATTCGTCAATCCTTTTAACTCTCAAACAAAGGAAGTCGGCCAGGACAAGGGCAGCCATGCTCTCGACGATGACTGGCAGCCGGGTGCCGTGGTCTTGGTCGTGGCGGCCGTGCGGTGCCACTGCTTTCAGTGAGCCGTCGGCCATGCGACAAACCATTCCGTCGGGGTTGGTGACCGGAGGGTGGAAACCGGTGTGGAAAACAATCGGCATTCCGTTGCTAATGCCGCCTTGTACACCACCGCAATGATTGGTGGCGGTAAGGGTGGCCCCTTCGCCTCCGGCAATCCATTGGTCGGGGTAGTCCCCGGCGGCTCTTTTCCAATCGCCGGCATTCTCTCCCATTTCGAAGGATGATGCCGAGGGAATGGACAGCATGGCGTAGGCCAGTCGTGCATTGAGGCGGTCAAAGACAGGATTTCCTATACCGGCCGGTACCCCTTCAATGATGCACATTACCTCGAATCCTTGTTGTAGGGAATGGATAGAGACTCCTTGGGTGGCAAGCCACAGCTTTGCCACGGCACCGCCCACCACGCGAGCCGCTGTCTCCCGTCCCGATGCGCGTCCGCCGCCGCGGTGGTCTCGGCACCCGTAGCGTTGCTGCCAGGTGTAGTCGGCATGTCCGGGGCGGAAACAGTCGCGCAAGGCTTCGTAGTCTTCGGGTTGACAGTTCTGGTTCCGTATGGCAAATGCAATGGGTGTCCCCAGAGTTCTCCCTTCATAAATGCCGCTTAGCCACTCTGTCGTGTCCGGCTCTTTGCGGGGCGTGGTGAGTGACGAAGGGCTGTCTCCCTCGCGTCGGCGGAGCAGCTCGCTGGCGATGAAGCCATCGTCAATCACCACCCCGGCAGGACAACCGTCGATGACCCCGCCGAGGGCTGTGCCGTGCGACTCACCGAAGGTTGTCAGCCGAAAGGAGTGGCCGAAAGTGTTCATATGCTTTACTTGCGGATTACCTGAATACCGTTGTTGTTCTGCTGTGCTCCCGCAATGATGTCGAGGAGTTCGACTTCGAAGATGAGTGTCGAGCCGGGAGGAATGGCACCCATGGGCTGCTCGCCGTAGCCGAGGTTGTAGGGGATATACAGGATGTATTTGGAGCCGACATCCATCAGCTGCAGACCTTCAGTCCAGCCGGGGATGACCTGGTTCAGGAAGAACTCGGCGGGCTCTCCGCGGTCCACACTGCTGTCGAATTTCTTGCCGTCGATAAGAGTGCCGGTGTAGTGGACTTTCACCTTGTCGGTGGCCTTGGGTTTCTTGCCGTTGCCTTTCTTGACAATCTTATACTGCAGGCCGCTCTTGGTTTGATAAACCGACTTGTTGTTGGCATTCTCTTCCAGGAATTTCTTTCCGGCGGCGATGTTATCGTCTTTGCCGGCCATCATTCTCTCCTGTTCCTCGCGCTGACGTTTCTCAAACTCCTGCTGGAAACGGTTCAGCAGCGGGCGCATCATGGCGTCGTTCCATGTGTTCTGACCCTTGTAGCAGTCAATCATGGACTGGCCTGCGGCCTGTCCGTTGATGCCGAGATTCTGCTGCAGCCAGCTCTGGTAGATGTCCTTGCCGATGGCATAGGATGCCGAGTCGTTGAAGTCTTTCAGCTCTATCGGGCGGTACATGTCGTTCATCTGTTGCTGCTTCTGGTATGCAGCCAGGGTCTCGTTCAGCGCCTGTTGCGTTTTCTCGTAGAGCTCGGCTTTCTGTTTGAGCACGTTGTAGTCGGCCTCGCTCATAGTCACCTTGCCGCGTTTGATTTTCACATCCTGTGCTGTGGCGGCAGCCATGCCGACAGTGAGAATTGCCAATAAAATGAATGCTTTTTTCATTGTGTATGGATTATTGTTTGTTGTTTGATTAATTACTACACGGGGACTCTCCGCCGTATCCTTGCAGAGACTCCCCGTGCACATCAGCTTCAAAAGCCAGTTTTATTTGTATTCTTTTGGTTCGACACCGTCAAGAATTTCCTTGCCGCAGATGGCGAGGGCAAGCATCTCGTTCTCGCCCTTATACACCTTCACGGGTGCAATCCAACCCACGCGGTCGATAATCATCTGCATCCAGGGTTTGCTGTAGGCAATGCCGCCGGTGAGCAGAATGGCGTCCACCTTGCCGCTAACCACGGCGGCGAGACGGCTGATCTCCAGCGATACCTGATAGCAGAAAGCGTCAACCAGCAGTTTGCACTTCTCGTCACCGGCCAGGGCTTTCTTCTCCACCTCGTAGGCGTCGTTGGTGCCCAGGTAGGCAACAAAGCCGCCTTCGGCGGTGACCAGTTTCTTCAGCTGGGCCTCGGTGTACTTGCCGCTGCAGGCCACCTCAATCAGCTTGCTGGCATTGATACTGCCGCAACGGGTGGGGGAGAAGGCTCCGAGTCCGCACAGGGCGCGGTTCACCTCCACGCAACGGCCGTGCTCGTGGATACCCACACTGACACCGCCGCCCATGTGGGCAATAATCAGGTTCAGGTCCTCGTAGTGCTTGCCCAGTTCACGGGCATACAGCTTGGCGGTCATCTTCTGGTTCAGACAGTGCCAGATAACACCCTCGTGGGAGGGATCGAGGTCGAACACGGGATGACCGGAAATCTTGGCGTAGTCGGGACGCTCGTCCACGATGCCGGGGTCGGCAATATAAGCGCAATCCAAGCCAATCTCACGGGCAATGGCATCGCTGATGAGAGCACCGAGATTGCAGGCATGTTTGCCCTGGATACCGGCATGGCATTCCTCCTTCATGAGGTCGTTGACACGGTAGCAACCGCTCTCGCACGGGCGGGTCAATCCGCCGCGACCCATCACCACAGCTATCTCGTCGGTGGAGATATTATGCCGTTTCAGCATATCGAGAATGGCTCCCTTGCGGTAGTCAAACTGGTCTGCCACCTCGTGGAACTTCTGGATTTCTTCAATAGGGTGAGAGAGGTTTTCGGTAAATACCTCCGACTCTCCTTCGTAGATGGCAGCCTTTGTCGAGGTTGCTCCGGGATTGATGACTAAGGTATACTTCTTTGTGTTCATGTTATAGGTGATATTGATTATCTTGATAATTAATTCCCTATGGTATTATACCATAATTTCAGTTTGCAAAGATAAGAAAAATAATTGAATTAAGAAGTGTTGGAGAGTTATTTTAACAAAAAAAGTTTATCTACGGTTAACTGTTTAGTGGTGCCTGCTTCGTTTCAAAAGGTATGGAACCAACACCTGGTCCATACCCAGGCCGACATCCACCAATTGGTAGTCAATGCGGTATTGGATAGTGTGTTTCTTCAGTTCGGCGGTCTGCCTGCGCATCTGTTCCCTGTACTTTTCCATCACCTCGGCGGGTTGCACCTTCAGCCTTTTCCCGCTCTCCAGGTCAATGAACTCCGTGGGGCGGTTGTCGAAGTCAAACTCCACCTCCTGACCCAAGTGCAGGGTGTGGAACAGCAGCACCTCGTGTTTGCAGTGGCGCAGATGCCGCAGGGCGTCCATCAGCGGGTCGCGGTCCGAGGGCTGCACCAGGGCGTCGGTGAAGATCACCACCAGCGACCGCCTGTGCAGCTGCTCGGCAGTCAGATGCAAAGCCTCGGTAATGACGGTGCTGCGCTGGGCTTTTTCGCCCCCCTTGTCGGCCGGAGTGGCACCCTGCAGCTCGGCTTCGAGCAACTGCAGCAGGTATTGCTGGAACACACGGCTGCTGCGGCAGTCTGTCTGCAAGTCAATGCCGTTGCTGATTAGCGACAGCCCGAAGGCGTCGCGCTGCCTCACCAGCAGCTCCGACAGCACGGCTGCGGCATAGCAGGCAAAAGTCAGCTTGTTGGGATGTTTCATGTCCCCTTGCCCTGCGGTGGGCAGCATCATGGAGCTGCTATGGTCTATCACCAGCTGGCAGCGCAGATTGGTTTCCTCCTCAAACCGCTTGACAAAAAGCTTGTTTGTCCGGCCATACAGTTTCCAGTCAATATTGCGAGTCGACTCGCCCTGGGTGTATTGCCTGTGCTCGGCAAACTCCACCGAAAAACCGTGAAAAGGACTTTTATGCAAGCCAGTGATGAATCCCTCCACCGTCTGGCGTGCATAAAAGTCCAGCGACTTATATCTCTCTAAATCCTCAAACATTGCGCCAAATACAGATAAGAGCTAAGAAGTAAGAGCTACGTATTCGTAACACGTAGTTCATAGTTCTTACCTCTTTCTTACAACAGGGCGTCAATCTTGTCCGTAAGAGTCTTTTTCTGCACAGCTCCCACGCTCTTGTCCTTCAGCTCGCCGTTCTTGAAAAACAGCACGGTGGGCACGTTGCGGATACGGAACCGGGCGGTAATCGAGGGACACTGGTCCACATCGGCCTTGCCCACGGCGGCGCGGCCTTCATACTCGTTGGCAATCTCCTCCACCACGGGAGCCAAAGCCTTGCAGGGTCCGCACCAAGTTGCGCCAAAATCTACCATTGCGACAGGATTGTTCTTCAATACTTCGTCGAAATTCTCTTCTGTGATTGTGATTTCCATGATATAAATATTTATTGTTGTTTCACTTTGCGACTGCAAAAGTACAAAAAAAAAACTAATCAAAACCTCTTTCCTTTCAAAAAATACACTCCTGTCGCCCGAATGGCGTGTTAATCTTTTTGACATCAGTATGTTGTATGCCAACAATTTTTTTTCTCACCGCGAGTGTTGAAAAAAACTCCACTTTTCTTTTTGCCATAATAGAAATAATGTGTACTTTTGCAGAATGATTGAATTATTGCTTGAATGCTTGAATGTGTTTTGTTGATATGTTGATACG
>JAEEGF011393387.1_pt1 | contig 13451 bp, 11 predicted proteins | sample 9134171 | NCBI WGS metagenome assembly JAEEGF01 (sample SAMN16246542, study PRJNA631951) | gut metagenome | biome: gut microbiome; feature: rumen; material: AP-attached | host: Bos | place: Iran: Karaj | collected 2018-10
GGCCAGTGGCCGCCCGCGTTTTTGTCTTCGGTCTTATTTAAACCAACCTGCGATCATTTCAAAGATCTGCCGGAACCAGTTCGCGATCCGCTGCCAGAAGTCTCCGAACGAGAAATCACTGCCGGAGCTGCCGGACGGTTGCGTCGTCGGTTCCGTTGTAGGTTCGGTTGTTGGTTCCGTTGTTGGCTCAGTCGTGGGCTCTGTGGAGGGTTCTGTGGTGGGCGCTCTGCCCGGCACAAGACAGTTGGAAGTGATATCCAGAATGCCGTAAGCCACCATTCTCTCCGCCCAGGTGACGCTGTCCACGGTCCAGACCATCAGCTGCAGGCCAGCGTTCTGCGCCTGTCGGATCACGCTTTCCGATACGTTGTAAGCGGCATCCAATCCGTCGATCCCGTTCTCTACGCAGAAGGTCACGTCGTCAGCCGTCGCCGGGCTGGCGAGCAGGTACGCCGGCGTTTCGGGCAGCAGCGCCTTGATCCCGGCGATCAGTTCCCTGCCAAAGCTGATGATCACGAAGCGGTCCTTTTCTTCCCGCGCATTCAATATCGCGGCAAGATCGGGCAGATTGTTGACGTCCACAACTTCCTTAATCTCGATAACGGGATGCAGCCCGTATTCGTTGCATACGTCGAGATATTCCACAAGAGTGGGTACCTTCGTACCGGGGAACTGTTCGATGTTGTTCCCCGCGTCCACGGTGAGCGCGGAGAGTTCCTCATAGGTAAAGTCGGAAACGAGTCCCTCGCCGTCGGTCATACGGTCGACGGTTTTGTCGTGCATCAGTACCCAGACGCCGTCGGAAGTCTGCGAGATATCGCATTCCGCGCCCCAAAAGCCGTATTCTCCGGCCAGGCAGTAGGCGGGCAGCGTGTTTTCGGGCGCAAGCGCGGAAAGCCCCCGGTGCGCCGTGATATGCAGGGTATCCTCCGGCAGCGTTTCAGACGGATACAGATAGATCACGTCGCTTGCCGCCGCAAAGAACACGAACGAAAGCAGCATGACCAGACACAAAAGAACCGCGATGCTTTTTTTCATTTTAATGCCTCCCAAGCAACGGTATGATCATAAGAAATCTCTTTTCTTGTATTTCAGCATAGCATAATGCTAAGTCGTTTGTCAATCGTCCGGGTGTGAATCGCGGTTTTGAGGGAGTAAACAGCAAAGAAGCGCCCCATTGAAATGCGCCGCAGGCGCCACAAAAACAAGGCTCCCCTTTTGGGCGGTGCAAATAAGGGAGCATACAGGTTTTTTGCCGCTCTTTTCCGCCCGAACTGCCCAAACGGCACAGGGTATCCGTCAGGATTACCCTGTGCCGTTCAGATTGTTCGGACAAAAAATATCAGGCAAAAAACTGCTTTGCACCGCAGCGGATGTGATTTTTGCGAAAGACAAGGCGCGGGGGGCGGATCATCCTGGCGGATATCCGTCCCCTGCAACGCAGTATTTCACAAATAAGCGCGCCGCTGCGGCTATATGATCCCTTATTTGCGCCGCCCTTGGGGGAGCTGTCATTGTGCGTAGCGCAAAGACTGAAGGGGTCAGGGCGCTTCTTGAGTGGTGAGTGGCTAGTGGTTAGAAGTGCGCTTGTAGCGGTCGGCCCATGGCCGACCGGTTGACAGTCGTCAGTCGACAGTCGTTAGTCGACAGTCGTTAGTCGTTAGTTGTTAGTTGTTAGTAAAAAAGCCGCCCTGCCGGGCGGCTTTGCTGTTGACTGTTGACTGATGACTGTTGACTGCTGACAGATCAATAATTCTCCGTGTGCACTTCAAAATACGCCTGCGGATGATTGCAGACCGGGCAGACGTCCGGCGCCTTGGTGCCGACCACGATATGGCCGCAGTTGCGGCACTCCCAGACCTTGACCTCGCTCTTCTGGAAGACGGCGGCGGTCTCCACGTTGTGCAGCAGCGCGCGGTAGCGTTCCTCGTGGTGCTTTTCAATGGCGGCCACGCCGCGGAATTTTTCGGCAAGCTCCGGGAAGCCCTCTTCTTCGGCGGTCTTTGCAAAGCCCTCGTACATGTCGGTCCATTCAAAGTTTTCGCCGTCGGCGGCGGCCGCGAGGTTTTCGGCCGTGGTGCCGATGCCCTCGAGCTCCTTGAACCAGAGTTTGGCGTGCTCCTTTTCGTTGTCGGCCGTTTTCAAAAACAGCGCGGCGATCTGCTCGAAGCCTTCCTTCTTCGCCTTGGACGCGAAGTAGGTGTATTTGTTGCGGGCCTGGCTTTCGCCCGCGAAGGCGGCCAGCAGGTTCTGTTCGGTTTTGGTGCCGGCATATTTGTTTGCCATAATGCTCCTCCTTTACTTATACGTCCTTTTTCCAAAGGCCGTGCAGGTTGCAGTATTCATAGGCGGCTTTCACGTCGTCGCCCGCGAGCGCGAACACGGCGACCGGTTCGCCCGTGGGGTCGAGGTCCTTTTTCTGGAAGCCGTGCGCGGTCTCGAGCACGATCCACGCAATGTGGTGCGGCTCGGTCATCGGGTGAATCACGCTGCCGACGGTGACGGTCACTTTGTCGCCGTCAACGGCGATCACGGGGACGTGCTTTTCCGCCGCGGCGTCCACCGACCCGGGGACGATCTCTTCCATTTTCTGCCCGCAGCACATCACGGGCACGCCTTTGTTTTCCATGTAGCAGATGATGTTGCCGCAATGGGCGCAGCGATAAAATTTCATATTGTCTCCTCCTTGTGTTTGTTTGGCTTCATCATAGCACTTTTTTTGCAGTTTGTCAAGTCCCGGTCCTCTGCTTTTCTTTGTGCCGCTTCCAGAAGAACCGGCCCACGTAGACCGCCACGCCGACCGGAATGGCGCAGATGATGAGCTTCACCAGCAGGTGGATCGGGATGTAGTCGTAGATGCCGTCGCCGAGGATCGTGAACAGCACCACGCGCGGCAAGATGCCGAGCAGCGACGCGGCAAGATAGCGCCAGAAGCGGCACCGCGACGCGCCCCAGAACAGCGAGACAAAGTCGATCGGGAACACGGGCAGCGCGCGGATGGAAAGCAGCGCCGGAAAGCGGTTGCCCACGTCTTTTTCCAGAATCTTTTGCCCCGCTTTGTTCTTTTGCAGCAGCTTCGTCACGTAGTCGCCGCCGAGGAAGCGCCCGAGGAAATAGGTCACGACCACTTCCAGCAGAATGCCGACGCCGTTGACCGTGATCGCGAGCCAGGTGTCGAACGCCATGCCGACGTAGATATAGATCAGCGACGCCGGAATCACAAACAGCACCGACTTGACGAGGTAGATGCCCCAGATGGCGCAGACAGCCGCGGCAAGGCTGGCGCTCTTTGCCACCAGCGCGCGCACGTCGATGTTCCTGAGCCGGTCGTAATAGACCACCGCCAGCACGAACAGCGTCAGCGCCACCGCCGCCCGCAGCAACAGCAGCAGAATGTCTCTGGTGTCCTTCTTCATCGGTTTACCAGAGCGCGTCTTCCCGGAGGATCTTTTTGCAAAGCGCCAGCACGCAGCCGCACAGCGCGTCTTCGGCGCGGTCGTTCATTTCGGTGTAATCTGACGCCGAGCAGTCGTCCGCGTCGTCGCTGATCTGCTTGAGCGAGCAGAACGGCACGCCGCTGCCTTTGCAGACCTGCGCAATGGCCGCCGATTCCATATCGAACGCCGTGAGCGAAAACAGTCGCTTATACTGCTCCTTTTTGTCCGGGTCGGCCAAAAACAGGTCGCCCGTGCCGACGGCGCCGACGTGGATTTCCGGCAGCGCCGCTGCGAGCGAAAGCAGCTGCGGGTCCGCGTCGATCGCCTGCTTGCCCAGCGGGCGGCCGATCGGCGTCAGGTCAAAGTCGCATTCCCGGAACGAGCTGCCCGCCACGAAATCGCCGCGGCGCACGCCGGAGATGGCGCCGGCCAGGCCGGCGTTCAAAATGACGTCCGCGCCCTGCGCAATCAAAAACGCCGTAGTCTCGGCGGCGCAGACCTTGCCGATGCCGCATTCCACGCCGCGCAGCAGCAGGGTGCGGTCGCCGTCGGAGAGCGTGAACGAGGCGGCGCGGCGGCCGCGGGCAACGAACTGTTCGCCCGCGTACCGTTCCACCAGGCGCAGAAACGGCAAAAATTCCATTTCGTCAGCGAACACAAGACCGATTGTTTTTTGCATAGGTACCAGTCCTTTCACCGCGGCGGCCGGACGGGGCGGCGGAAACGCGGCGTCTTTTCTTCTATTATAATGAAACCGGGCGCGTCTGTCAATTCCAAAGCGGCGGCATAGGATGAAACAAGGGGCCTTTCCGCAAGGAAACCTTCGCGGCGGCGGCAAAGCGGTGATACGTCTGTATCCTTGGGGAGCCGCGCTGCACAGCGCCGCCGCTTACAGATAGACGCATCGGAATATGAATTTTTTGTGAAGCGGGACTTGCAAATTCCGTCCGGGTCTGTTATAATATGGTTTGGAACAAAAAGGAAAGAAGGATTCTTATGAAAAAAATCATTGCGATTGTGCTGTGCTTCCTTGTTGCCTGCACGGCGTTTGCCTGCCTTGTTTCTGCCGAAAGTGAAGAACCGACCAAGGATCCCTATGAGACGGATATCCCGCAGGTCATCACCAACATTGCCGGCGGCCACAGCGCCGACCACCAGAAGGAGCTCGGCGACGGGCTGAAGTTTTTCCGCATCCTGACCGAAAACATGCTGAAATTCGCGAAGGACGCCGCCGCTGCGTTTGACCGCACGGTGGAATGGCTCCGGAGTTTCAACATTACCGATCTGTTTGCAAAGCTCTTCAAAAAATAACCGTACCGCCCTCCCGTGATAACGGCGTCAGGAAAGCCGACACGGCTGCTGCACGCCGCGGGCGATAATACGTTGAAAAAGAAGAACAGGAATCGGGCATGGGCAAAGCCCCTTCAAAAAACCGAAGAAAAGCAGGACGCACGTTCCTTTCGGCGCCCTGCTTTTTTGTTGTTTTCCTTTTGCGCTTCGCGGAATACAACGCCCCTTTTTGCGATTCACTCCCTCGAAACCGTTATTCACTCCCGCGCGCTTGCATCCGAAATACGGGTATGCTATACTGAACACGGAAAAAGGCAAAAGGAGCTGATACCATGAGAATCGCCATTTGCGACGATGAAGCATTTGAAAACGAAACCCTGCGCCGGCTGATCGGGCAGTATGCCGCGCTGAAGGACGGCGAAATCCGCGTGGACGCCTTTACCGAAGGAAAGACGCTGCTGCGCCAGCCGCGCTACGACCTCTATTTCCTCGATTACAAGATGGAGGAGATGGACGGCATCGAGGTGGCCAAGGGGCTCAGAAAAAAGTTCAACAACGCGGTGACCATCTGCTATCTGACAAACTTTGACGGCGCGGCGGAGGAGATCATCAACAACCGCATCCACGCCGACGGCTTTCTCAAAAAGCCCGTAGACCGCGACCTGCTGTTTGAAAAGCTGGATCTCTTCTATAAGATGTCGTTCTTCACACGGTTTGAGCTGCGCAAAGCCAACTCGTTTGAAACGATCTATGCGCAGGACATCGTTTACGCTTCGGCAGACAACAAGCGCGTGCAGCTGCATCTGGCCGACCGCACGGAGACGTTCAACTATCTGCTGCGGGATCTGGAAAAGATTCTGCAGGACTGCGGCCTGTTCTACCGCATCCACCGGTCGTATATCGTGAACTTCATGTACGTCCGGCGCTATGACAGCACGGGTGTGGAAATGGAAAACGGCGACAAGCTGCCGCTGAAATCGCACGGGTTCAAAGAAAAATATCAGGACTACATCTTCTCCCAGCACCGTTGAAAGGAGTGATACGATGCACGCGATTGCAGAAATCATCCGGCTCTCGCCCGTGGTATTCGGGCTGGTTTCGGTCGTCAACAATCTGCTGCTCGTGGGCGGGTGCGTGCTGGTCAGTCTGGCGCTGTTCCGCGTCACGCTGCGCAGGCCGCCCTTCCCCTATCTCTTCAGCGCGCTGCTTTGCTTCGGCGTCGGCGTTGCCCGCCCGCTCTGTGCGCAAAGCGAAAACGACTGGATGATGAACGTCTTTTCCACGCTGCTGCTTTTGCTGCCCTTCGCCTGCATGGCGATCCACTTTCGCCGCAAGGGGCTGTGGAAGGCGATGCTCGTGGTGTTCGGCTACACGTTTGTGGAATCGGTCAAGTATATCCTGCTCTATCTGTTCTTCCGCTTTGACAACGCGGCGCACGACGAGCCGGTGGAAATGACCGTGGAGCTGTTTGTGGACGCCGGCTTCTTTTTGGCGGCGCTCGCGTTCTGGCTGCTCTATGCGTCGAAGCGCGAAATCACGCTCACGGTCTCCCGCGGCGGGTCCGCCCTGTTCTTGCTGGTGGTGGCAACGGTGGCCGTCTTCATGGTGTCGCTGGGTCTGCTCTCCGGCTCCTACACCGGCGGCAACCACGCGGAGTTCATCTTCATGCTGCTGAACATTCCGCTCGTTTCGGCCAGCATTGCGTTCGGCGTGGCGCTTGCGCTGCGGGCGCGGTCCAAATCGGACATCTACCGCGCCCAGCTCGACATGCAGGTGAAGCACTATGAATTCATGGCGCAGATGAACGACGACCTGCGCATGTTCCGCCACGATTTTCCCAAGAAGATGCGCCCGCTGATCGCCTATCTGGACGAAAACAACACCGAAGAGGCGCGCGCCATGGCCGAATCCTACGCGGGCTATGTGGCCAGAACCGGCGAACGCTTCCGCACCGGCAACTACCGGCTGGACACGGTGCTGTTCTGCGAGCAGCAGACCGCGGAGCGCGACGATATCACGATCAACGTGCCCTACGGCACGGTCTTTCCGAAGGACGGCATTGAGCCCGACGACCTTTATACGATCTTTCCCAACGCGCTGGACAACGCGATTGAAGCCTGCCGTAAGGTGGAGGGCAAGCGCGTGATCGACTTCATGACCACCGTGACGGACGACACGGTATATGTTACAATTCGTAACCCTGTTGCCGGCGAAGTGAAGTTCAAGGGCGGCGAGCCGCAGACCGACAAAGCCGACACGCGCAGCCACGGCTACGGCTTCCGCAGCCTGAAACGCGCCGCCGCGCACTACGGCGAAGACAACGTGAAATGCAGCGTGAAGGACGGCGTGTTTGAATTAAGGCTGGTGCTGAAATTTGCAGATGGCCAGAAGACAGATAGCCAGAAGACAGAGGACAGAAAATAGGCGCAAAAAACTTTTTGGCGATTCACTCCCTTGAAACCGCTTTTCACTCCCGCGCGTTTGACAAGCATGCTTCTTTGTGCTATGGTGGACGCAAGGGAATCAACCAAAACCATTTGAAGGAGGACTTCTCTATGAAGAAAACAAACAAGCTTTGGCTTGCGCTGCTGCTGACCGTTTTGGTTGCGGCGCTGCTCGCCGTGGGGTTTACCGCGGCGGCGGAAGGAGAGACGCCCGAAATCGTTGACAGCGGCGAATATACCGATTCCAACTCAGGCGGTTTCATCACTTGGTCGCTCAATCAATCCGGCACATTAACGATAGGAGGAACAGGTACGGTCAACAGCTCGCCTGCGCCATGGGAAACCTATCAGGAGAGCATTCAAAACGTGATTATGGAAGAGGGCATCACGTGTATCGGTTCCTCTGCGTTTTCGGGATATCGGAATTTGCAGGAAGTCGTTTTTCCCGAAAGCCTGCAAGCGATTGAGTATTATGCTTTCTATGCTTGTTCTTCTCTGCGCTCGGCTTCTTTCGGCACGAATCTTTCTTCTTTTAATAGCGGAGCGTTTGATGGATGCAGCGCACTGACGCGATACGAAGTCAGTGAATCCAATCCGAATTACAGCACCGAAGCGGGCGTTCTTTTCAACAAAGAGAAAACGGTTCTGGTGCGGTATCCCTCCGGTAAGATCGACGAAGACTATACCATACCGGAAACTGTGTCGGTCATTGGAAGTCAAGCGTTCAGCGGCGCAGGCCATCTGCAGGGTATTGGTTTGTCGGCAAATATTACGGAGATCGGCAGGTATGCGTTTGCATACAGCGGTCTTACGGACATTACCATTCCCGAGGGCATTACGCGCATAGAAACATGTACGTTTTCCAGCTGCGAAAACCTTCAAAACGTGGTTCTGCCGGAAGGCGTCACGTATCTCGGGGACAGTTGTTTCTCCGACTGTAAGAATCTACAGCATATTACACTTCCGGAAAGCTTGACAGCAATTGGTCAGAGCGCGTTTAAAAGCTGTTCCTCTTTGACTGCTGTCGTGATTCCCAAAAATGTTACATCGATCGGCAGTCGAGTCTTCCACGAGTGCAGGACGCTGTCCTCTTTGACCGTTGCACCCGGCAACCCGACGTTTCACACGGAAGGCAACTGCCTGATCATAACCGAGCGAAAGCGGCTCATTGCAAACGCGATCCCCTGTGAAATACCTTCCGATGGCAGCGTAACGGCAATCGGAGACTTCTGCTTCTGGTATTATAACCAGAAGAGCCTGACGCTCCCGAAAAGCATCACAAGCATATCCTCCTGGTCGTTTTGGTTCTCGGGGATTTCAGAGGTCTACTATGACGGAACGGTTGAAGAATACAAAGCCATAGCAGGAATAAAAGAAACCCTCAGCTTAACGAAATATCGTGTGCATTTTACTGCTTTTGACGAGCCGCAGATCATCGCGTCAGGCTATTGCGGCGGAGAAGGCGACGGTTCAAACGTGATGTGGACGATCGACAGCGAGGGGCTGCTGACCATCAGCGGCACGGGAAAGATGGGTCCTTACGTGCAATCCTTCTTCTATTATGATTCTGTCCGGACCGGCGTCATCCATGAGGGCGTCACAACCATCAATACGTATGCCTTTTCAGAGTACACAGCTTTGACCGAGCTGACGATCCCGGCCAGTGTGGAGATCATTGCGGATATGGCGTTCTACCATAACGAAGGGTTGAAAAAAATCAACATTCCTGCAGATAGCCGTCTGACAACAATCGGCAAGGGCGCTTTCTCCAGTGTCTGGAACCTTCAGGAAATCTTCGTTCCCGCCGGTGTAACATCGATCGGCGCGAATGCAATTCCGACCTGGACAGTGATCTGCGGATATGCAGGATCGGCCGCCGAAACCTATGCACTGGAAAACGGCAATACGTTTATTGCTCTTTGCCCGTCCAATCACGCCAACGCGCAGACCCTGGCCGCCGCCGACGCGACCGCGACCGCCCACGGCCACACCGCCGGCGTCTGGTGCCCCGACTGCGAGACCTGGCTTTCCGGCGGCGAGGTGATCCACAACCACCTTGGCGAACAGACCGTGATCAAGCCGGCAACCGACACCGAGGAGGGCCTTGTGGATATCGTCTGCACCGTCTGCGGCGAAACGATCCGCTACACCGCCAGCACGACCGGCCCGGAGCCGGATGAAAACGGCAACACCGAGGGCGGCTTCTGGCAGCGGATCACGGGCTTCTTCCGCGGCTTCATCGACTGGTTCCTGCGGCTGTTCAAGTGGTTCGGCAAGAAATGATTGTCATTCCCGCGTGTTACGTCCCCGGCTTCGGCCGGGGATGTTTTTTTCCACCTCATCCGTCAGTGCGCATCACGCAGCCGTGGCGGCGGTGGCGAAGTGGCCTCTCCCACCACGCGCCTGCGGCGCGCGGTCCCCCCTCCCCAAAAGGGGAGGGCAAGAGAGCTTCGGGCTTGCCGCAAGGTTTGCGTAATCTGATTCTGCCTTGCCGCAATGCCGCACACAAAAAAACAAGGCGGTCAAAAACCGCCTTGTCTGTCCGTTATGCTTACACGCCGCCGCCGACGGACCCATCCCAGGTATCCACGTTGGTGGCTTTCTTTTCTTCTTCGTCAAACCAGCGCACGGTGACGGCCTTGGTCTCGGTGAAGAAGCGGAACGCGTCCTTGCCCAGACAGTGCAGGTCGCCGAAGAACGACTTCTTGTGGCCGGTGAACGGGAACACGCCCACGGGCACGGGGATGCCCACGTTGACGCCGGTCATGCCGCCGTCGGTGTGCTTGGTGAATTCGCGGGCATAGTAGCCGCTTTGGGTGAAGATGACCGAGCCGTTGGCGAACGGGTTGCGGTTCATCAGCGCGAGACCCTCTTCAAAGTTCTTGACGCGCTTGATGCAAAGCACGGGGCCGAAGATCTCCTGCGTGCCGACGGTCATGTCCTCGGTCACGTGGTCGAGAATCGTGGGGCCGATGTAGAAGCCGTTTTCATAGCCCTCCACCTTGACGTCGCGGCCGTCGAGCACCAGCTCGGCGCCCTCTTCCAGGCCCTTGTTGATCCAGCCGAGCACGCGCTCTTTGTGCTTGGCAGAAACCACGGGACCGAGCTGGCTTTCGGGCTCATAGGCGGGCCCGACCTTCAGATCACTGGCGTATTGCTTGATCAGCGCAACCAGCTTGTCGGCAATGGATTCCTGCGCCACAACCACGGGCAGCGCCATGCAGCGTTCGCCCGCGCAGCCGAACGAGGAGTTGATGATGCCGCGGGCGGAGCGTTCCAGCGCCGCGTCCTCAAGCACGAGGGCGTGGTTCTTCGCTTCGCACAGGCACTGCACGCGCTTGCCGTTGGCGGCAGCGGTGGAATAGACGTGCAGGCCGACCTTGGTGGTGCCCACAAAGGTGATGCCGCGGATATCGGGATGCCGCAGGAAGATGTCGGCTTCCACGCGCGAGCAGGTGACGAGGTTCACAACGCCCTTGGGCAGACCGGCCTCGACCAGCAGCTCGCACAGACGCATGGCGGTCATCGGGGTCATGGAGGCAAGCTTCAGGACGATGGTGTTGCCCGCGGCGATGCAGCAGGGCGTCATCCAGCCCATCGGAATCATGCCCGGGAAGTTGAACGGCACGATGCCGGCGAACACGCCGACCGGCTCGTAATAGAGCGTGGTGTCATAGCCCGAAGAGGTGTCGCGCATGGCGTCGCCGAGCGTCAGCGACGGGGCGGAAAGCGCCAGCTCCACCGGCTCCTTGACCTTGAGGATGTCGCCCTTTGCCTCCGAAAGCACCTTGCCGTGCTCCAGCGCGCAGAGCGTGGCCAGCTCGTCCATGTGCTCCAGCAGCAGCTCGCGGAATTTATAGAGCACCTGCACGCGCTTCATGACGGGCGTGTTGGACCAGGCGGGGAAGGCCGCCTTCGCCGAGGCGATAGCTTCTTCCACTTCTTCTTCGGTGCAGCAGGGCGTGCGGGCGATCACCTCGCCGACGCTGGGGTTGTAGACGTCCATGTATTTGTCGGTTTTGGACGTTTTCCATTCACCGTTTGCGAAGTATTTGAGTTGTTTGATTTCTGCCATAGCGTGTAACTCCTTTGCAAAGTTCGTTTACTTTTTTATATTAAGCCATTTCGTCGAAAAAATCAAGTCAAAACGCGCAAAATACATGGTCAAAAAGTAAAAGAGCAGGATGCGGTTCGCGCCGCACCCTGCCGGTTGCCTGTGTTATTTGTCTGCCGGATGGCACTTGTCGCGCAGGGCGCAGTGCTCGCAGCCGCAGCCGCAGGCATGCTCCCCCGCCTTTTTGCTTTTGCAAAGCTTCCGGATTGCCAGCGCGACAAGGACAGCCAGCACCAGCACGACGACGATCGTGCCGAGATTTGTTTGCAGCCACGCAAGCATAACAATTGCCTCCTTTTTGGAAGAATCAGATCTTCTTTGTCAGCTTCGTCGCTTCGCTGTACTTTCTGAAGAACAGCATATAGACCATGCCCGCGAGAATCGCCAGCGCGCAAAGGAAGCCGATGATGTTGAAGTTGCCGGTGAACAGGCCGCCGATCTGCGTGATGCACAGCGCCACGGCATAGGCGAAGCCGCACTGATAGGCGATGGCGAACCAGGTCCATTTGGCGTTGTTCATCTCGCGCTTGATGGCGCCGATGGCCGCAAAGCAGGGCGCGCAAAGCAGGTTGAACACCAGGAACGAGAAGCCCGTAACGCCCGTGAACGCCTGATGCAGCGCCTGCCACGCGGTCAGCTCGCCGCCGCCGTAAAGGATGCCCATGGTGCCCACGATGTTCTCCTTGGCCACAAGGCCGGTGATCGAGGCCACGGCCGCCTGCCAGGTGCCCCAGCCGAGCGGCGCGAAGATCCAGGCGATCGCGCTGCCGATTCGGGCCAGAATGGACAGGTCGAGCTCATCCTCCGCCAGCATGCGGAAGCCGTCCTGCGTGAAGCCGAAGTAGCTGGTGAACCACACCACGATGGTGGAAAGCAGGATGATGGTGCCGGCCTTTTTGATGAAGGACCAGCCGCGTTCCCACATGGAGCGCAGCACGTTGCCGAGGGTCGGCCAGTGGTAGGCCGGCAGCTCCATGACGAACGGCGCAGGCTCGCCCGCGAACATTTTGGTCTTTTTCAGCATGATGCCGGAGACCACGATGGCCGCCATGCCGATGAAATAGGCCGAGGTGGAGATCCACGCGGAGCCGCCGAAGATGGCGCCCGCGATCATGGCGATGAACGGCACCTTGGCGCCGCAGGGAATGAACGTGGTCGTCATGATCGTCATGCGCCGGTCACGCTCGTTTTCAATGGTACGCGAGGCCATGATGCCCGGCACGCCGCAGCCGACGCCGATCAGCATCGGGATAAAGGATTTGCCCGAAAGGCCGAACTTGCGGAAGATACGGTCGAGTACGAAGGCGATACGCGCCATGTAGCCGCAGGCCTCAAGGAAGGCGAGCATCAGGAAAAGCACCAGCATCTGCGGCACGAAGCCGAGCACCGCGCCCACGCCGGCCACGATACCGTCGAGAATCAGACCGCTGACCCAGTCGGCGGCATTCAGCTTTTCAAGCAGATTGCCGATCAGAACGGGCACGCCGGGGACCCACACGCCGAACGACGCCGGGTCGGGCGCTTCAAAGCCGTTTTCCGCAAAATAGTCTCTTGCTTCCACAAAGGTCTTGCCGACCGTCTCTTCTTCTTCGGCGTCTTCGGGAATCGCGTCGTAATAGGCGGTCAGCGTGGTGACCTCCAGCGTTTCTTCGTCTTCCACGTCGATCGCGGCGGTCTTTTCCGCGGGAACAAAGGCCGAAAGCTCCGCCCTGGCGGCGTCTGCGTCAAAGTCTTCCGCTTCGGGGTCGAGTTCAAGGAAAGCCTGCGCCGCGTTCAGGGCGTCGGTGTATTCGTCGTTGACCTCTTCATACGCCGAGGTGCCGATACCGAACAGGTGCCAGCCGTCGCCAAACAGGCCGTCGTTGGCCCAGTCCGTGGCGGGCGCGCCCACGCCGACCATGGCGATCCAGTAGACCGCGAACATGACGGCGGCGAAGATCGGCAGACCCAGCCAGCGGTTCGTGACCACCTTATCGATCTTGTCGGAGGTGGAAAGGCTGCCTCTGTTCTTCTTTTTATAGCAGGCCTTGATGACCTCGGCAATGTAAATGTAGCGCTCGTTGGTGATGATGCTTTCCGCGTCGTCGTCCAGCTCCGCCTCCGCGGCGGCAATGTCCTTTTCGATGTGCGCCATCGTTTCGGCGGGGATGTTCAGCTGCTCGAGCA
>JAEEGF012051504.1_pt1 | contig 13451 bp, 3 predicted proteins | sample 9134171 | NCBI WGS metagenome assembly JAEEGF01 (sample SAMN16246542, study PRJNA631951) | gut metagenome | biome: gut microbiome; feature: rumen; material: AP-attached | host: Bos | place: Iran: Karaj | collected 2018-10
CCTGGCGCGGGGCGGCGCGGTGGAACCGCCGCCCTCGAACGGCGTCGCCCGCGTGTGGCCGGTCGCCGTCTCCAACCTCACGGCCGGCGCGGCGATCGAGCTGCCCTGGCTGCCGGCGGATTACGGAACGAACGACCTCGTCGCCGTGGGCGGCGAAGCGTGCGTTTGGCTCCCGACGGGCGACTACGCCTACGGCGCAGTGGAAAGCGACGGCGAGGGCGGCATGCGGCGCCACGCCGTCCTCGTGGATGTGGAAGGAAATGTGACGCTCGACGGCTGGGTGACGGTTTCGCCGCTCTCCTCGCTCACGATCACGGGTTTCGCGCTCGCCCCGGACGGTACGGCGACCATCACCTTCGCGGGCGACGGCGATATATCGACGTCCACGTTTGCGGTGGACGTCTCGGCCACGCCGGACTTCGCGACGCTTCTCGCGCCCGCCTCGACCAACCTCGCGATTTCCGGCGCCACCGGAACCTTCACGGTCTCCCCGCCGGCTTCCTTGCCTTCGACCCTCTTCTACCGCATTTCGGCGAAACAGGAGTGACCATGAAAAACGCGGAGAAAGACGCATCCTCGGCGCACAGAGGAGTCATTGAAAACAATATGAACAACATGAGACAACATTATTTTGAGGCGTGGGCTAACTTGCTCGCGGAAATACGCCGCGCGCTTGCGGCTCTTGCCATCGCCGTTCCCGCGCTGGGCGCGGTGCTGCCCGCGCAGGCGTCGACTTTCACCGTCGGCGGCAGCGGCAACAACTTCACCATCACGCGTCACGGCGACACAAGCGCCGCCGAGACCGTCCACTACCGCACCGTCCCGCTCTCGGCCTTCCCCGGGCAGCACTACATGGAGAAGAGCGGCACGTTCGTCTTCGCCCCCGGCCAGACAGGGACGAACATCACCGTCTCCGCGGCCTCAATGTCCAACGCCGCGTACATGTACCAGACTGACGCCTCGCGCGCCTACTCCTTCGAGATCCTCGACGAAGGCGGGTTCTTGGTCACCAACGCGACGCGTAGCGTCACATCGGATCTTGTGCAGTTCAAGGCCGACAAGGTGAGCAAGAGCGTGACCGACCTCGTGAAGTTCAGCGGCGGCAACTTCTCCAGCGGCATGTCGAGCGGCAAGTATCTCGATGTCGCCTTTACGCCGCATTCTTCCTACGTGGAGACGAGCGGCACGCTCGCCGGCTATGTGCTCATCGACGACAGCTACGACTACGCGCAGAAGCCCGCAATGGTCTCCACCGACACCCTTATCGCCTCCACCGGCGCCAGGGCCGACTACCTCTACGCACTCGACTACAAGATCTACGCCACCGTCTGCTTCACCGAGAAGGAGCGGGACGACGGCTACCAGTATCTACAGATCGTTGCCGGCAACACCGCCTCCTACGATACCGGCGCCGATCCCAACGGCAAGGTCAACGATCCGACGAATTCGGTCTATAAGGTCTGCTTCGAGCTTGCCGACGGCAGCAACGCCGAGGGCAAGGCTTTCTTCCCCCACCGCGGCACCGACACCACCGAGTTCAGCCTCTCCACCGGCAAGCTCTGGCAGCAGAAGTACAAGGACGGCTATGCGGCCGGCAGCAGCGGCTCGGTCGTCCTTCCCGTCACCACGCCCTACATCACGACCCGCTTCGACGCCGGCGGCGACAACGACGACACCTGGGGCTACAAGGACTTCTTCGTGCGCATGGCGCTCGTCGACGACACCTATCCCACGCTCTTTAACAACAGCTCCGCCGCCATCAGAGTGGATCCCGGTCCGCATTGCAAGGGCAACGCATTCTACATCAGCGTGCCGTTCAACGAGATCGTCTACTCGTCGGGGACCAAGACGATCAGCACTACGTGGGGGGACGCAGTCTACCATTCCGGCGACGGCAGCAACGTCATCACCTTCAAGGGCACCATCACCGCCGACGCCGGCACCATGCTCAAGATCACCGGCGGAACATGCAACTTCCGCGATCTCTCGTACAACTACTTCCAGGGGTCCCTCAACAAGACCTTCAACGGCAAGACGGTCTCCGCGAGCCACGCCTACCCGATCACCTACGACCTCGGCGGCGGAACTCTCCCCGCGAACGCCCCGACGAGCTACACCTACGACGCGGCGGTGTCGCTCGTCCAGCCCACTCGTACGGGCTACACCTTCGACGGCTGGACGGGCAGCAATGGCTCGACGAAGCAGAAATCCGTCACCATCAATTCCGGTTCGCACGGCCCCCGCAGCTACGTTGCGCACTGGACGCCAATCACCTATACGATCACCTACGATCTCGCGGGCGGTGCGCTGTCGGAAGGAGAGTCGAATCCGGAGACCTACGCCGTCACAAACGCCGCTTTTACGCTCGCCACCCCCGTCCGCACAGGCTACGCCTTTGCGGGCTGGACGGGAACCGACTTGGACGGACCGACCAACGAAGTGACGGTCGCGGCCGGCTCCACGGGCAACCGCAGCTACGCCGCGACCTGGACGGCCAACACCTACAGCGTCCGCTTCAACGACAACGACGGCAGCTCAGAGTCCCGCTATCAGGAATTCTCCTACGATCAGCAGCAGAGTCTTGATCCCGCAATTGCCCGCACCGGCTACGACTTCTCTGGCTGGTGCACCAACGAGGACGTGACTGTCATCTTCGCGAACTGCGCGGTCGTCTCGAACCTCACCACCGAGGCGGATGGAGTCGTCGATCTCTATGCACGGTGGGTCGGACATTCCTACATTGTTCGCTTCGACGGAAACGCCGCGGACGCGGTCGGCAACACAGACGAAATGGGCATGACATACGACGTCCCCGATAATCTTACCTCCAATGGCTTCACGCGCACAGGCTACGACTTCGCGGGATGGAGCACCAACGCGAACGGTCCCGTCGTCTATGCGGACGGGGCGTCCGTCTCGAACCTCACTGCCGAGGCAAATGGAGCCGTCGATCTCTATGCACAATGGGTCGGACATTCCTACATTGTTCGCTTCGACGGAAACGCCGCAGATGCGGTCGGCTCCACGGACGAAATGGGCATGACATACGATGTTCCCGACAATCTTACCTCCAATGGCTTCACGCGCACGGGCTATGATTTTGCGGGATGGAGCACCAACGCGAACGGAGCCGTCGTTTATGCGGACGGCGCTTCCGTCTCGAACCTCACCGCAGAAAATCATGGCTCCGTCACGCTCTATGCGCAGTGGACGGCGCACACCTACACCGTCCGCTTCGACGCCAACGGCGGCGACGGCGAGATGTCCGACCAGCTCTTCACCTACGACGTCGCAACCAATCTCGAGGCCAACGCCTTCTCCCGCATCGGCTATGACTTCGCGGGATGGAGCACCAGCGCGAACGGTCCCGTCGTCTATGCGGACGGCGCGTCCGTCTCGAACCTCACCGCCGAGGCGAACGGAGTCGTGACGCTCCATGCGCAGTGGACTGCGCACACGTACACTGTCCACTTCGACAAGAACGCGGAGAATGCCACGGGCGAAATGGCGGACATGTCATTCACCTACGACCAGTCGCAGCCGCTTCCGTCCAACAGGTTCTCGCGTGACTGCTACGAGTTTGTCGGATGGACGAGGAATGCGGACGGTTCTGGTGACATCTATAACGACGGCACGGACGTCTTGAACCTCACCGCCGAGGCGAACGGGACCGTCACGCTCTACGCCAAGTGGACTGTAGACTACGCCTATTTCTGGGGATATGGCAGAGACGGAAGCGAGGAGCTACCATACATCATTACCTCTACCGCCGGACTCGACCTGCTCGCCAGCGAAGTAAATGGCGGCAATACGCTAGGCGACAAGTTCTTCGTGCTCGATTGCGACATCGCATACTCGTACAGCACCGCCTGGGACGACGCCAACAGCACCGAGAACAACTATACGCCTATCGGCAATGACGGGTGCAGATTTAAAGGCAACTTCGACGGCATGGGCCACACTGTGAGCGGCATCCGCATCTACAAGGGGGACGACTCGGAATCCGACTCATGCCTGGGATTGTTTGGCCATGCGGGCGGTCTGGTGAAGAACGTCGTTCTTGCCGATACCAGGATCACGGGTTTCGATTGCGTCGGAGGCATTGTCGGCACCACAAAGGGCCTTCTCATCGAGAACTGCCATGTCACTGACACTGTTGCGCTCCATGCCGTGCAGGACGGCGCCATGTTCGTTGGCGGCATTATCGGAGTCAATGTCTATGGCAATGTAGTCGGTTGCACCAGTTCCGCCAGACTCACGATTGCGGACGGGCTCAGTGGCTGCCGGTATTTTGGCGGCATTACCGGCTACAACAATGGAAATGTCAGCAACTGTCTTGCTATCGCCGTGTCCGTAGGTCTAGGTGTGGCGGAAGGCGGCGGGGCCATCTGCGGCGCGTCGGATTTTGACGACGGTGCCCTCAACGGCTACTACGGCTGCACGGTAGGCGGGGAGACTGCGAATGTCGGCTGCGGCTTGCTTGTGACGGAAGGCGATGTTGACGAGCTCGAGTATGTCGTCGTCCGCGATGCCGCCTTTACCAAGCCCGTCAGCACATTTGTCGCAGACCGATGCTTTACGCTTGCCATGGCGAGCGATGCGATCGCAAACTACGTGTACAACGGCGTAGCGGTATACGACGCCTGCCTTGGCTACCGCGGCAAGTTCTATGTTCCGGTCGGGACTAACGCCGTCCTTTCCCTGGGCCTTGAAGGGGGCTATTCCATTAGCGGAATTACAGCGAGCTCCGGCGTGGTCGACGGCGGCACGTTAACAGTCGGCGCCATGCCCTCCGAAGACGTCGTGGTGAGTGCGGTGGACCTTGCTGTCATTCCGTGGTCCGGGAGCGGCGCGGCGGAGGATCCCTACATCATCCTCTATCCGAGCCAGCTCGACCTGCTCGCCACCAAGGTAAACGGCGGTAGCACATACAGCGGCAAGTTCTTCAAGCTGGGCGCCGACATAGCCTACCCCCACACCACCGATTGGAACGATGCCACAAGCACTGAGAACAACTACACCGCCATCGGAAATGGTTATTGTGCATTCCGTGGCACCTTCGACGGAGACGGCCACACCGTCAGCGGAATACGCATCTACAAGGATGGTAGTGCAACGGCCGACAGTTATCAGGGACTCTTTGGGGAAGCCTACCGCGGTGCCGTGAAGAACGTCACCCTCAGCGATGCCCGCATCACAGGCTATGGAAGAGTCGCCGGCATCGCGGGATACACTAGCGACATTTCAACTAAAATAGATAATTGCTTTATTCTCAACACAGCCATAACAGCTCGAAGTCTCCACGGCGGTGTCCTTGTCGGATATAAGAGCGATGGCACTTATCGCAATAATTTCTACAACAACTGCATCGTCCAAGTGGGTAGCGCAACCTACACCAGCGGCATTGGACTCGGCGCACCCCGTAATGACTACGCTGGAGAAGTGGTCTGCGTCTATGCCCTCACCCTTGTTGATGGCGTCACTGCTACGGGCGAGAGTGTCACTGTTGGCACGAACACCTACTACACCAGAAACGCCACCGTTACCCTGTCCGTCACCCCACCAGTGGGCTGTACGCTTAATACTTTGACCGTGACGGATACGAGCAACAATCCCGTGAGAGTGGATCTAAACAACCAGTTCGCCATGCCCGCAAGCGATGTGAAGGTGGTGGCCTCCTTTGCGATGACCTGGGCGTCCCTGCAGACGGCGTTGAACGAGGGCGGCACCGTGACACTTCCAACAGACGTGACCGCGGCGGACGGCGATTCGACGCTCGCTGTCACGAACACCGTCACGCTCGACCTTGCAGGCCATACGATCGACGCCGATGGACTCTTGGGCGTCATCGAGGTTCGCGAGGGCGGCAACCTCACGCTCACCAACAGCGTCCCGGAATCTGGTGCCATCACTGGTGGCCAAGCCGATTACGGCGGCGGAGTATATGTGGATGACGGCGGCATGTTTACGCTGGCCGGCGGCGAAATCTCCGGCAACACGGCAAATTACGACGGCGGCGGCGTGTACGTGAGTGCGAGAGGTATGTTCACGGTTTCTGGCAGCCCTGTCGTTTCCGGCAACGCCAATTTGGAGGTTGGAGTCAACAATGTCTATTTTGAGGAATCGCACGCAATCGTGGCAGGAGGGCTTGAACCGGGTGCGCGCATCGGCGTGACGACAGAGACCACGCCGACCTTGGTTGAACCGGTCACGTTCGCCGAAAGCGCGGCGGAGGGGGACGAAGCGTATTTCTTCAGCGACAATCCCAGATGCCACGTGGAGCGGAGCGGCGACGTGCTGCAGCTCGTCGAGGGAATGACACCCATCCCCTACATCGACGAGGTTGGCGCTTCGAAGGTGTGCATCGACTACGTGGTCATAACCAACGCCACGGGAGATGTCACATACGGCGCGGACGGCGATGACAGTCGGATTGCCTGTTATGTCGTGACCAACAACGTGACGATCGAGGGAGCGCTCCGTTTCAGTGATCCCACCACCTTCCTCATCCTCTGCGACGGCGCGACGCTTACTGTCACCAACACCTCAGGCAATGCCGTTGTCGCCCGGCACCTCTACGTCTTCAGCCAGGCGAACGGCACTGGCGCAATCATAGCCGATGCCGAACATTACGGCATTGACGGCAGAATCAACATCCACGGCGGCAACGTCACGGCTGCCGGCGGCTACGGCATATATGACGGGAGTGTCAACGGCGGCATCATCATCAAGGGCGGAACCGTCACGGCGACGGCCAAGGGCGACGGCAGAGGCATCTCCGCCGGCGGCGGTGGCATCGAGATCCATGGCGGCAGCGTTACGGCCACGGCGCAGGGCTACGGCTGTGGCATTTACGTCTGGAACGGTGATTTCAAGATCTCCGGCGGCAGCGTCACGGCTTCCGGCGCAATCGCCGGCATCTACGATATGTCGGGTGATGTCTTGATCCACGGCGGCAACGTTACGGCAACCAGCGGCCTGTTGGGACATGGAATCTACGCCGAGGGCTATACGAGCGAAATCGTCCTCGGCTGGACTGATATCGCCGACAGAATCACCGCCAGCAGCTACATCGTCTATCGGTTAACTGGAGTGCAGAGCCCCGTTCTTGCCGAAAACGGCATTCGTGTCAAGCTTGGGCAGTTGCTTGCGGACGGCAGCTCCGTCTATGAAGGCGTGCTCGACAGCACCCAGGTCTCGGCCATTGCCGGCAAGACCCTGCGTCCGTGGCGGAACTACAATGATCCTGAGGGCGTTGCGATCGAGTATCCCTCCGTTGTCGACTGGCTTATGGCGAACGACTTCACGCAGAACGACATCGACGCACTTGGCTCGAACGCCGCCGCCACGGAAAAGCTGTACGAGTGCTATCTGCTCAACTGCTCCATCACGGCGGCGAATCCGGGCGGCGCGCTCAGCATCACAGGCATTGCGGTCGGCAACGACCAGATTTCCGTCACGGTGCAGCTCGAGCGTCATTCGCCGCTGGGGGCCATCAACGGCGAGCTCCATCTCTGTGGCGCGAGCGACCTCGCCAGCGACTTCGGGCCGATTGCAAAAACGTGCCTCGACTTCGGCGACGATGATTCGACATTCGGCACTGAACAGGTTCTCGGTCCGCTAACGCAGTCGGTGACCGCGACTTTTGGCACCTACGATGTCAGGGAGACGTTCTTCAAGGCCGCCATCGAGTTTCGGATTCCCTAGGACCCGGAATAGCCGGGGGAAGAGTTTTGTCAGATTTCGGATGCCGCGGCGAGTATGGGGTGATATGAACAAGAAGAAAGCTCTCGTCGTCGGCGGTTTCGCCGTTCTCGCGGTTGCGCTCTGCGCCACCGCATCGTCCCTCGTCTGGGTCTGCCGCAAGGTGCGCGCGTTCGAGGCGTCGCACGGAGGCAGCGTCTACGCCAATCTCAGCAAGGCCGAGATGGACGATAAGGTCAAGTCCGAGATCGCCGCCGTCGCGGCGACGAACGCCTTGCGCGGCGCATCCGCCGCGCAGCCGGGCGTGAAGAAGGACGCGGACACGCCTCCGCAGCTGGATGTCGTCCGCACGGAGTACGACGGCGAGAGGACTCTTCGGGTCTGCCTTTCGGAGCGTCCGGACATGGACGTCGTCCGCCAATACGTGTCGGTCGACCCGGCGCCTTCGGGCGGCGGACTTTCCTTCAGCTACGGCTTGCGCTACAACCACACGCTCGGCATACACGAGTCCGTCCTCAGCATCGTCGGGGACTTTGCCTACAGGACGAACCTGACTATGCGCATCCGCAGGGGACTGCCGCTCTACGGAAAGGGCGCGACCCCCTCGGCGGAGGGGTCTCTGCGCGCCGACTACGTCTATGCCTTCCGCCGCCGCGACGCGCGCCCGGCAGTGAGCTACGCGGCGAACGGACGCTATCTCCCGCCCGGCGGCGCGCGCGCGATCGGAGTCGAGTCGATCAACGTGACGAACGTCCACGCCCAGATACGTCGCGTCGAGCCGCGCAACGTCGTCCAGCTGCTGGCCCGCGAGGAAGGGGAATACAGGCGACATGAATATGTCCGCAACGTCGACTGCGAAGATACGGAGGAGCTCTCGGGCGAGGCGGAGGAGACGGACTTCTCCTGCGCGAACAGGCCCAACGAGAAGGAGACTCATGCGCTGCCCGTCGCGATGAAGGACGGGGGGTCCGCCAACGGAATCTACCTCGTCGCCGTGTGGAACGGCGACCGCAAGCGCGCCGACGGCTGGTGGTGGGAGGATGAGGGCCAGAACCCTGCGCGATACCGTCTCGTGTGCCTCTCCGACCTCGCGCTCTCGGTGCGCATGAACGGCACGGACTCGCCCGGCGTCTGGGTCACCTCGCTGATGAAGGGCTCTCCTGTAGACGGCGCGAGGATCACCGTCTACTCGAAGTCGAACACGAAGATCATGGAGGGCGAGACGGACGAAAACGGATGGTGCCGGCCGGTGCGCGTCGCGAAGGGCGAGCCGTTCGCCGTCGTTGCAGAGTCCGCCGAAGGCGACGACAGCACGTTCCTCGCGATGCGTCCGTCGATGGAGGTCGACGAGACATATGCGGACGGCGCGCGCGCAGAGTACCTCGCGCCCGGAGAGGTCGAGGCCTTCCTCTGGACCGAGCGCGGCATCTACCGGCACGACGAGAGGATAATGCTGCACGCGATGGTGCGCGACGGAAAGCGCCGCGCGCCGGCGCCGTTCCCGGTCGAGCTGTTCCTGGTGAACCCGAAGGGGGACATCTATTCGCACCTCACGCTTACAACGGACGCCGCAGGCACGGTCTTCTCGCAGGCGTTCAAGGTTCCGGCCGAGCAGCCGAGCGGAAAGTGGACGCTCCGTGCGAGGATTCCCGGGAAGGACGGACGCATCCTCGGCGAGCGCGAGATAAAGGTCGAGGAGTTCGCTCCGCCGCAGATACGCGTCAAGGTCGCCGCGGAGACGACGTTGCATCCTTCCAACTTCGCGTTCACCGTCTCGGCCGAGCATCTCTTCGGCGGACCCGCCCACGCGCTCGCGTGCGAAGGCGCCGTCGTGTTCACCGACATTCCCTTTGCCCCGGCGAAGTGGAAGGGGTGGCGCTTCGGAAATTCCGACCGCGCCCTGAAGCCGTCGTTCCGCGAGCTCGGGAAGAAGCAGCTCAACAGGGAGGGGAAGTGCAGCTTCGACGCGCCGCTCTGGGCGGACACGGGGCTTCCCGCCGCCGCCGTGCGCGCGACCGCCCAGGGCGTGGTTTTCGAGGACGGCGGCCGTCCCGCGACGGCGCGCACCTCGTGCGACCTCCACTACTATCCGTACTACATCGGCTCGACGCTCGCGGAGACAGTGCGCCTCACGCCGGGGGTGCGTCCGAAGATCCGCGTGGCCTGCGTGAAGCCCGACGGCACGCGCCTTGCCGAGTCGCGCCGCCTCGTCGGAAAGCTCGAGCGCATCGACACCGTTTACTCCTACAGGACGCAGCCGAACGGATGGCAGACCTGGGACTGCACGCACGTGCGCAGCGTGGTCGCGGATAACATTTCCGTAGTGACGTCCGCGGACGACGATACGACGGTCGAGCTTCCGGCCGACGACTGCGGCGACTACGCGTTCGAGCTGAGCGATCCGGAGTCGCTCGCCTCGTTCGGCATGAAGTTCTATCTTAGCTCATGGGCGGACGAGGCGGTGCGCGCGCCGATGTCCGACCCCACCGCCGTCACACTCGTTCCGGACAAGACGTTCTACCGCGTCGGCGAGACGCCGCGCCTCAGCGTGCGCGCGCCGTTCGCCGGATGGGCCCTCGTCTCGGTGCTTCGCGAGAAGGACGCGTACACCGAAATCCTTGCGCTCACGAACGCGACGAGTGAGATCGTGCTGCGTCCCGTCACGGCGGAGAACGCGCCGAACCTCGACGTGTTCGTCTCCGTCGTGCAGAGCGTGGAGGCGAACGCGAAGCATCTTGCGGTGCGCGCGCATGGCCTTGCGACAATCTCGGTGCGCCCGGAGGAGGAGGAGATTCCCGTGGCGGTGGAGCGGAGCGAGGCCGCGTTCGGCGCGTCCGAGTCCGGAGCGGAAATCCGCGTCGCATTTGCCGCGCCCGGCGCGACGTCTGCGATCGTCACAGTCGTCGACGAAGGCATAAACCTGCTTACGGACGAGCCGGTGCCGGATCCGGTCGCGTGCTTCGCCGCGCCGCGCAGCGCGGTCAAGCCGCTCTACGACATCTACCACCGCGTCCTTCCTGTCCTCGGCGAGGATAGGCTGCGCGCAAGCGGTGTGAAGACTGGTGGCGGAGCTGGCGCGGAGATGCTCGGACGCGTCAGTCCCGTTCCGACGCGTCGCTTCAAGCCGCTTGCGCTGTGGAGCGCGTCGCTCGCCGTCGGTGCGGACGGGAAGGGCGAGTGGAAGGCGCAGCTTCCTGAGTTCGTCGGCGAAGTGCGCGTCACTGTCGTCGCGTGGAGCGATTCTGCGACCGGCGCGGCGTCCGCCCAGACGAAGGTCACGCCGAAGATCGTCGCGATGCCCGACGCTCCGCGCTTCGTGGCGCCGGGGGACAAGTTCGAAGTCTCCCTCCCGATATACAACAAGTCCCAAGGAGCCGGGAAGCCCGCCATGACTGGGGGAAGCGGCGTCTCGCCGCTTCAGGAAAAGGAAGAATCTCCTATCGACGAGAAGCGGCGGGACGCCGCTTCCCCCAGTCAAGATGAGAGGTCCTTCGTTTCTGAAGTGGCGTACTCGATCACCGCCGGAGGCAAGGAGGTCGTCGCTGGCAAGGTGGCGCTCGAAGCCGACGGACACACCAATGTCGTCGCGAGCGTGACCGCGCCGGACGCGCCCGGAGAGCTCGACATCGTGTACAAAGTGAGCGGAATGGGCGAGACGCACGACCAGACGATCCATCTGCCGGTGCGCCCTGCCGTCGCCTGGGTTGAAACCGCCGGAGTCAAGAGAGTTGAAAACGGCGTGGCGCCTGACGCATGCCGCGCGTCCGCGCCATTTGAGAAGTACCAGGAGACAGTCTACGACTCGCCGGTCGGAGAGTACGAATCGGCGCTCAGGTGGCTTGCGGAATACAGGCACGGATGCCTTGAGCAGACTTCGTCGCGCGTCTTCCCGCTGCTGGGCGCGGGAGGGCTTCTCGCGTCCGTCTCGCCTGCAGGCCTCGATGCCGTCGCGGTCGGCGTAAGGCGCGTCGAGTCGATGGTTCGTTCGACGGACTTCGTGATGTGGCCGGACTGCAACTACGCGCCGTGGGATCCGGAAGTCTCGCTATACGCCGCTCACTTCCTCGTCGAGGCGGAGAAGGCGGGCTACAAGCTGAACCATCTGGCCAAGGCCCGGGTCGGCAGCTTCCTGAAGAGCTGGGCGATGTCGACGAACGACACGGTGTCCGCGTACGCCTGCCACACGCTGGCGCTGGCGGGGCGTCCGGAAAAGGACCGGATGCTGCGCCTCTACGACGCGTCGACGAACATGACTCTGCTCTCCCGAGCGAGGCTGGCGAGGGCGTTCGCGATGTCCGGCGACAGGCGCAGGGCGGAGGCGCTTCTCGCCGCGAACGTCGCTCCTTCGTCCGTGAAGGACGCCGCGTTCACGGTGCTTGCGCTCCTGGAGATCGACCCGGACGACGCGCGGATTCTTCCGCTCGTCGAAAACCTCAACTCGCGCCGCGACCGCGCGAGGTTCTGCTGGGGGACGACGGGCGAGAACGCGCACGCGCTGCTGGCGATCGGCTCCTACTTCCGCCACCATCCGCCGAAGGAGGGGGAGAAGTTCGTGTCGTGGAGGAAGCTGTCCCTTCCGAAGCCAGAGGAGGTGAAGGACGAGTCGAGCGGAATCTCGATAGTGCGGCGCTTCCTGACTCCGGAGGGCGCCGAGGCGGACATGGCGAACCTCTCCCTCGGCGAGATGCTTGTCGTAGAGCTCTCGCTGAGGTCCGACGACGAGCGGGTGCTCTCCGACCTCGTCATCGAAGACCTTTTCCCTGCGAGCTTCGAGCCTGTGCACGGTTCCATTGTGCAGACGACGCCCTTCTGGGTCATGCGCTCCGATGCGCGCGACGACAGGATGCTCGTCTTCTCCAAGAAGTTTCGGCTGCAAAAAGGGGAGGGGGCGACGTTCAGGTATCCGGTGAGGGTCGTGTCGTCCGGCGAGTACGTGCTGCCTGGTCCGAGCGTAGAGGCAATGTACCATCCGGAGCTCCATGCCCGCTGCGCCCCGTCGCGCATCTCCGTGCGGAAGTGACGGGAGGGAGGACGGCGTAGAGCGAAAATTCTGTCAGAAAATCGCTCTTCGCCGTCCTAACACATGGAACATTCAAAGGAAGGAGCCCTGAAATGAAGATCACTACAATTGCAGCAGTTGCCGCGGCGGCGATTTCGCTGTCCTGCATGGCCGACACGAAGACGGTCTGGCGGGATGCCCAGGGGCGAGTGCAGGGTACGGCGACAACGGACAGCTATGGAAAGACGACCTACCGCGACTCCATGGGGCGCACTGTAGGCAGCTCCAGCACGGACAGCTACGGGAAGACGACGTACCGGGACGCGATGGGGCGCGTGCAGGGGAGCGCCAAGACCGACAATTACGGCAAGACGACGTACCGCGACGCGATGGGACGCGTGCAGGGCAGCGCCAAGACCGACAACTACGGGAAGACGACGTACCGCGACGCGATGGGACGCGTACAGGGCAGCGCCAAGACCGACAACTACGGGAAGACGACGTACCGCGACGCCCAGGGCAGGGTGAAGGGAACGACAAAATAGCATTAGGTGGAAAATAACTGCTACTTTTGTCCAATTTCTGCCTATTTTCTGGCAATTAAAAATATTTTCAAAAATATTCACATACCCCCTTGCGTCCTGAGCGGCATTTGTGCTATAATATCCACTCGTTCGCCCCAAACGGGACTGAACATCGATCTTTGAAAACCGAGAGCTGGAAATTAAAGAGAATTACAACTCATATA
>JAEEGF012459634.1_pt1 | contig 13450 bp, 11 predicted proteins | sample 9134171 | NCBI WGS metagenome assembly JAEEGF01 (sample SAMN16246542, study PRJNA631951) | gut metagenome | biome: gut microbiome; feature: rumen; material: AP-attached | host: Bos | place: Iran: Karaj | collected 2018-10
CTATGCTTGTACTGCCGGTAATGGCACTGTTTCTTGTTGTGCTGAAGGCGGCCTCTTCTCACATCGAACAGAATGACTGTATCCGGATGACGGTAACAGCCGGAGATACCTTGCTGACTTTATATGACGGGGAATTGGCGCAGCGTTATGGATTATACGGAGCTGATCATGGGACGATAGAGCAGTATGCGGGAGCATTTGTCCGGGAGAATGAGAGAATCCCGACAGAAGAGATCCGGATAACACCGGCATATCTGCTGAATTCGGATCCACTGTGGACCGGCTTTTTCCGGTATTCAGCAGCAAGTGTCAGCTTACAGACAGAAGCAGCATTATCGGATCCGGAAGTGCTGGCAGGACAGATTAGGGAATTCATGAAGTACCGTCTTTTGGAAGAAGGCTTTGACGCACTTCTGAAGGCATGCCTGAAAATCAAAGAGATCTCGGCCGGAAGGGGGATTGAAGGACTTTTCTCTGCTCTGCAGGAGAGATTATCCGAGTACGGAGCGAAATATCAGGAATTGTTCAGCTGCCTGTACCCAAACGGAGATACGAAGTATTATGTGACTATAACGCAGAAAAAAAGTTATGCTCCGCGTAAGCTAAAAGAAACCCTGGATAAACTGTACGGTAAACGGATAGATATCTTTATGCCTCAGGAAACAAATATACTGGAACGCTGGGAGGCTGCTGCTGACGGGCTTGCGGATACGAACCGCAAAGCATGCGGGATACTGGAAGAAATGGAAACGATGCTGACAGAAATCCGGGAGATGGCACAGGCTGTGAAGGAAGAGGCATCCAAACTTACTTCAGAAGAACAGGAAACCGAGAGAATCAAAGACATACTGAAACAGGTCGAAGAGATGGAATCCGGGCTGTGGGGAACGGATGGAGAACTGGAAGAGTTCAGACAGAGCTGTACGCGTAATGCGGAACTTGCAGGAAAAGTCAGTAAATACGTTCCAAAGGTACGGGAAGCGGTAGAAAGTCTGGAAAGTGTACCGGAAGCGGATATGAAAGCCGCACAGAATGCGGCGGAGGCTCTGATGTCAGATTACCGGGATGATTTTGAGGTCCCTGACACAGATAACGGCGGGTTTTCGATCCGGGATCTCAAAAAGATCTGGAACTGGATCGTAGACTGGAGAGTAGATCTGAAAAAATACGGATCTGATAAAAATGTGATTCCGGATCAGGAGGCAGAGGCGGCCTATCTGACAGAAAAGGAGAGCCTTATGGAAGCGGTGGAAGAACTGGACAGACAGAGTAGTCTGTGGGAATCTTCCTATGAGAAATTTGTGATCGCGGAATACTGTACCGGAATGTTCCGCAATCTGGAAGATCAGATATTGCAGGAAGACGACAAATCCGCAGTGAATCTCCGAAGAGAACCTTTTTCGGAAGGGCTGCTGAAAAATGAAACCGAATTCATCCTGAACGGCAGCTATAACGAATATCGGAACCTTAAGGCGGTCAGATTCCGGATCCTTGCGATCAGGCTGGTGACAAACATGGCCTTCTTAAGCACAAATCAGGAAAGAAACACAAAGATTCTGCAGGCTGCCGCACAAACGGGAGGGGTAATAGCGCCCGGCGCCGGCACAAAGATCGCATACAGTGCAATCCTTACGCTATGGTCTGCAGCAGAAGCATATGTGGATTATAACGTTTTGGCGATGGGAGGACGGATTCCGCTGATTAAAACGGATGAAACCTGGTTTACGGATCTGGACGCGATCCTCACGATGAACAAAAAGGATCTGCTTGAAAAAACGAAGGAGGACGCAGGGCTGGATTATGAAGATTATCTGCGAATCCTGCTGCTTTTTGGCGACAGGGATAAAGAACTTGTCAGGATCCGGGATCTGATTGAACGCAATCTGCAAAAAGACGGGAATAAAGGGTTCTCTTTCAACGGATGTACCGTATCGTTCCTGCTGGAAACAGAGATCAGCGGAAGGACAGGGACGTATACGACAGGAGAGGTCTTTTCCTATGAATAGAAAAGCTTCTATGACAGTGGAGGCAGCTTTGGTATTTCCGCTGTTTATTCTGATCTGGATACCGTTTTTATATTGCCTGAAATATGAGATTCTGTATGAGAATCTGAAGCAGAATGTGTTTAATACTGCACAGATCCTGAGCTCTGCCGGATATCTGATGGAACAGACAGGCCTGCGGGACGTACAGAATGGTGTCTATCAAATGGAAAATGAGGCAGAACCGTCAGAAATGACGTCTGCGGCATCAGACTGGCTGGAACAGGCCGGGGAGGCCGGCAGCTATACCGCGGATCTGTTGAGGTACTGCCTGAAGATACTGGAAGCACCGGGTACCACAGGCCAGGTGATCGGACGAGAGGCCTGGAAAGGCGCGGTGGACGAAGCCTGGAAACTTGCTGCCTCAGCTGTTTCCGGCAAAATGCAGCCGGAGTCTTTCTGGATAGATCTTGGGGCGGAGAGCAGTCCGAGGTTTGCATATTCACGTTTTTTTTACAGTAAAAGCGGTATAACGGATCTGATTTCCGTGATCGCCTATGTACCCGTCAGATGGCCGGATCCTTTTGGTTTCTTTCGTGATCAGAGGGTCTATGCCAGTGTGCAGACACGGGCTTTTGTAGGGAATGCATGGAGTTCCGTGTCAAATACAGATAACACAGCAGACGATGAAAAGAAACCAACGTATTACAGGATCGAGAACGGAACGCATTATCATTCGCTGGACTGTTTCCTGATCGAAAAGGATGTAGTAAATATGAGCAGAGAAGAGGCGCTGGCAGAAGGATATAAACCATGCAAAGCATGCGGAGGGGGTTCCGGCATTGTATATATAACAAAGGGCGGTATACGGTATCATATGAAAGGATGCAGGTATCTGTTCCCCGATCTGACGGAATTGACAGAAGAAGAAATCGAAAGCGGACGGTATAAACCTTGTGGATTCTGTCAGCTGGGAGGAGACTGGTTTTCATGATGTCGGAGAAGTTGTTTCTGATTGTATTGATGGCTGTGCTTCTAAAACCGGCCTGCCAGGACTGGAAGAAGCGCAGACTGCGGGAAAAAGAATTACTGATCTATAGTTATGCTGGAATTCTGACAGCATTTATACGGGCAGCCTGGCTGGGAGAAATCCTGGACTGGACGGATGCAATGATACTGACCATAATCCTTCTGCTGCTGTATCTGTTCGGGAAGGGACAGATCGGAGAAGGGGATATATGGGTGCTCGGAGGACTGCCTTTATTTGCGGACGGGAAAAATATGTGGGAAATACTGATCCATTCTTCGATCCTGCTCTTGGCAGCTTCTGCAGCATCTTATATAGAAGAAAGAGACAAAACAGCCGGACTTCCTTTTGTGCTCTTCCTTTGGTGCGGAATACTGATTGCGTGGGGAGGGAAAATGATTGGCCACAACTAGACGACATATCCAGGATAATCGGGAATGTATAATCGTCGAATGTACAGAAAAATGGATCTCTTATCAGGCGGACATGATTCTGAGACTGCAGCCGGAAGGTCTGCTCACAGCCTATTCCTCGGATGTGTCAAGATGGATCGGGTATATCCGGCCGGAAAGCGCTTCTTTCGCAGAATCCGCGCAGATGCCGGAATCACACAGCGTTATAGACGGATTGCATAAAATATATGAAATGGCAGAAAAACTGCTTCTGGATCCCGGAGGCATACCCGCAGATCCGGACCTGTGGTTTTTTACAGCAGGGAAACTGAAATGCATCTATATCCCGGAAGCAAAAACAGAGACAGAAGCAGCAAAGACTGATCCGGAGAAGAGGACGGAGGCCGGATCAGAGAACCAGAAAGAAAAGATTGCCTATATGTTTCTGATGTGTGCTGCCCGGAAAAAGTGTCCGGAATCGGAGCTGAATGCATATTACCGCTATTATCTTGAGACAGCCGGAATACTGGTCAGAAGGAATCCTTTACATGAACGGCAGCCGGACAGGACTGAGGAGACAGAGAAAGGTGTTTTGAAGTACTCTTTGTCGGAAACATGTGGCGCGAATCCGTATATTGCCGATATTTCCCCCTCAGAACTGTCTGCAGAAGAGCTGCCGGACCTGTTGGGAGAAGATCCTGATACAGAAAAAGGAAAAACTAAATACGGTCTGTTCCACAAAAGGGAGAAAAAACGGAAATGACTGTCCTTTTTCTTAGGAATATGATATAATGGATAAACCGCATAAGCAGAGAGGAGGCGCGCCATGTATCAGGAATTCGCGGAAGTATACGATGAGTTTATGGAAGATGTACCATACGAAGAATGGGCGGATTATATTGAGATGCTGTGGCAGCATTACGGACAGAAGCCGGCGCTCGTCCTGGATCTGGCATGCGGAACGGGGAATCTGACAATTCCTCTTGCGAAACGCGGATATGACATGATCGGCGCGGATCAGTCAGAGGAGATGCTCGAGTCAGCCAGAAGGAAAGCCGAAGAGGAAGGCTGCGGCATTCTTTTCCTTGAACAGGACATGCGCGAGTTTGAACTGTATGGAACAGTCGGTTCCATTATCTGCACCTGTGACAGCCTGAATTATCTGCTTGAGGAGGAAGATCTGCTCAAGGTATTCCGGCTTGTCAATAACTATCTTGATCCCGGCGGAGTGTTCCTTTTTGACATGAATACCGAATACCGTTTTAAGAATGTGATGGCGGATCATGTGCAGACAGAAATCTATGATGATGCGGCGTATATCTGGGATAATTATTATTTTGAGGACGAGAAAATAAACGAATATCAGATCACATTTTTCGTGAAAGAGAGAAACAGTGATCTGTACCGCAGAGTAGAAGAGATCCATCATGAGAAGGCGTATGAGCCGGACCTTATTGTGAAGCTGCTAGGAGAAGCCGGACTGGAATTTATGGATATGTATGATGCGTTTACACTGCAGCCTCCGACAGAGACCAGTGAACGGATCTGTTTTGCAGCCAGAGAAAAAGGCAAGAGAAAGGAATCGTAACAGTTATGGACTATATGCTTCGCGCAACAGCAGGGAACGGCCAGATTCAGGCTTTTGCCTGCGTTACCAGGGAAACGGTGGAAACGGCACGGATGTGCCACGATACATCGCCGGTTGTTACGGCAGCGCTGGGAAGGCTTTTGAGCGCGGTTGCCATGATGGGTTGGCAGATGAAGAGTGAGAAAGACCAGCTTACCCTTATTGTACGGGGTGACGGTCCGGTCACGAAGATCACGGCAGATGCTGACTGCGATGGAAACGTATGGGGATTCGCCGAGAATTCCCAGGTTGAGCTTCCGCCCAAGGCAGCAGGCAAGCTTGATGTGGCCGGAGCAGTAGGAAAGGGTACGCTGCAGGTAATTCAGAATCTCGGGATGAAAGAGCCATACATCGGCAATTCCGAGCTTGTCAGCGGAGAGATTGCTGAAGATCTGGCATATTATTATACCGTCTCGGAGCAGCTGCCGTCCGCTGTTTCACTTGGTGTTCTGGTAGATACAGACTGCTCGGTCAAAGCTGCGGGAGGATTCATCTTTCATATGATGCCGGGTGCGACTGAGGAGACAGCCATAAAACTTCAGGACAAGATTATGGCGTTCCCGTCTGTTACAACATATCTGTCAGAGGAGCATACACCGGAGGATATGCTGGAAGCACTGCTTGGGGACATGGATCTCCGGATTCTTGACAAGAGAGAGGTCCGCTTCCACTGCAACTGTTCCCGTGAGAAAGTGACGAATGCGCTGCGGAGTCTGAGCAGGGAGGACCTGCTTGAGCTTGCGGCTGAGAAAGAAGATATTGAACTGCATTGCGACTGCTGCAATAAAAAGTATATCTATACATCTGAAGAACTGACAAAACTTGCGCAGGAAGCTGTTTCCCGCGTAAAATGACAGACGCGGAACCGTCAATCTGCACAATGAATCGGAAAATTACGCCTTTAATATGTTGCAAATTGTGACAGTTTCGTGTAAAATAGTAACACAGCGGGTCTGTATCACCAGGAAGACTTAGCAGGCTGATAGAAAAAGACAGAAAAGCCGGCTGTAGTGAGTTAAGAAAGAATATACAAAAATGGAGGAGTTCAGATGCCTAGTATTGCTGTAATCGGAACCCAGTGGGGAGACGAAGGGAAAGCCAAGATCGTAGACTTCCTTGCAGGCGGGGCAGATGCGGTAGTCAGAACATCCGGAGGGAATAATGCGGGACATACTGTCGTGATCAAAGACAAACGGTACCGCTTTTCTTCTGTGCCGTGCGGAATCATTCATCCGAACGTTCTCGGGATTATCGGGAATGGATCGGCTGTGAATCCGGCAGAGCTTCTGGCGGAGATGGAGCATCTCAGAGCAGAAGGCTTTTACGTTGACAATGTAAGGATCAGCTGGCGCGCTCATCTCGTTATGCCGTATCATCTGATTCTGGACAGCCTCATGAATGAAGTGCATGAGGGAGGCGACGGGGATCCGGCTTCTGCAAGATACGGAATCCGGCCCTGCTATATGGACAAGATCGAGCGGATCGGGATCCGTGTCTGCGATCTCCTGCAGCCGGAAGTTTTCGCCCGCAAAGTCCGCAGGAATACGCAGATGAAAAACCGCCTGATTACCCGGGTTTACGGAGGAGTCAAGCAGGCAGACGCGGAGCAGACGATCGCAGAGTATATGGAGTACGCGAAGAAGCTCGCTCCGTACATCACGGATACAGGCGAGCTGCTCGAAGATATGCTGGCTGACGGAAAGAAAGTCATTTTTGAAGGCGCGCAGGCGACCATGCTGGATCCGGATTACGGAACCTATCCGTTCGTAACGACCTCCTATCCGACGATCGGCGGCATGGCGATCGGAAGCGGAGTCGGACTCAACGCGATCGAACATTCACTGGGTGTTATCAAGGCCTATACGTCCAGAGCCGGCAGAGGTCCTTTCCCGACCGAGATTTTCGGAGACGACGCGCAGGTACTGAGAGACCGCGGGAACGAGTATGAGCCGTCGGGACAGTTCCGCAGAGTCGGCTGGTTTGATGCCGTCGCGGCTGATTATGCCGCCCGGGTAAACGGACTCGACGGATTTGCGCTCACCAAGATGGATGCGCTCCGCGACATGCGCGAGGTCCGGATCTGCACTGGCTATAAGTATAAAGGCGAAGTCATGAAGACAGTCCCCGCCAGCGCGGAGATCATGGCCCAGTGTGAGCCGGTATATGAAACGATTCCGGGCTGGGGACGAATCAATGACTGCAGCAGTTATGAAGAGCTTCCGGAGAGGGCCAAGTATTTTATCCGCCGGATCGAAGAGCTGACAGGTACGCCGGTGCTGATCGTGGAGCTGGGACTTGGACGCAACAAGATTATCTGCACAAGAGAAGTGTCCTGGCTGGACGCTATGAGCAAGAAGGACTAAAAAGATCAATCGAATTCAGACAGGAAATCGTCCGGATCAGGGGCTGCCTTTGATCCGGATTTTTTATTGCCTTTCGCGGCAGATGGCTTTGTATCATGATCCTGGTTGGAGGTCAGTACATGCAGGAATATCCTAAGGATCATGCAGCGCTTCGGATCCAGATGGAATGCGTCGCAGAATACAATAAACAGCAATTCCTTAGAGACAGATATTTTCTCCAGAAAGGAAATAAGAGCCGTAGGGGACGGAGTCCGGGAAGGCTTTTCGCTGTCTTCAAAAATCAACGGAGCCGCAAGAGAGCTGTTGATGCGTTCGGGCCGGACGAAGTATTCCAGCGGAACTTTATAGAGATCTGACAGAACAAGAAGAGAATCCAGTGTGGGACGACGGCATGCTTTTTCATAGTGGGTATAGGCTCTTTTTGTGATGTTCAGTTTCTTTGCAATGAATTCTGAAGTCAGATGGTTCGCTAACCGTAATTTATTCAATTGTTTACCGATTGTATTTGTCAGACCGTTGACAGCAGAAGCCAATATTAATCTTCCTTTCGTAACTTGTTATTTGCAACTGTCTATACAATTGTTCGTTTTTAGGATAGCATAAAAAGACAGAAAAAAACGGCCGGTACAAAGTGTACCGCAGAACACTTTGTACCGGCCGTGGCTGCAAACATTCAGGTTGTGAACCGGCTTTTACGCAAATGACTGCGCCAGTCCGACAACAATCGGCATTGTAATAATAGAAAGAACTGTCGACAGCGACACAAGTCCGACCGAGGTTTCCGTATCGTCGCCGAAGCGCTCCGAGAATACCGGGCCCATGGCGGCGGCAGGCGCGCTGACAGCGATCGTGCAGGCGATCAGGACAGGTCCGCGGAGATTCAGAAGCAGATAACATCCGAATACAATCAGCGGGACGGCCAGCAGCCGCATTGCAATAACATAATAAGCCTTGCGCGAGCGCAGGATACTTCCGAAGCGCGCGTTTGACAGATAATATCCGATCAGGAACATCGGCATCGGCGTGTTCAGGGCGGCCATGGAAGCGATCGGTGACGCGAGAACGTTCGGAAGACGGATCGAGCAGAAGAAAAAGACGAGTCCGACGCAGGCCGACAGGATTCCCGGGTTCAACAGGATCTTCGAGATCGAGAATACTCTTTCACCCTGGGCCGGCGCGTTCTTCTTCGCGCCGAAACTCCGGCTCATCAGCAGGATCCCATAACTCCAGATCAGGACATTGAACATCGTTACATAAGCGGTGCCGTAGAAAACACCTGTCTCACCAAGAAGCGCACGCTGCAGCGGGAATGACATATAGCCGCAGTTGGAGAAAACAATACAGAACCGGTAGACGCATTCGCGCCGTTTGTCGGGATCGCGGACCAGAAGATGCGCAAGCAGAATGGCCGCGCCGTGACCGACCGCGCCCGCAGCAAAAGCAAGCAGCAGGCCTTTCAGCATAGAAGGATCGTAGTCGCGCTGAAACGCGTTCAGAATCATGCAGGGGGAAACAAAATACAGAATGATATTGGACATGCCGGCAGCGGCTCCTGCAGTAAACAGCTTTGTTTTGCCGGCAATATATCCCATCAGGATCAGGAGAAAGAGGATCAGAACCTGAGCCCCGACGGTCAGCATATTCTGAAACATAGCTTTACGGCTCCTTAATCAATGTATGCTCCCGGTATTCACGCCAGATATTCTCAAAAACGTCTGCCGAACGGTCCGGGATCGGATGGACGGGACGCCAGACGGCGGAGAGGGTCACGGGATCGATCTCCTGCAGGAAGCCGTCCAGACTGCCGTTATCCTCCAGAAAACGGAACTCTTCAGGAACAGGATGCACGGCAAGATTCGGCAGCGTTCCCTGATCCGTGCGGGAAATGGAGCTGCCGCGGCTGGTTTCCGTATGTTCGGCGTAGTCAAGCATCGCGGCAAGATAGACCTGCGAAGCGCGCAGCTGGTCATACAGGCGGAAAACAGCGGACGGACGCCCGCCGATCCTTTCGCCGAAATGCGCCAGCAGTACGGACAGATCCGCGAGGATCTCCCGGATCGCGGAAGCAGACCGGAAAGCTCCGCCTGAAGCACTCATCCGCCGGCGGTATTTTTCGGCAACAGAGGCTGTGCAGTCCTGATTCTCTCCCGTATGCTCCAAGAGTTCAAGAACCTCCCAGAGCTGCCCAAGACAGGATTTAGGCAGCTTCGGAATCTCGATATCAAGACGTTTCTCCGTAATATAACGGGCAGCGCGCAGAGCACCGACCTGGCCGGCATTGAGCGCCGTACCGCCGGGACGGTATACGCCGTGTGTCCCCGCGGCTTCGCCGATGCAGAAGATTCCTTCCACGTTGGTGCGCCACCAGTTGTCAACGGCCAGTCCGCCGTTATTGTGCTGTGCGCAGATCGCGATTTCAAGCGGCTCAGCCGAGAGATCCACGCCTTTAGACAGATAAAAATCGACCGCGGGACGGTTCATGTAAGCGAGCCGTTCGATAGGCGGCGCGGCAAACAGATCCGCCGGCAGTGTTTTGACAAGATAATTACGTGCCTCGTCCGGCAGCTCATCCGCTGTAAGCGGCTGTCCGCCCGGATTTAAACGGTAATCCAGGAATACGCGGCGGCCCAGCAGAACTGTCTCCCGGTAGACCATCAGATCGACACGGGAGGATCCGTGCATGGCCTTGCGGCTGTCAAACGGCCACTGGTAGCCTTTCAGAAAGATCTGTCCCAACAGCTCCGACCGGGACACAAAACCTTCATCAAGGAATTCGCGGCGGTCGGATCCGTCTTTTGCAGTTGAATAAAACGTCGGGATGACCTGCATATAGGTGCCGGAAACGTTCCAGCGGGGATGCAGAGAGGCCATGCCGTACTGCCATTCCGTAAGTCCGCGGCCACGGATCCCGGCCTGAAAAGCCAGTCCCGTGCTGCCATGCTGGCTTGCGGGATAGACGCTGTCCTGATACAGGCAGGCAGGCCCGCCCGTTGCAAGAACAAGCGTAGAACAGTGCAGCATGACAGGTTCCTGTGTGTTCAGATCCAGACAGAGAATGCCGTAAACGCGGTTCTCATCGGTCAGAATGCGGATCATCTGCAGCGGTTCCAAAATGGGAGTGCCATGCGAGAGTACGGCTTTTTCCAGCGCTTCGGTCATCAGCTTTGAGGTAAGAGGACCAGCGGATGTTGCCCGGCTGCGTGGGTCATGGTCGGTCTTATAACCGATATACTCCCCATATGCATTGGTCGGAAAGGGTACGCCGAGCTCTGCCAGATGCAGGAAAGCAGGGACGGATCCGGCAGCCTCGCACAGCGCAAGATCGCCGTCCGCGGACTTGCCTTCAAAGATTGTCCGTGCCATTTCCGTATAGGAATCCGGCTCGTCACCGGACAATGTCAGTTTATAATACGTCTGTTTGTCAGAACCGGTATTGCGGGAAGTGCCTTTATCCAGGCCTTCGCTGACGAGCGCGAAATCCGTGGCGCCCATCAGATGCAGTCTGTCGCAGGCTGCAAATCCGGCGGCACCGCTTCCGACAATGAGAATCCGGTAGGAATACTCCTTCATAGGGCTGATTTATGCTTCACGGTCAGCGTCGGTAAGGATACGGCGGGATTCCAGGTAGAAACGCTTGTCTTCCGCGTGCCCGATGGAGAAAGTCTTACGGGGGAGCACGTCGCCGCGAATTACCGCACCGAAAACTTCGTCCTTGCGGAAGCCGCTGAAAGTGATACCGATGCAGGCAGGATCTCCGGCCAGCGCGCGGACTGTGTCAAGTCCGTGGATGTAGTCGATGTCAACCTCAGGATGTTCCGCCAGATAGGCGTCGAGCAGAGGCTGCAGGATCTGGACCGGCAGAATGCCGGGCTCTGCCGGGATGGATAGCGTCCGGCGCTCAAGCCCGCACTGGAAATACAGACTGGTTTCGCCGAACTTCGCCGAACCGCCGTGGAAAGCCGGTTCGGCCTTGCGCAGATAGTTCAGCAGATCATCGAGATCCGCGCCTTTCAGCACACGGTAGATCGGCTCGAAAGTGATCGCCGGATCATGCAGATTGTTGAGCTCGGCCAGTGCGTAACGGGCAGGATGAACGGCCGCCGCCTCCGCGCCGATGCGCTCTTTGATACGCTCGTAAGCATTTTTGGCAGCTGCGAGCGAATGATTCCCGTCACCGACGGCAAGGACCATCGGATGGGAGGTCGAACGGTATTTGCGGCGGAACCAGCTGGGATCCGACCATTTCTCCAGAACGGCAGCGATATGCTCCTGACCGTCCTTCGGAATCAGGTAGCCGCGGAGATGTCCGGAATTCTGCATCAGATCGAAGTCATAGATCTTCTCAAATTCACCGATCCGCGCGACAAGCGGCTCGACCAGTTCTTTGTCCTTATCGTCCACAAGGAGCATCAGATGCGGAATATCGAGCGCAGAGCCGTCGCGCAGTTCTTTGCGGGACTCTACACGTGCCAGAACCGTCTGCTCTGTTGCCCGGATAAAGCTCTCGGATTCGGTATGATAATCATACTGTTCCAGATCGATCAGACCCAGGATGCCGTAACGGACAGAACCGTCGCGGAGCGTCCTTTCCGTAAGGATCATCGCGTCCGGATACTCGCGGAACAGACCGGAAGAGAGCGACTGCCACATGGTTTCGTGGATCTTGCGGATCCGTTCGCTGTTGGCCTCAGGCGTGCCGAGTTCGGCTTCCGGGAAGATCAGGCTGAGCGCGGAGGGCTTGCCGTCCGCGATAGCCGCGGCCTGTTTCCAGTATTCGGGTTCAGAGGTGTACTGATCGCAGGCAATTACGCTGAAAGCCGTCAGATCGGTTTGGGGGATCAGAATCGTGCCGCCGGTAAATGTGCAGATATCCATTTTGGACCTCCTATCAGAAAATAAAAAGATCTGTATCCGCAGGGGATACAGATCAGGGAACGGAGAGAGTAGGATTCGAACCCACGGCCCCTTGCGGAGTCACTGGTTTTCAAGACCAGCTCCATAAACCACTCGGACATCTCTCCAGTGAAAAGAGAAACTCTTCATGACTTTCACATTATAAAAGCTCTCCGCCGTTTTGTCAAGCCGTTAAAGCGCCTGCTTCTCCAGTTTTCTCCGGAATATTTCCTTAAGTTTCTGAAGGCAGAACAATAGCGGTTTGTACAAAACGATACCGGCTGCAAGATTGCCGGCACAGTGCATCAGATCAAACGGCAGACCGTTGACCCACCAGGCAAACATCATGCCGGGTCCGCCTATGAAAAGATAGGGGATCGAGCACAGGAAACCGAACGACAGCCCGAAAAGGGCCAGAACCGCGCACCACAGCCACCAGGATCCGTGTTTCTGCAGAAGCAGCACTACTACGCACAGAACAGGCCAGACGTACAGGTAGACGCACCACCAGACTCCGAATCCGTAGGTCAGTCCTTCCAGAATGATAAAGACGTAGACCGGTAACAGGGTCTGTACTCCGAAAGTCAGTGTCGTTACAAGGATCAGTACCGACACCAGTTCAATGTTGGGCAGAGGAGCCAGTGCCACCTGGACGGCATAGTAGAGTGCACCGAGGAACGCGAACAGGACCATCCGGTAGACGTTCATGGTTACCAGCCTGTTTTCAGTTCGATTTCGAAATGGTCTCCATCAGCGATCGGAGTCGTATCGACACCGGTCATCAGCATCTCACCGCCTTTGGTGAAACACCACCACTGCTGCTTGGAATCATCCGCGGCAATACCGTTGACTTCCGTTACAAAAAGACCGTATTCGGACTCGGAACCCTTGATCAGATTCTCTTCTTCCAGCGCGCCGCGCAGGAATTCCTGATCCGTATGCAGTGTGAAGTCCTTGGTATCTTCACCGTTGATGATCTGGACGACGACAGCCTTGGCACCCTTCTGGGTGGCAGGTTTGCGGAGAACCACGATCAGAACTACGGCGAGAACCAGAACCGCAAGCACAGCGGAAACGATAACGGCTGTCTTTTTGTTTTTGCTCTGTTCAGCCATTTTGATCCATCCTTTCTGTAAAAATCGGATACGCTGCCCGCCATATCCGTT
>JAEEGF010960489.1_pt1 | contig 13448 bp, 11 predicted proteins | sample 9134171 | NCBI WGS metagenome assembly JAEEGF01 (sample SAMN16246542, study PRJNA631951) | gut metagenome | biome: gut microbiome; feature: rumen; material: AP-attached | host: Bos | place: Iran: Karaj | collected 2018-10
CTCAACTACCATGAAAACATCAAGACGGACAGTCATCGCATCAGCCTTGCAGCGGCATCAGACGACTGGCAGAAAGTCAGCAAGACGGTGAAAATTTCCGGGCCTGTACGGAACATGCTGGTTGCCTTCAGATTGCAGGGCACCTCAGAAGTACAGCTCCGCAATGTCGATTTGCGGCAGCCGGAAGTCATGATGGACAGACGCACCGATGCCCGCCAATTGCTGCACGGAGGTCCTGTCCTATCCGATGAATTCAATTACAGCATGTTCAGAAGCAATGGCGACGGCACGCTTGTCTATCCAGGCCCGAAAGGCGCGTTGCCGACCATCCGCCTTAAGTTCCTGCGGGATGGCCTTGAAGATTATGAATACCTTTCGCTGCTGCAAAAGGCAGTCGAGGCGATACGCAATGGCAACCGTACTATCGATGGACGCGATGCATGGCTTGAAGAAGCCCTAGCCTTGTTGGCCATTGACAAATCGGTATGCCGCGGCATGTCTGATTTCACCCATAGTGGTTCTGAATTGCTCTCTTTCCGTCATCGCATTGCCAATCTGTTGAACCGTTACGAAAAAGATGCTCATTAAAATTCAGACGAAATGATCTAATGTTAATCATATACCACCGCCTGATGGCGGTGGTTTTTATTGGCCCGCTCAAAGCGGATATTGTATTTTTTAATTAATTTAATAATCACATGTCTATTTTTATATTTAGATAAGATAACTATTGTGTTTTTTGCTCAAGGAGATTCAATAATTTCCGTTTTTCAATTTCAAGATGTTCTTTTTCAATAAGAAGACGCTCATACGCATCATTGTTGAACAGTAATGTTATCGATGAAAGATATCTATATTATATTGAATCCCAGCATGTTATCAATTAATTATACTGTAATTTATTAGATTTCCTGGATATTGCATCACGGATTCTGATTACAAATCATTTGCATCTGCGCAAGTAAACAACCGCCTGAAAATCGACTTTTTCATCGTCATGCGCGGTCTTGCGGCATCCTGTCAATTTTTTTTGCGCCATGGGCTAATTTTTCTTCCTTTTCATTCGTTATATCTCGGGATTTGTTTTGATCAAGAGAATATTTTTAAAGAGAGGGAAAAAATGAAGAGAGGGATTGAAACGCCAAGGGATTTTGACGACATGCTCAAGTCATTGCTCATATACACCGGTTTGCTGTTGCTGGTCACCGTCTTGCTGATTAGCATCGGACTCGTCATGATCGCATCAACGACCTATAATAGCGCCGATATGTTCTTCTTCAAACGGCAATTGATATGGATCGGCATTGGGCTCGTCGGCGGCGTCATTATCTCCCGCGTGCCGCCTGCGTTTCTCGTCAAATACTCCCATATCTTCCTGTTCATCCTATGCGTCGCGTTGACCTATCTTTTCATCCTGCGTTTCATCGACAAGATATGTGGTTCGGCCATTGCCACGAAGCTGCCGCTCTGCCCGTCTGAAGTCGTCAACGGAACGTTGCGCGGCGGCATCAAAGGCGGCTTCCGCTGGCTGACCTTCCCCATGGGCGTCTCCATCCAGCCGTCCGAATTCGTAAAAATCGCCATTCTCCTGTTTCTCGCATCTTATTACGGCACACGAGACGACGAGACAATCCGCTCATTCTATAAAGGAATCGTTGTACCAATGATTCCAACGGGTTACGCCCTCCTCGCCATCTTTCTGGGGAAGGATCTCAGCCAGACAGTTATCACCGCCATGATGGTCGGTGCCGTCATGTTCTTGGCAGGCGTTAAGACACGATATCTCACGCTGTTATGCATGGTCGCCGTCATTGGTGCCGTCTGTTTGGTGATGTCCAGTGACATGCGGCGCGCACGTGTCAAAGGCTGGCTCAAACCGCAATCGCAGACGGAGCAGGCACAGCTTGACCAGACATCCAGATATCAGCTCAAACTGTCCGAAATGGCCTTGGGCGGCGGCGGCATGTGGGGCCGCGGCTTCATGAAAAGCATTATGAAGAACAACTACCTCCCAGAGGCTCATACGGATTTCATCATTGCCATTTTGGGAGAGGAATTCGGTCTGGCCGGTGTCCTCGTTGTCATGATTCTTTACGCATTGTTCATGATCAGCCTCTTCGGTATTTCCAGATTGTGCGTCGATCGTGTCAGCATGCTGATCTGTCAAGGCATCGGCGTTCTCATTCCGTTCCAAGCACTTATCAATATCGGCGTCGTCAGTGGCTTCTTCCCCACGACTGGTCTGACCGCCCCCTTCATCAGTTATGGAGGTTCCAGCAGTATCTCCCTGTTGGTCTGTATGGGCCTGATCAGCAACGTCTGCATCAATAACATGTCCATGCATTCAACAAATGCGCAAAAAGAATCCGTCCTGCCAAGCAAACTTAATTTTTCCGACTGAACGATAAACTATGTCTTTGAATACCATGAATTTACTTTTTGATCTGCTGAAATGCCACGCCACACCGGGCGATGAAGACGAAGTCGCCGAACTTCTTCTGAAAACATGGAAAACCGCCGGCTGGACAACGCAGTCCCTTGGACGATATGCCGTCACCGCCGTCCTCGAACCGGACGGCAATCCGGCTGATGTCCAAACCGTTCTCATCTGCGCACATATGGATTCGCCAGGCTTCATTGTCCAATCCATCAACGACGATCAGTCCGCCAACGCCATCAACATCGGTTATCCACATTTTGAAGAACCGGAAGTCGATGTCATTGTTAAGCAAGCCGATGGGCGGAAAATTTCCGCGACACTCTACAACCGTCCGCCAGAAGAGCAAAAAAGTGCCTATCAGTTGTCCGCTGATTTGCAACTCATGCGCGGCGACCGCCTCTGCTACGCCTGCGAACCGTCCATTCATGACGGTATCATCGAATCGCCGTTTCTCGACAACCGCCTTGGCTGTTTTGCATTGTGCGAAATTGCCGAATCCGTCAAAGCGTCGAAGCTTCGCATCATGCTCGCCGCAACGTCAGGAGAGGAGTTTACGGGCTTTGGCGCAGCCGTTCTCGCGGCGCATTGCAAACCAGACTTAATCATCTGTCTAGACGCAACATACGAAGAAGAAGAACAGGATGTAACGCTTGGCAACGGTCCTGTTCTCACGGTGACGGATAAATCCGTTCTGCTTGGACAGAAAACCGTCGAATCTCTACAACGCCACTGTGCCGCATGGGGCGTCCCGCTTCAGACGGAAATCTATAATTTCAGCGGAACAGATGCGCGCGCCTTCCCGTCGCAAGGCATCACGGCTCCCGCGTTGCCGATTCTCATTCCGACGACTGGCAACCACACGCCGCTCGAAACCGCCGCCATGTCGGACATCGAAAGCCTGAACAAGCTTCTCATCAAACTTTGCACGGATGAAAGAGCCGTCGCCTCGCTTCTAAACGACATCGCATCCTTCTGAAACATAACGCCATGCCACAAGAGCTTCAGGAAACGGATTTTATCGTCCTGCGGACGACACGCTACGGTGAAGGCAAGCTGATCGTCAACGGCCTGACGCCGTCAGGCCGTCTGTCATTCATCGCCTTCGGAGCTGTCGGCGGCGGCAAAAAAGGCGGGTTAGACTTTGAGCTCTTCCGCCTCCTCCATGTCTCCTATCAGGAGACGGATCGTGATTTGCAGAAATGTAGCGATACCGCCATCATCGCCGACTACGGTGCTCTTGCACGACATTTTGACAGCTATTCCGCCGCCTGCTGGCTCTCGCAATTCAGCCTCGCCAACATGCCCGCCGGTTTGGATTGCCGTTATTTTTTCGAATCCGTCCGAATCGCTCTCGAACGTCTGGCGGCCCAATCCGCCCTGCCCGCCGCCGTCATCACAGGCGTCATTCTCGTCTATCTTCGCGAAGGCGGTTGGCTTTCCGACTATGACGATTCGCCTCAGACTGCTCGTCAAATACAAATATTATTGGAAATGGCTCTCGGCGGCGACATTCCACGGCTTGCGACGGACAACTGGGAGCAGCTTCATCAATGGGCCCTCGCCCTCCTACGCATGAACGACGAATGCATCATGCCTGGCGAACAGAGATGACCACCACTGATGGTCATGCTTATGGCTGTCATGCTTACGGCTTACAGGTTGCTCAAATCAGCCGCCGTTATTTGAAAAAAGGTGTTTTACATATTACCTTATATAATTTGCAAATGACATTTTATCATCGTCTTTAGCAAACAATCTGGATTCAACATGGCCAACGTATATCCCTTCGCCTCCGTCTCCGCACTCGGAGAAAACGCACCGCGCGTTGCAACGCTCCCCTATGACGTCATGAACCGCGCGGAAGCCGCCAAAATGGCGGCCGGCAATCCTGTGAGCTTCCTTCGCGTAACTCGTTCGGAAATCGACCTGCCGGACTCCGTCGATCCCTATGCTCCAGCCGTTTATGAAAAGGCCGCCCAAAATTGGCAGGCCTTGAAATCGTCTGTTCTCACGACGGACAAGCGGCCCGCCTTCTACGTCTATTCGCTCGTCATGAACGGCCGCCGCCAGACCGGCGTCGTCGCCGCCGCATCCGTTGACGACTACGACAACAACATCGTCCGTAAGCACGAGAAAACGCGCAAGGAGAAGGAAGACGACCGCACACGCCACATTACGGCCCTCCGTGCCCAGACCGGTCCTGTATTCCTTACATATAAAGACTCCGCCGCCATTGACGACATCGTCGAAAAGACCATGAAGACCGTCCCTATTTTCGATTTCACTGCAGAAGACGGCATCTCCCATACAGGCTGGCGAGTCTCCGACGAACTGACGCTTGCTCTGCAAGGCGCATTCGCAGCCGTCCCGTTGTTGTACATCGCAGATGGACATCATCGCGCGGCTTCCGCATCCCGCACACAGGCCGCCCTCAAGGCGGCCGGAACGGACTCGCCTGAATCCGCCCATTTCCTCTCCGTCATCTTCCCCGCAGGTCAGTTGAAGATTCTCGCTTACAACCGCGTCGTCTTTGATCTGAATGGTCTCACAGAAGAACAGTTCCTGCAGAAAATCACAGCCGCCGTCGAATCCATCGCCCCATGCGACAACGCCGAGCCGTCCGAAGCGGGACAAGCTTGCATGTTCTTCCAAGGCAAATGGTGGCAGATCGTCTTCAAGCCGACCGCCGAAACGGCCGGCCCTGTTGACAAGCTGGACGTGTCACGCCTGCAGAACGATGTTCTCTCCCCCATTCTCGGCATCGATGATCCGCGCACTTCCAAGAAGATCGATTTCGTCGGTGGCATCCGCGGCACAGCAGAACTCGAAAAACGCGTCCTTTCAGGCGAAGCCAAAGTCGCCTTCTCCATGTATCCGACAAGCCTTGACCAATTGATGGATATCGCGGACGACAACGCCATCATGCCGCCGAAATCCACATGGTTCGAGCCAAAGCTCCGCGACGGCCTCTTCGTCCACGAAATTTGATTTCCTTACATAAAAAAGGCATCCCATGAAAATTCAAAACGGCCAAATCTATCTGGAAGATGTTCCTGTCACGCTCATTGCGCAGACCTACGGCACCCCCACCTACGTCTATGAGGAAAACCGCATCCGCGACAATTTCCGCCGCGCGTTGAACGCCTTCCGCAAATACTACCCGAACTTCCGTTTCTTCTACGCCATCAAGGCCAACAACAATCTCGCCGTCGCCAACATCCTCCGTCAGGAAGGCGCGGGAATCGATGCGGCGTCCATTAACGAAATCCTTCTCGCGCAGAAACTTGGGCTTGGCGGCGACAACGTCATGTTCTCCGGAAACTTCCTGTCGGACGACGATATCCAGCAGGGCCTCAAATCCGGCGTCATCTTCAATCTGGACGACATCTCCATCCTGCCGCGCGTCCTCAAATACGGCAAGCCGGAATTCCTCTCTTTCCGCCTCAACCCCGGTTACGGTGCATGCGAAGTCGGCGATTTCGTCTGCAACGGCGGCCCCAACGCCAAATTCGGCGTCCATCCAGACCAGATCATGGATGCTTATCGCATGGCTAAAGAGGCTGGTATCAAGCGTTTCGGCGCACACATGATGCCCGGCTCCTGCATCCGCGATCCAGAATATTTCAAATTCATCACGGGGCTCCTCATGGACAATATCGGAAAGGTCGGAAAAGAGCTCGGCATCGATTTCGAATTCATCGATCTCGGCGGCGGTCTCGGCATCCCTTACAAGCATGAAGACGCTCCGTTGGACATCGACAAAGCCGCGCAACTCGTCGCGGAAATCTTCACGGAAAAAATCAATGAGTACGGCCTCAAGCCACCACGCCTCATGATGGAGCCAGCCCGCTATTTCGTCGGTGACGCAGGCTACGTTGTCGGAACCGTCCATTCCATTAAGAACTCCTACAAACGGATCATCGGAACGGACGTCTCCATGAACACGCTCGCCCGCCCCGCCATGTACGGCGCATACCACCACATCTACGTCAATGGACGTGAAGACGAAGCCCGCAAGCCAGTCGGCCTCTGCGGACAAGTCTGTGAAAACACGGACTTCTGGGTCAAGGAGCGCATGCTGCCGGAAGGCATTACGCTCGGCGATATCATCGTCGTCGAAAACGCGGGGGCCTACGGCTATGCCATGAGCTACCAATACAATGGCCGCCTGAAACCCGCCGAAGTGCTCGTCAACGGCGACAAGCATTGGCTCATCCGCCAACGCGAAACCATCGAAGATCTGGTCCGTAACGTCACCGTTCCAGACCATCTCAAATAGGATTTTTGATGATTTTTCATTTTTTTTGACAAATCGATAAAATACTAATTCTCTTTTAGCGTTTCTTGATTGACAGACGCGGAACACAAGATGACAAAATAGTCAATCGGCAGTCCGCGTCTGGAAAACACACAAGGCTTTCAATCACCCGCAACAGAAAAAAGGAGATTTAACATGAAGAAACTACTCGCAGCTCTCATCTTCGCAGGATTCGGTCTTGCCATCGCGCAGGACGCGCCGCAGCCGCCAGCTGACAAGCCAGCGCCCCCAAAGAACGAACAAGGCGACCGTCCTGGACGCCCCGGCGGCCCCGGACGCCCTGGCGGCGGTTTCAATCCTGAACGCTTCCAAGCCAACATGATCAAACGCATGGAAGATCAAGCCGCTGAAATTCTCAAAGAATACGACAAGAATCAGGACGGCGCTCTCGACGCGGAAGAAAAGGCCGCCATGGAAAAGGATTTTGAAGTAGTCCTCAAGAAAGCGCGTCTTGCCAACAGCTACCAGAGAATCAAAGTCATCGATACCGACGGCGACCTGAAGTTCAGCGCCGAAGAAAAGGAAAAAGCCCCACAGCGTCTTCGTGAAGACATGCAGAACCGCGGCGGACGCGGCGGATTCGGCGGCGGATTCGGTGGCCCCGGCTTCGGCGGCGGCCCGAACGGCCCGCGTGGTGGCGGCTTCGGCGGTCCGAACGGCCCGCGTGGCGGCAATGGCCCCCGTGGTGGCAATGGTCCGCGCGGCGGCAACGGCCCGCGTGGCGGCAATGGCGGCAACAATCCGCCTCCGGAACCCCCGCCGGCTGAATAATCACGGCTTTTGACAAAAAATCTAAAAAAGGGCGTCATCCCACCAAGGAATGACGCCCTTTCTGCGTTTATAACATTACCAATGACCATTCAAAAACACGAATGGACATTATGAATTTGATTTTCGGGACGCGGCTTCATTTCGCTTTTGAATGAATGGCGCGATGGGCATGGAGGAGAAAACTGCCACAAGGCAGATGTCTCGTGGTGGACGACGCCGTAAAAACGGCACCCCTAAAACAATCCGTGCGCCATCAAGCGACCTTCTTCACGGAATTGGCCTGTGTCAGAACCATCACCTTCCATGGATGTCCGTCTGCGTTTTGAAAAATCCCCTATACCTATATTATATATATCCCCCTAGTTTCCCCTATGTCTTCCGAATCCCTTGAACTCTGCCGTGAAAAAGCCCTGCGCCTCCTTGAAAACAGCCCACATTCAGTCCGCGGACTGAAACAGAAGCTATACAAGGCTGGCAAATTCACGTCTAAGGACATCCAGACCGTCATCAACGACTTGCTAAAGGCGAAGCTACTGGATGACCGCCAGTTTGCCGAAACCGCCATCGACTATCTCAAGACGACTGGCATCGGCCGTTTCAAGGCCGTCTTCAAACTGAAAACCAAAGGCGTTCCACAAGACATCATCCAGGAAGCAATAGGCAAGAAATGGGAAACTGAGGACGATGGCGACTCGGAGCGAGCTGCAATCGTCGCCAAACAGAAATGGCGTTCACTCCAATCCAAGAAAGATTGGCCAGAGATCAAAAAACTCCAAGCCGTTGCAAGATTTCTCGCCGGCAGGGGCTTTTCACCATCCGTCATAAGGCAAATTCTAGACGGATTGAAGATTTCCTGAGTTTTTTGAAAAAAAATTCATTTTTATAAAAAAAAATGCCATTGTTGACTTGCATAATGGCATTCCACGCTTATTTTAGGTGGATGTAGGGGAAATTAGTGGAAGACAGGAACAAAAAGGCAGAGAGAGGAAAAAAGAGAGAGGGGGGACTTTCTTATCCTGCCCCTAAAAAGGCGGGATAAGGAGGATTTCACCATCAGCAGGAAAGATTCCACTAGAAAATCACGGCTTTCATAAAGACATGCCAGAAAAACCGAACAAAAGAGAATTTTTGTCACGTTTCGATGCGGTCGTGGATTGTCAGCGTCGTCTCGCCATCCCCAAACAATGGCGGTTTGATTCTGACCCGGAAGACTTAAGCTTTTTTCTGACCGTGGGAGTCGGTCCTTCCCTCGAATTGTTCGAATACGAGGAATACGAAAAAAGACAGGCCTCCCTTGCCGCAGGAAGGGGAACCGCCGACTATGAATTCCTCGCCACGGCATCTAGCATGTATTCGACAATGGTCAAGCTTGACAAGCAAGGGAGAATAACAATTCCTCAGCATATGCTAGATGCGGCAATGATCAAAACAAAAGTCTTATGCATAGGATCTTCCGCTTTTGGCTCTATCTACGCACCGGAAGTATGGGCCGTACGCGATCCGGGAATACAGAAAGTCATCGATTTCAACCTTGCGTTCAGACGTCCCACTACAACCATCACTCAATCTGAAACAAAAATCCTGATGACAACTGATACGCAATGACGTTTACCCATCTACCTGTTCTTTTTAAACCAGTTATAAATCTGATCGCGGAACACAGCCCACAACGGATCATCGACGCCACCATCGGTGGCGGCGGTCACGCCAAAGGGCTTCTTGAACAACTACCGAATGCACAGTTGCTCGGCATCGACCGTGATGACACGGCCATCGCCGCCGCCAGCCAGAATCTGGAGCCGTTCAAAGATCGCGTCACCATCCGCAAAGGCGTCTTTTCAGACATGAAGGCCATCGCTGAAAGCATCGGCTGGGATCATGCGGACACTGTACTGATGGATATCGGCGTGTCATCACCGCAAATCGACAATCCCCAAAGAGGCTTTTCATTCAGAATGGACGGCCCGCTCGACATGAGGATGAACCAAAACGACACGACGACAGCGGCCGTCCTCCTCAATACCGCTTCGCAGGAAGAGCTCGAGACAATCATAAGAGATTTCGGTGAAGAGCATAAGGCCAGGTTCATAGCCAGAGAAATCGTCAAACGGCGGGAAAAGAAGCCGTGGGAGACCACAGGAGAGCTCAACCAACTTCTGGAAAAAATTGTTGGCTTCAAAGGCCAGCATGGTCTTCCACCAGCCACCAGAACTTTCCAAGCGTTGCGGATCGCGGTCAATCATGAATTGGATGAACTCTCCGACGCGTTGAAAAACGCTTTGGAGTTTCTCGCCCCGAACGGTATTCTCGCCGTCATCACATTCCATTCACTTGAAGACAGAATCGTCAAAAGATTCTTTCAATACGAAGCCGCCACATGCGTCTGCCCGCCCAAAATGCCGATCTGCACATGTGGGAAAATACAGACAATTGAAATCCTCACACGAAAGCCAGTCACGGCTGACGAAGAGGAACTGAAAATCAACCCGCGCGCGGCATGCGCCAAGCTCCGGGCCGCCATGAAACTGAACAACCATCAGAAAACTGCAGACTGCAGCAAAAAATAAAAAAATCATTTCCCAGAGGGAGGTAAAACCATGACAATTAACCCAAGCAAAAACAACACAAACTGGAATCACATGCAGAACGATAAATACGCCTGCATCGTTGTCTTCCGAACACTTTCATTCTTGTGCATCGCCAGTCTCATCGTGATTCTCGGCTATCTGTACATCAACATCAACGGCCAGAACCGCAAGTTGGACACAGAAAACAACCTGAAGATGGCTGAATACGCCACCCTCTCCATCCAATTGCAGAACATTGAAAGCGAACTGGAACAAAAAGGCAACGTCCAGCTCGTCAGCAGAGCGCCCGAACTCAATCTCTGCAAGGCAACCTCCGCCCAGATTTTCATTCTGGACGCGCCGTCACCGCTTGAATTCGTACAGGAAAGTGAAACAATGAAAGATCCGATGCAAGTCGCGGGAAAATAACCAATCATAATCACAACCCATTCAGAACCAACAGGGGAAGGTTGTCCTGAACATGGAAAACATCAAACACCAGACATATCAATATACCAGCCATGCACGCCGCAGTTCGAACTCCGGATTGCAGACAATTCGTCACGCATGGAACATATGCTCCGATTTACTTGGTGGAATCAGAGGGATTTTCCACCAGTATTTGCCGTTGCAGTCCGAATACAACCTGCAAAAGGCGAAGCCGACCAGAAGCCAGCGTTTTGCCATCGGCGTCCGCAGCCTGCCCATCATGGCGGTCTTCACCGTCATGCTAATGTGCATCGCCGTCCATTGCTACAAGTTGCTTGTCCTCCGTCATCCGGAATTCGAGGAAAAGGCACAATCACACTGCCAGAGCATCCAAAGCACGCAAGGCGCACGTGGATGCATCTACACCATTGACAACAAACTCCTTGCCGGCAACTATTTCCAGAAGGATATCTTCATCGAGCCCAAGAAGATTCCGACAAAATTCCGCGGCCAAGCCATCAAGGACATTGCACAAGCCACACACAGACCTGAGGCTGAAATTGCACGGATGTTCTTTGAAATAATTGATAAAGATGTGGATATCACCTTATCTTCGGATGTCGATTCCCGTACGGCGAAACGCATCGAATCACATGGCTACCCACACACAGCCATCATCCGCAACAGCCATATCCGCAACAAAAAGGATCGCTCACAGCTGTCCTGCACATCCTATTCCGTCGTCTTCACACTACCGCTCAAAATACAGCTGGAACAGCACATGCCGACCATGCTGACCATCGGCGCAGAACTCGGTATGAGCGAAAAGGCCGTGCGAACCGCCGTCAATGGGCGGCATGGCCTTGCGCGGATTAAACAGATAAAAGTTGATTCGGGCATTGATTTCATTGATGGCGTAACTCTTGAAAACAACCTGAAGAAGATTCCGCATCTGGGCAAAGGCGCCTTCCAGGTGAAAACAAGCATCAAGCGGATCCATCCACAGGACACGCTTGCCGCTCCGCTCGTCGGATTGACCGACACGTCCGAAGGCAAAGGACTCAGCGGTATCGAGGAGCTTTTTGACGCTCAGCTCCAGCCGACCAGCGGAAGCAATGTCTTCCTTAAAGATGGTAAAGGACGCCGCCTCCCCATGATGGAAAACATCCGCACCACCCTTCCCATGAACGGTGACGACATCTTCCTGACCATCAACAGCGGCATCCAGAACATTGCTGAAGAAGAACTGGCAAAAGCTATTCCCGAAGTCAAGCCAGACCGTGCCTACGCCGTCATGATGCACCCGCGCACTGGAGCCATCATGGCCTTGACACAGTATCCGACCTTTGATCCCAACAAACGCGATGAAGTCGAAGATCCTGCCGGCTTCGGATTCCTCCCGCTCACCGAAACCTTCGAGCCTGGCTCCATCATGAAAGGCGTTTCCCTCTCTTGTGGTATTTCAGAAGGTATCATCGACCTCAACACTGTATTCTTCTGCGAATACGGCTACTGGTCGTCTGCAAAACTTCACGACACACACCGTAACGAAAACCTCACCGTCACTGAAATCATTATGCATTCCAGCAACATTGGAACAGCGAAAGCCGCCATCGATCTGGGGGCCTACAGGCTCTTCCGCGGCCTCACAGGCTTCGGCTTTGGCAAAAGGACACGCCTCGGCTTCTATCCAGCCGGACAGGCTCCCACCTTCTTCAGAAAGGAGGCCAGTGGAATCTTCCGTCCGCTCGAACGGTGGGACAAGCTGTCCATCACACGCTTCCCGATTGGACAGGGCATCTCCGTCACGCCGTTCCAGATGATCCAGGCCTACAGCGCCATCGCCAACAACGGCATCATGATGCAACCTTACATTGTTGACCGCATCCTCTCCCATGACGGGACGATGACCACCTCCATCCCCCGCGTCAAAGGACGCCCCATTTCCGCCAGCGCCGCAAAGCAGATGACGGAAGCTCTCAAGACCGTTCCTACGAAGGAAGGTACCGCCAGACGTGCCGCCATCGAAGGCTATACGGTCGCCGGCAAAACCGGAACATCTGAAATCTGGGACTCTGAAACGCATCGCTACGACCAGCAGAAGGTCGTCGCGTCATTCATCGGTTTCGCCCCGGCGGACGCGCCTGAATTCGTGTTGCTTGTCACATTCGTGAACCCCAAGCCTAAGCGGCATGGCGGCACGATTGCAGGCCCTGTCTTCTCCAAAATCGGTGCTCGTACACTGGAATATCTCCAGATACCAGCCGACCACCAAGAGGACATCGTCATGGGAAATCAACTCATTAAAAACCAACAATAGACCAGCAAGAAACGTTAATATCAATAAAACTTCCGTTTTTTTCCAAAAAATCTCTCCTTCTAGCTAAAAAAAACATCATTCTGTGCTATTTTAAACCTTTTATTGGAGATTGCTTAATCTCCGTTCTTTGAAAACCAGGAAGTCGGCCAGCCTCATCCAGTGGCGAACCGACGAAGGCACACGACTCGAATAGAGCCGGCACCTTGAAACCACTAGCGTCAGCGCCAAAAACCTCTGCCCACCCGTTGTGGTGCATGTGAACTACCTGTCGCTCAGCGCCTGACGGCGGAATGTGCTTTGTCCTTTCCTGACGGCGACTGGTTCGTGGTTGCAGGGCGTTCGGATTACATAGGATGCTACAGAGGTAGCCCCGAGCCGCCATCCTTGCAACATGAAAAATGGGTTGCCCTACCCTCTCATGTAAGAAGGCTCTGGCGGCTCGACCCTGTGCCTTTCCCTGGATGTTTGCGTAACGCAACATATAAAGGCGCGCTCCGTGCAAAACACGGAGCGCGCCTTTGGTGTTTTTAGGAGGTCCAACTCCCTTTTATTCACCCCACACGTCGTTTCCAAGGAAGCCCTGCTGGTAGTAAACAGGCTTGC
>JAEEGF010806712.1_pt1 | contig 13447 bp, 7 predicted proteins | sample 9134171 | NCBI WGS metagenome assembly JAEEGF01 (sample SAMN16246542, study PRJNA631951) | gut metagenome | biome: gut microbiome; feature: rumen; material: AP-attached | host: Bos | place: Iran: Karaj | collected 2018-10
CGTTTCAAGAACCTCTTGCTGAAAGACGGCAAGATGTATATCCGCAACTTTGGCACCTCGCTCATCGTTTGGTGCTGCCTGAACGCCATTTTCTGGATTTTCAATCTGCTTTTCGGTTCCGAAACCATGCCGCCAGTCCGTTTTGGAATGCTATGCGTTTGGACAGCATTGGCCATGATGATGGTACCTTCCAAGGTTTATGGTAATGCCAACCTTTCGCGTGAGGGCGTAGGTTTCGCCATGATGCCTGCCTCCTCTTTGGAGAAGTTCGTCAGCATGTTTCTCTATTGTGCCATAGTGACTCCCGTCATCGTCTTCTTTGGTGGTTACCTGGTTGACGCTTTCTTGTCGATTTTCCCCTTTGGCGGCTTTGACAAACCTATACGTCTCTATTCGATGAACGAAATTGTCCAGATGTTTAACGACACGGAAGGTGCAGTTCGTGCAGCAGAAATGGATCTTCCTATTGAACAGGTGTTCCCTATCGGCGTGATGCGTGCTTCATTATATTCAGGCATCATCCAGTGGGCGGCCATTTTCATGTTAGGCAACATGCTCTTCAAGAAGCATAAGGCAGGCAAGACCTTCGCTTGCTATCTCGGCATCGGCTATGTGCTTTCTACGCTCATGGGTTTGGCCATGGTCGGCAATTCCAGACGAATCGAGCTGTGGTTGGAAGGATTTAATGATTATTCCGCGGAGGAAATGGTCCACCTTTGGCACAATGCGACCATCTGGGGCATGATTATCGGTATCGTCATCACGGGCGTGCTACTGTACTTCACTTATCGTAAAATCAAAACCCAAAAATACTAAACCATGGAATTTAATGCACACAAACCCATATACTTGCAGATTTGCTCGCAGCTCTATGAGCAAATCCTGCGTGGCGATCTGAAGGCCGACGACCGCATCCCTTCGGTGCGTGACTACGGCATCCAACTCGGCGTGAACCCCAATACCATCATGCGTTCTTACGAGACCATGACGGCAGCGGGCATCATCTACAACAAACGCGGCATCGGCTATTTCATCTCCGCTGAGGCCAAGGACATCGTCCTCAAGCAAATGCGAGAGGAGTTTCTCGAAAAGGAACTGCCTGAAGTGATTAAGAAAATGAAATTGCTCGGCATTGGATTGGATGAGATAAAACTGTAGGAGATTCCCTGCGGGAATGGAGTATACAGTAGTTGTTTCCTGCGGCGGCTTATAGAATTTACGAGTCGTTAACGTTACAAGCCGCCGCTTGATACCTAACACAATACTCCATTCCCGCGAAGCGGGAACCTAAAAATCACACTTGACTGTAACTTTTTCACTTATTCTTCGTCTTACTACAAATCAATTAAAACAAACAAACAATGAAAAGAAACATCATAATCATCGCAGCGGCCATCATCAGCATGGCGCTTAATGCCTGCACCTTCAATTTGGACGGGGAAACGCTCGGCGGCAAAACCATCGAAGGCGACGGCAACGTCGTTACCCGCACTTACGACGTGACCGCGTTCAACGAAATCTCTACTTCGCTGCCAGCAACGGTCAACTTCACGATTGCCGACAGTTACTCCTGCACCGTCAGTGTGGACGATAACCTTTTTGACTATCTCGACATCAAGGTGAAGGATAACGAACTGCTTTTGGGCAAACAAAAGGAAGATAAAAACACCCACCTGAAAGCCACGAAATTTGTTATCGAAGTAACGACACCAAGTTTGGAGATCATCAACCTTGCTGGCAGTGGCACTTTTAACGCCAACAGTCCGTTGGAAGCGGAGAAATTTGAAGCCAACATTGCCGGTTCGGGCGACATTGTTCTCCATAAAACGGTCACTACTCAGAAAGTCGAGTTGAATGTGGCTGGTTCAGGCGATTTGTCTTGCGATGAACTGGTTGCTGATAAGTTAGATTGTTACATTGCTGGTTCGGGCGACTTGAAAGTCGTTAGTGGGAAGGTTCGGGAAGCCGAGGCTGGCGTGGCCGGGTCGGGCGACATCGTCCTGACCTGTGACATTGAGAACCTTGAAGCCAACATTGCTGGTTCGGGCGACATCAAGGCTCGGGTCAGCGGCAAACTCACGTATGGCATCTTTGGATCGGGCGATATTAGTTACTATGGCAACCCTGTCGTGGAAGGCGACAAAGCGGGTCGCGCCAAAGTAGAGCGTCTTGGCGACTGACAACAACGAAAGTAAATCACTTTTTCATATCCTTGTAAACGCAGAGCGGCTGACCTTCAGGCCAGCCGCTCTGTTATTCTATCTTGTCATCTCCCAACTCCTAACTCCTAACTCTTAACTCTTAACTCCTAACTCCCAACTCCTAACTGTCAACTATCAATCGTATTCTCCCCACTTCATGCAAGCGCCCTTCAACTGCTTCTTCAGCGGGAACAGCAGCGTGAACTTCACTGAGGCATCCGTGTTGAAGCGTTTTTGCAACAGGTAAGGGTCGATGTAGGAGGCTCCGATGACGATTTCGGAATCACCATGGTTTTCTTCCTTTGAGAACGAATTGACGACGGCAGCATGGGCCGAGGCATCAAGTTTCAGATAAATGTAGTAGTTGGCAATGTTGACTTTGAATCTTACGCCTGCACCTACCACAAGGCCAACATTCCAAGGACGCATGTTTTGCGCACTCATCGACACTGTATCGAGGGTGGCCGTTTTGTCATTGACATGTTGGTTCTCAGTGCCGTAATCTATGATTTCCATCTTTTGCCACTTCATGTTTCCCGACAGCGGAAGTGTGAAGCGTGGGGCGACATAGACGTATGGCCTGATGTTGCCTTGACCCATATAATAGGTCAACGGAACTTGCACGTCCACTTCCATGTAGTCTACGTCATATTGACGATAGAAATCCTTGTTTTCGTTGAGGGCAACTGGGAAATTGAGCACATAGTAGTCCATGTGGGTGTTGCGCATGGCAAACAATCCTTCCACACCGATTGACGAATAGTTGTTGAACATGCGCTCAACGGCTATTCCGCCGATGGGACTAAAATTGAATGGATGGTGGTATTTTGTCCCTGTTCCAGCAAAATGCACCCAATAGGTGGAGGTGAGACCTCCCGTGAGTCCAATGTTGTATCGGGCCTCTGAAAGCGTCTTAGAGCGTGATTGCAAAGGTTTCCTAAACTGAGCCGTGGCGGTGTTGCCAATCAGTAACAAGGACAGAAACAATATTATGCTTAGCTTTTTCATGCTGCAATGGTCTTTTTATTGTGGTAATTCGCCTGAATGTGCGTCGGAAAGGTTGCGGAGCACCATGAGGTCGCCCGGAGTGGGCAAGAAGCCCAAACGGATGATTTGGCTGATGCTGGAGGTTTCGTTATAGTATTTCATGGTTTGGATGCCCCATCTAAGGTCCTTGATGACAGGTCTCACGATGGTGTCGGAGGTGTGGTTGACGGTGTCGGTCACCACTTGGATTTCCTTGTCCATCTTGCCCGTGAAGATGACGGCATTCAAAGGCTCTGATTTTGATTTGACATCTCTAACCTCATAGTAGTATACAGTGAAATAGGGATCCTCACCCATGATATACACGGTTTTGAAATCTCTTGATTCGAGTTTGTCGTCTTTAAAGTAGATGGGCGAGATGGTGTCGTTGACGAACGCGTCTATGTTGCTGCGTGTCATAACAGAATCGGTCATTTGGGTGCTCGACTGCTCCATGAAATAGTCGTATTGGCCTGCCTGACCTTTGGGGCTTTTAAATCTCATCTTGGCTATTCCCTTATGTTGGTCGAAGAACTCAAAATATTGCGGATTGGGAATGGCATTGTTGGCAGGCTGCATCCATGCGCTCGAAGGCACTGTGTCAACAATGGAGACCCAAACGTTATCCGCAACGAAGACGCCTTCAATTTTTGGCGGCTCGTCACCATAGTGCAAGTACTCGTTGCCCAAGGCGAACAAGAGACGCTGTGGCATGAATTCGTTGATGTTGGGAATCTGTTGGTATGCGTAATAAACGGTAGGATTGTTCTTAGGGTCGTTTTTCAGGCAGGAGCCCAAAAGCATTGTGCTACATAAGAATAGGATGGTCCTGAATAAGTGCTTCTTCATTTGTCGTCGATTTTTGAAGAGGTGCTAGATATGAAAACAATAATCGGCAAATGTAAGGATTTTACTTTATTGTTTGACTTTACAAATGCACTTTTTTTTGTATTTGTTTCCTTATATATTGATATTCAGTTTATTGTTGGTTTTAGAATAAGAGGCGAATTAGTGTATGACAACGACTTTTTTCGTCAAAACACCACTTTTTCCTGAGGCAACGAAGAAATAGATGCCGTCTTCAACAGCTTTCATTTTGTAGTGGTAGGTGTTAGAGTCGGAGCCATTATTGATTTGGAAGTGGTCAATCATGGCGCCTTTCATGTCATACACTTTGACATCGGTTTTCCCTTCAAAATGCTCAAAGAGGAGGTCCATTTCGCCGTTGTTTGGATTAGGGGCGACGTCGAATTGGGCGTTGGCATGGTTTTCATCGAGGTCGTAGAAAGAGCAAAGCAACCAATAGCGGCGTTCAACACCTTGCGGATGACATTCATTGAATACAGTGGCTCGTATCCATACTGTGTCCTGTGTGATGTTCAGCACATAGAGGTTGCAGACTTTTCCGACGGGATAGGTGGTCGTGTCGGGCCTAAGAACCCATTCTGCGCTGGGTGTTTCCAAGGCCCAATGGACGGAGTCCCAATGACAGGCAGGATTGTTGTCCCATAAGGTGAATTGGTAGGCTTTGATTTGGAATTCGGTCGCCGTGACCACCCAATGCGGGGCGAGGTTATTAGTGTCGGCAGGGAAAATGGGGGAGGGGTCGGGGGTGTATTCCAAATCTAAATTGAGGCGGATGACGCTGTCGCAGCCCAACATGGTGGGGAAGACCTTGGTGTACACGCCGGATTCGGTGTATTCTTCGTCATACCAGGAGTAGGAGTCGCAACTGGAGATGGTGGTAGTGGCACCCTCAATGGTTTCGCCAACGGTCAGACGGCACACTACAATGCTGTCGCAGCCTTCATTGGTGGTGTAAACTTGGGTGTAGTCGCCTGATAGGTCATAGTCTTGTCCGTCCCAATGGAAAACGCCACAGCTGATGGTATCGAACGACAAATGTTTCTCGTTGCCAATGGTGAGGTGCATGATGACGATGCTGTCGCAGCCTCCATGCGATATGTATTGCTTTTCGTAGGTGCCCGATTGGGTGTAGGTGTCGCCATCCCAAAAGAAACTTCCGCTACATTCGAGATGATCGATCTCCTGAGTGATGCGTTCGTCCACAGTGAGGTGCAGGTAGATGACGCTGTCGCAGCCATACACCGATGGGAGGCTCAGCTCTCTGTCGTATTCTCCAGGGTTGGGATATTCGAAGGCAAAACCATAGCCGCTGTATATACCCGGCTCACCCTGCCAACAGCGGCTGTCGTCGATGGGGATGTGGTAGCTTGGACGTGCCGTGAGGTAAACCAACAAACTGTCTTTACATTCGGGATGCTCGGGGTTGTCGACTATCCGTGACAAAAGGGTGTCGTTGTTGATCAACACATTGTTGAAACCATAGTCTGAATACAAGTCTCCCATGCAAACCTCATCGTTTTCGGTAATGTATTGCTGCGTCAAATCGATGGTGAAATTGGAGATAAGTGTCCCTGTCGTTGAGCAACTGTTTTCATCTGTGTTCACGGTCAAAGTGACGGGATAAACTATCTTGTCGTGATAGACGTGTGTGGCGGGGTTGTCGTTGCTGAGGAAGCCATCGCCAAAGTCCCATTGGAGGGAGTATGCGGAGGCGTTGACATCGGCCAAGAAAGTCATGTTTTCTTCTGTGCAGTATGCGAAGCTTTCATCGGGTTTGACACTGATATCGTTGATGGTGACGCTGGTGCTGAGGTCGATGGCGTTGGAGCCTACCATGTAAGCGTAGCCTCGGGCATAGCCAAATCCGTAAACGTGGGCGTTGATGCCGTTTGCACAGGTCAAGTGATGCACGCCGTGGCTGACTTCTTTTCGAAGGAAAGAGTATTCAGAGGAACCGTTCACCGCCTCAAACTGAGTGTGAGGCAACAGCTCGTTGTCAAGATAGACCTGCTCGATGTCTTCTGAGCCGACGATGATGTTCACGTAGTGCTTGCTGATGTCGGTGTCATGCTCGCTTTCGTAATTGAACGTCGAGAAAGTGATTTCATTGATGCGCTGCTCGATAGGGGCAATCCACACCATGCTTGGCGCTCCGATGCCATCTTGAAACCAGCCGTCGTTGTCTTTTGAGTGGTTGTAGAGGTAGACGGCACAACTGTGAGAGGATTCAATGTAGCAGGATTTATCGGATTGCCGCAGCTCAAATGATGTGGATTCGCCTGTGTTGAGTGTTGCCAAGACTGCGCCGTTTCTGAGTATCACATTGTTGTCGTATGCCGATGTGATTTTTACGATGTCGTTGAATTGTCGATCGAGTGAGGCGGTGACGACAAATTTCTTTCCCCACGACGAAAGGGGCATGGCTTGCTCGAAAACGCAGTCTGAATCGTTACCTCCATTGGGCACCATGGTAAGGTTGTTGCCGTTGAACACAGCGATTTTCTTGCAGTCGCGGGCGGTGACGCGGGTGCCGGTGAGGTCGCGGCTTTGGCTGCCATAGTTGTTGTTACGCGATCGCACTTGGTAGGCTTGTCCCTGTTGTAGGGTGATGCTATATTCGGTGTTGGCGTTATGGCCGTCCAAGGTGTTTACAGAAGGCGTGATGTCTATCGTGGTTTCGCCTTGTTCGGTGGCAACGATGAGAAAGGCTGAGGTGTGGAAATCAGCATACGGGGAGCTGCCGGTCGATTGGTCGTAGGTTTGAATGAGATAGTCGTTACTCAGTGCGTCGGCGGGCAGGACGTATGAGGCGTCAAACGACATTTCGGCGATGTTGGCGCAATAAACAGAAACCGTGTCATCGGCGGTGATGACAAGCCCTTTGTTTAACGCTTGCCCGTGTTCTTCCAATTCCATATAGGCTTCTTCCCATGGGATGTCGTCAAACAGATAGGTGTTGTTGGCTTCCACGGCAAAGGTTTGTGAATAGCCGGTGTTAGGATTCTTGATGGTACAACTGCAATCGCGCTTTGCACTGACAATCAATTGTATACGAAGCCAAGTGAATTGAGGTATTTCCGAAAAAGCATCATATCGTGTCTTGAAGCCGTTTCCCATAAATGAGACCCAAAACTCCTTGCCTTGTGTGGAAGTGGTTTGTGCAAGTGTGGGAAAGGAAAGGGCTAAACACATACTAACAAGAAGTATGGTTTTGAAGAGCTTCATAAGTTTAATAAGTTGTTAATTAGTATATTATCGTTGTATAATCACTTTCTTTGCTATTGTTCCTTCCTTGCTGGTGGCGACGATGAAATAGATGCCTTCCGCTCTGCTCTTCATCTGATATTGGTAAGTGCTTGGGCCAACGCCGTTGTAGGTCTCAAATTGGTCAATCAAGGCACCATGCATGTCATATACCTTAATGTTGACTTTGCCGGTGAGATGCTCGAAATTGAGTGTCATCTGACCTTTGTTAGGATTGGGGACGACTTGGAAGTCAGCTTTGGCATCTTGTTCGTCGAGGCCATAGAACGAACACACGAGCCAATACCTTTGAATCACGCCCTCTTCGGGTGCACAGCGGTTGAAGGCATGGGCCGTCAGCCAAACCGTGTCATCCACATGGTTGAGCACATACAGCTTGCAGCACTTGCCTTGGTCGCCAAAGGGCTCAATGATCCAGTTGGGAGCGCCTTCGCTTGTCCAGGTGACCGTATCCCAATGGCAATTGGGGTTGATGTCCCAAAGGTTGAAGTCGTAGGCGTTGATTTGGAACTCAGTGGCTGTCACTACCCAGTGTGGCGTTGTGTTGTCGTTGTCCATGGGATAGATGGGCGTAGGATGGGGCGTGTAGTCAAATTGCACGCTCATCGTGACTAAACTGTCGCAGTCCGCCTGGTTTTTGTAGGTCCTATGGTAGATGCCTGATATGTTGTAGACTGGGTCGTCGTGGTCGGTGTAGACGATTTCGTGCCCTTGTGGATCCCAGAAGTATTCGTCGCAGTTCTCGTCGTCGGGTACGGTGAATGCGCTCTCGTCATGGTCGTTGATGGTGAGGTAGAGCGTGGCTTCACTCTCACAACCAAATGTGTTGATGTAATGTTGCGTGTAGACTGTGCTTTCGGTGAAAGTCATGTCTACATTGTAAGTATCGTCTTTCCAGCGGTAGTCATCGCAGCTCGACACCACGATGTCGTCATCGTGGATGGGACGCAGTTCAAGGTTAAGGATGAGGGTGCTATCGCAGGTGTTGGTGAAGTGCAGGGTGTCGTAATAGACTCCCGATTCATAATAGGTGATGCCGTTTGAGCCCCATGTGAATTCGCTGCCGCAGAGCGAGACGTTGTAGTTTTTGGAGTTGTATTCTGCTTCTTCGATATGGATGATGATGGTGCTGTCGCACTGTTTGACTGTGGGATAGCTGAAGATGTAAGGCTCGATTCTGGGTTGCAGGTATTGTCCAGCGTACAGATAGCCATCTCCCCCCTCGCATGTCGACTCCCACATCTCGAATTCGTAGACGGGGTCTTGCAATAGGGTGAGTCGGATGGTACTGTCGCAGCCATGGGAGGATTGTAGGGTATGGTAGTAAGTGCCCGCGGCATCGAGGGTTTGGTCGAAGAAATGATATTGGTCGTTTTGGCAGAAGTGATCGGTGGTGGAAGTCTCGTAGGTCTGCCAGTTGTCTAAATGAAGGTGCACGATGCTGTCGCAGCCAAATTGGGTATGCAGGGTGTGGTCATACACGCCAGGTGTATGCACGTCTTGGCCGAAGAAGGAATAGGTGTCGTTTTCACAGATGGTTTGGTAGATGTCTTTCTCCACATTGGGGTGAACATGGAGCGTGACGCTGACATTGATGTCGGAGAAACCATCGTTCACATGGCAGGTGTAAGTGGTGTTACCGAGACCAGGTGTGGCAACGGGATGCTGCGAATGGGCGTTATTGAGTGTGTTGGCGGGCGACCATTCGAAAGTGTAGTTGTCAATGGCTCCTCCGGATGGAATGGCGTGGATGGTGGTTGACTCGCCATCACAAAGGTCAGTTTGGTCGGCAGAGGCCATGGCCATCAACCCCGAGCCATCCAAGCTGACAATGACCTGTGCCGTGCTGGTGCAGCCGCCTTGAGGGTTGGTAATGGTGACGGTGAAAGTCTGCGATTCTTGAAGTGCTAAGGTTTGTGTGGTCTGGGCATTGGGGTTGACCACCAAATTGGCGGGCTCCCAGTGGAAGTCGAAGGTGCCTTGTGTGCCGGCATTGGCAGAAAGAGTCGTGGAGGCACCATAGATGACTGTGGAGGGTTGGGCTGTGGCACTGGCTACTGGCATGGCAAACACCTCCACCGTTTGGGTGAAGCTGTCGGAGCAACCACCAGAGGTTTGCACATTGAGTGTCACAGGATAGTTGCCCGCCTGTGTATAGGTGTGGCTGACGGTTTGCCCTGTTCCAGTTTGTCCGTCACCAAAGCTCCATTGATAATTGTTGATGTGATCGCCTTCAGCGGTGCTGGTGAATTGTGTGGGGTCGCCTTGGCAAACGCTAGTGGCAGTGAAGTTGGACGTGGGCAAAGGATTGACGGTTACGGTTTGGGTGATGACGTCGGAACACCCTCCCGCAGTTTCCACAGTGAGGTTCACCTGATAAGTGCCGGCTTGGGCGTAGGTGTGGTTTGTGGTTTGCCCTGTGCCCGTCTGATGGTCGCCAAAGTTCCACTGATAGCTTTCGATAGCTTGTCCTCCGGCAGTGCTGGTGAATTGTGTGGCTTCGCCTTGGCAAACCGTGGTGGCATCGAAACTGGCGGTGGGGGCAGGGTTCACTGTGACCGTTTGTGTGATGTTGTCGGAGCAAGTTCCGTTGCTTGACGAAACGGTGAGTGTCACTTGGTAAGTGCCAGAACGGGTGTAGGTATGGCTTGTGGTTTGTCCGGTGCCCGTTTGGTTGTCGCCAAAGTCCCATTGATAGTTGTCAATGTTATCTCCCTCGGAGGTGCTTGTGAATTGCGTAGGCTCGCCTTGGCAAACGGTGGTGGCGGTGAAATTAGCTTCGGGAAGGGCTTCAACGGTAATCGTTTTGGTGATTTCGTGGGAACAATGGCCGTTGCCTGTGGAAACCGTAAGGGTCACTTGGTAAGTGCCAGGCTGGGCGTATGTGTGGCTTGTGGTTTGTCCGGTGCCAGTTTGCCCATCGCCAAATCTCCATTGGAAGCTCGAAATCGTTTGTCCGGCAGGATTGGTGGTGGAGGTGCTGGTGAATTGCGTGGGGTTGCCTTGACAAACGGTAGTGGCATTGAAGTTGGCTGTAGGCTGTGCGTAAATCACGACTTCGGTGGTGGCACTGGTAGTTTGGGCACCCACGGTGGTAACGCAGGTGTAGGTGCCAGCCATGTTCAGCGTGCAGTTGGGACGCACTGGGTTTTGTTGCGATGAAGTGAATCCGTTCGGGCCTGTCCAAGTATAGGTGGCACCCGCTTGTTGGTTCACGGTCAGGTTGATGGTCTCGCCTACGCAGTAGGGACCATCGTTGCTCACAATGCCGGGAAGAATGCCGCAGTCGGTTTCGCCTATGCCTTCCGTCTTGGTGAACGAAATGGTACAGGGTTGTTGGGAATAGTTACAAATCATCAAAATGTAATACTCGCCAACTTCTGGTACATGGTAGGTGATAGTACCGTCAGCAAGGGATGAACCGCCATGATCATGTTCGCTTAATTGGTATCCAAGGAAAATATCTTCGGTGTAACTTGCTGAGTAACTGCAGTCAATAATCTTATTGGTCGTCAGTTGGGCAACGCATGGTGAGGTGGGGTCGTCAAAAGGTCCCCAAATGCAGAAGTCGATGTCTCTTGTCGTACCGTTGCTCGGGTCGTGTCCTTCCATGTGGATGACAAACTGTCCTCCTGTTTGTATTCTCATGTGGTACCATGAGGGATTGGGGGAAGAGCTGATGCAACCATCTTGTAGCGTCGTGCCTTCCAAATCGTCGGCCGTTTGGGAAGAAGTTGCCGCGTCAAAGGTGATGACATCTGAAGTACAGAAGGGGTCGGAATCGATGCAATGGTTGTTGTCGTTAGGTCTGGAATTCCTAAGAGTAATGTCCATCATTATTGATTGGAAATGGGCTGAAGCAACGCAACTTTTCCATTGCGGGAAACGAGATGAAACTTCCCTTTTGTCTAACATCCCAAAACTATTATAAGTGTCATTGTAGAAAGCATCGAATGACTCATAAAGGTTTGTGATGCCGCTACCTTCGTCCGAGCTGATGCTGAATTGTCCAGGTTCATCGTTGGCCATGAGGATGAAACGGCTATCCTGGCTAAGATTGTACAGGAGGCAAGCTCGGAAATACACGTCGTCAATATCATGGAAGTCCAGCAGAATGCCGTTGTCAGCGTATTGCCTGTAGGGTGTCTGTCCCCAATGTTTCAAAGGCAAGAAGGTCAGCAATAAGGCGATGAATAGAATTTTAGCGAGTTTTTCCATGGTGTTTTCCTTTAGCGTTGTTGATATTCTTGCTTTCAAATGGCATTAGTGTTGTATGACGACCTTCTTGGCTCTGGTGCCTTCGCGTCCGGAGGCCACAAAGAAGTAGATGCCGTCGGCCTTGTCCTTCATGGAGTAGGTGTAGGAGCCGGTAGGCTGTCCGTTGTAGGCCTCAAAGTCGTCGATGAGGGCTCCCTGCATGTCGTACACCTTGACGTTGACCTTTCCGGTCAGGTGCTCGAAGTTGAGCGTCATCTGCCCGTTGTTGGGGTTGGGTACGACGGAGAAGTCGGCCAAGTTGGCCTCCTGCTCGTCGATGCCGTAGAAGGAGCACACGAGCCAGTATCTGCGCTCGACGCCGTTGCCCGGTGAGCAGCGGTTGAAGGCACGCGCGGTGAGCCATACGGTGTCTTCAACCTGGCTGAGGACGTAAACCTTGCACTGCTTGGCCTTGTTGCCGAAAGGCTCGGTGAACCAGTCGGTGGCGCCTTCGAGGGTCCAGGTGACGGTGTCCCAATAGCACAACGGGTTGTTGTCCCAGAGTTGGAAGTCGTAGGTGTTGATTTGGAACTCGGTGGCGGAGACGACCCAGTGAGGTGCGGTGTTGGCCTCGTCCATGGGATAGATGGGCGTCGGGTCGGGGGTGTATTCGAACCTGACGTCCATGGTGACGATGCTGTCGCATCCGGCGTGGTTGAGGTAGGTCCTGTGATAGGTGCCGGAGTTGGTGTAGGTCAGTCCGTCATGGTCGGTTTGGACGATCTGGTGTCCCTGCGGGTCCCAGAAGTAGCTGTCGCAGTTCTCGCCATCGGGCACGGTGAACTGGCTGTGCTCGACGGGGCTGAGGCTGAGGTTGAGCTTGACGATGCTGTCGCAGCCCTGCTGCGTCTGCATGGTGTGGGAGTAGGTGCCTGGCGCGCTGAACTGCTGCCCGAAGAAGGTGTAGGTGTCGCCCTCGCAGAAATAGTCGGAGAGGGTGGTCTCGAAGACCTGCATCTTTTCGAGGTAGAGGTTGATGACGCTGTCGCAGCCGTGCAGGGTCTGCAAGGTGTGGTGATAGACGCCAGCCTCGGTCAGGTTCTGCCCGAAGAAGTTGTATGACGTGCCGTCGCAGATGGAACGGTTGATGTCGGTTGACTTGTTGGGGTGGACGGTGATGCTGACGCTGACATTTTGGTCGATGATGCCGTCGGTGATGTGGCAGGAGTAGGTGGTGGTGCCCACGGCAGGCGATGCCACGGGGTTCATGCCCGTGGGGTTGCTGAGGGTGGCAGCAGGTGTCCAGCTGAAGGAGTAGTTGCCGGTACCACCTGCGGGGATGGCGTGCAGAGTGGTGGAGCTGCCATCGCAAATCTCGTATTGGTCGGCGGTGGCTGTGGCGGTGAGGTCAGAGCCGTCCATGCTGACGGTGACGTAGGTCGTGCTGGTGCAGCCGCCCTGGGTGTTGGTGACGGTGACGGTGTACACCTGTGATTCAATCAGCGGGACGGTCTGTGTGGTCTGGCTGTTGGGGTCGGTCACCATATTGGCGGGTTCCCAGTGGTAGGTGAAGTTGCCTTCGGCACCTGGGTTGACCGTGATGGTGGAAGCCTCCGAATACTGCACGGAGTAGGGGTTGGCAGTGGCCACGGGAGCGGGCATGGCATGTACTGTGACGCTTTGCGTGACGTTGCCTGAGCAGGTGCCGCCGCTGCCTTCAGCGGTGAGGGTCACCTGGAAGTTACCGGCCTGTGTGTAGGTATGGCTGACGGTCTCTCCCGTGCCGGTCTGTCCGTCGCCGAAGTTCCACTGGAAGCCGCTGATTTGGTCGCCGGTGGAGGTGCTGGTGAACTGCGTGGCCTCGCCTTGGCAGACGGTGGTGGCGGTGAAGC
>JAEEGF011372488.1_pt1 | contig 13446 bp, 8 predicted proteins | sample 9134171 | NCBI WGS metagenome assembly JAEEGF01 (sample SAMN16246542, study PRJNA631951) | gut metagenome | biome: gut microbiome; feature: rumen; material: AP-attached | host: Bos | place: Iran: Karaj | collected 2018-10
GGATACCGGTTACTTTTCGGACATTGGTAATGTTGGAGGGGGTTTATGGTAAAAAAGGAAATGATAGCTATGCTGCTTGCAGGTGGACAGGGCAGCAGGCTGGGAGTTCTGACATCCAAGGTGGCAAAGCCTGCGGTGTCATTCGGTGGTAAGTACAGAATCATCGATTTTCCACTCAGTAACTGTATTAATTCGGGGGTAGACACGGTCGGTGTACTTACACAGTACCAGCCGTTACGTCTGAATACTCATATCGGTATCGGAATCCCTTGGGATCTGGACCGTAATATCGGTGGTGTTACCGTACTTCCTCCATACGAGAAGATATCAAGTACCGAATGGTACACAGGTACAGCTAATGCCATATATCAGAATGTGGACTATATTGACAGCTTTAATCCTGAATATGTGCTTATTCTTTCAGGCGACCACATCTACAAGATGGACTACGAGGTTATGCTTGATTTCCATAAGCAGAACAAGGCTGAATGTACAATAGCCGTCATGCCTGTTCCAATGGAAGAGGCCAAGCGATTCGGAATCATGATTACAGACGAGAATCGCAAGATTACAGACTTTGAAGAAAAACCCGAGAATCCGAGAAGTAACCTGGCTTCAATGGGTATATATATATTCAATTGGAAAACCCTTAAGGAAGCGCTTACCGCTGAGGCAGATCAGCCCAATCTTGATTTTGGTAAGCACGTTATTCCCTATTGTCATAAAAAGGGTGCTCCTTTGTATGCCTATGAATTCACAGGTTATTGGAAAGATGTAGGAACTCTCAATTCATATTGGGAAGCCAATATGGAACTTATAGACATAGTACCCGAGTTCAACCTCTATGAGGAATACTGGAAGATATATACCAAGAGCGAGGCTCTTCCTCCTCAGTATTTTGCTTCCACCAGTAAGGTTGAGAAGAGCATCATAGGTGAAGGCACCGAAATATACGGAGAAGTATACAATTCGGTTATCGGTTGCGGTGTAACCATAGGAAAAGGAACGGTGGTCAGAGATTCAATCATTATGAATCACAGTGTCATCGGAGAAGACTGCGAGTTAAACAAGACTATTGTTGCAGAAGATGTTCATATCGGTAACGGAAGTCGCTTCGGTATAGGCGATGAAGCGGAAAACGAGACCGATCCTCACATCTACAATCACGGACTGGTATGTATAGGGGAAAAGAGCGTTATACCCGAGGGAATAACGGTAGGAAAGAATGCCTGCATATTTGGAGTAACTGATGAGTCGGATTATCAGAATAACGAACTCCCCAGCGGTAAGACTTTGAATAAGGCAGGTGAAGAATAATGAGAGCGATAGGAATTATATTAGCAGGTGGAAATAACCACCGTATGAAAGAGTTATCTCAGAAGCGTGCCATTGGTGCAATGCCAATAGCAGGAAGTTACAGAGCAATCGACTTTGCATTGAGTAATATGTCCAATTCTCATATTCAGAAGGTTGCCGTTTTTACACAGTACAACGCAAGAAGCCTTAATGAGCACCTCAGTTCTTCAAAATGGTGGGACTTCGGACGTAAGCAGGGCGGACTCTTTGTCTTCACACCGGCGCTTACGGCTGAGAACAGCTACTGGTACAGAGGAACAGCAGATGCCATCAATCAGAATCTGGAATATCTGAAGTCCAGTCATGAACCCTATGTTGTTATCTGTTCTTCGGACTGTGTATACAAGCTGGATTACAATAAAGTATTGGAATTCCATATTGAGAAGAAGGCGGATATAACCGTTGTATGCAAGGACATGGATGCAGGGGTTGATATAGACCGCTACGGTACCGTAAAGATGAATGAAGAGTGCCAGATAATGGACTTCGAAGAAAAACCCGTAGTGGCTAAATCAAATACAATCTCTTGCGGTATCTACGTTATAAGAAGAAGACTTCTTATAGAGATGATAGAGAGATGTGCGGAAGAAGACAGATATGATTTCGTAAGGGATATTCTTATCAGATACAAGGATCAGAAGAGAATATTCGGTTACAAGATGAAGGAATACTGGAAGAATATTGCATCTGTGGATGATTATTTCAGTGCAAACATGGATTTCCTTAAGTCTGAGATAAGAGACTACTTCTTTAAGCAATATCCCGATATTTATTCAAAGGTGGATGACCTTCCTCCGGCAAAATACAATCCGGGAGCTCATATTTCCAACAGTCTTATCAGCTCCGGAACAATTGTTAACGGAACAGTAGAGGATTCGGTGGTATTCCGTAAAGCATTTATCGGTAACAACTGTACCATCAAGAATTCAATCATTCTCAATGATGTCTACATCGGCGACAACTCATATATTGAGAACTGTATAGTCGAGACCGGAAGTACCATGAAGGCTAACTCTTATCATAAGGGCGAGAATGGTATCGAGATAGTAGTTGAGAACAGCGAAAGATTTGTAATGTAGAAAACTACATAGTGGGGGATTGAGAGGGCTGCGGCAAAACCGCAGTCTTCTTATTTTGAGGTGAATTGTGTTCCAACAAGGATGTTGGATAATAATTCCCCGAAAAAGCTGCGCCATGGATGGCGCAGCAGGGGAATTATGTTATACTAAAACCATGCACATTATAGTAGGATTAGGTAACCCAACAAAAGAATATGAAGGCACACGTCACAACGTAGGATTCATGTGTATTGACAGGATAGCGGAAAGTCATAACATCGCTGTTATGGAGAAAAAGCACAAATCTATGATCGGCAAGGGATTCATAAACGGTGAAAAAGTTGTGCTGGTAAAGCCTCTTACATTTATGAACCTCAGCGGCGAAGCCGTGAGAGAAGTTCTTGACTACTACAAGCTCTCTCCGGAGGATGATCTTATAGTTCTCTACGATGATATAAGTCTGCCTGTGGGAAAACTGCGTATTCGTCCCAAGGGAAGCGCGGGAGGACATAACGGTATCAAGAATATTATCAAGCACACCGGCACGGATGTCTTCAAGCGTATCAAGGTCGGAGTGGGAGAAAAGCCTTCCCGTATGGACCTGGCAGATTATGTATTGGGACATTTTGACGAAGAAGATAAAAAACTGATAGATGAAAGCCTCGACAGGGTGCTTTCCGCCATAGACTTGCTTGTACGTGATGAGACAGATGAGGCTATGAATAAATTCAATTGACAAATCTCACTAACGGATCAAAAACAGAATAGTCGGTTTATTTATGAATGCTATCACCATGCCCCTTAAAGAGTGGGCTCCTTACGAAGAAATTGAAGAACAGCTAAGAAAAAAACAGTCACCGGTCATATCCATATCCGGCTGTACAGATTCCCAGAAGATTAATATGATAGAAGCACTGAGCGATGGTCTTGCCAACAGGATCATCGTTACTTACAGTGAGCAAAGAGTTCAGGAGATTCTGAGCGATCTGCGCCTCTACGAAAGATCTGTATATTCATATCCTGCAAAGGACCTGATATTCTATCAGGCAGATATTCAAAACAACAGACTGACAGAGGAGAGAATAAAGGCTTTAAAAAGGATTGCGGCAGGGGTACCCGTTACACTTGTAACAACATTTGCTGCCCTTATGACTCCGGTACTCCCTATAGAAATATATAAAAACAGCGTAGTACATATAGACAAAAAAACGTCGGTAGATGAAAAGGATCTGGCAAAGAGACTGGTATCCATGGGATATGTAAGAAACTACCAGGTAGAGTCTCCCGGTCAGTTCTCCGTAAGAGGCGGTATAGTAGATATATTCGATCTTACGGAAGATAATCCTTACAGAATTGAGCTGTGGGGAGATCAGGTTGAATCAATAAGGTCATTTGATATAGACACGCAAAAATCAATAGAAGTAATTGAAAGTGTGAATATATTTACAGCTGCCGAAATGGTAATCGACGAAGACAGATTATCGGAAGGCTTGGCACGTATCGAGAAGGACGCAGCAAAAGTGTCCGAAAAATTCAGATCCGAATTCCTTACCGAAGAGGCATATAGGGTTGAAACAGCCTGCAAGACACTCCGAGAAGATCTGACCGAACTGGGAAGAATGGTCAATCTTGAAGGATATATCAATTATTTCTATACGGAGACAGGACTGTTGACCGATTATTTTGATGCAAAGAATACCGTATTGGTGCTGGATGAGCCGGTAAGGATAAAAGGACATGCAGATGCGGTCTCTTTTGAATTTGGGGACAGTGCGACCAATCGTCTTGCCAAAGGATATATGCTGCCGGGACAGACAGACATACTCAAGAACGCGGATGAAGTTCTGGGAGGCTGCAATCTTCCGGTTATACAGATATCCACCCTTGAGGAGAAAGGAGTGCTCCTCAAGCCCACATACAAGACAAGTATCATGACCAAACAGCTTGCACCCTACAAGAATCATGTCGAGCTGTTGGAAAAAGATCTGGCCCTGTATAAGAAAAGAGGCTACAGAATTCTTCTTTTGTCCGCTTCCAGAACAAGAGCAAAAAGACTTGCGGAAGAACTGACAAACGATGACCTTCTGGCCATATACTCGGATGATCAGGCAAGGGAACTGATCCCCGGCGAGATTACATGTATGTATGGCAATGCCCTTAAAGGGTTTGAGTATCCTCTGCTTAAATACGTGGTAATATCCGAAAGCGATATATTCGGAACAGATACACATAAAAAGAGAAAGAGTAAGAAGAACAAAGGCAACGGAATAAAGGATTTCGGCGAATTAAGACCGGGAGATTATGTTGTTCATGAACACTACGGTCTCGGAATATATAAAGGCATAGAAAGAATAGAGACCGAAGGTGTTGTGAAGGACTGTCTCAAAATAGAATACAGGGACAACGGCGTGCTTTTTCTTCTTCCTTCCAATCTGGAAGTATTACAGAACTATGCCGCTGCGGATACTGCTAAGAAACCCAAGTTAAGTAAGCTGGGCTCCAAGGAATGGGTCAACACGAAATCTAAGGTCAAAGAAGCCATTGAACTGGTGGCGGATGATCTTGTTAAGTTATATGCGGCCAGACAGGAAAGACACGGGTATGTCTACGGACCGGATACCGTATGGCAGAAGGAATTCGAGGAAATGTTTCCTTATGAGGAGACGGAAGACCAGTTGGCAGCGGTTGAAGATACAAAGAGGGATATGGAAAGTGACAAGATCATGGATCGTCTGATCTGCGGCGATGTAGGTTACGGCAAGACAGAGATTGCCCTGCGTGCTGCTTTTAAGGCAGTATCTGAGAGCAAGCAGGTAGCCGTGCTTGTGCCCACTACCATACTTGCCAATCAGCATTATTCAACCTTTGTTCAGAGGATGAAGAACTTCCCTGTAAGGATTGAACTTCTTTCCAGATTCAAGACAAGTGCCGAACAGAAGAAGATAATCGAAGAATTAAAAAAAGGCATGGTTGATATTGTTATAGGAACACACCGCCTTCTTTCCAATGATGTGGAATACAAAGATCTGGGACTGCTTGTGGTAGACGAAGAGCAGAGGTTTGGAGTTACTCACAAAGAAAAGATAAAGAAAATAAAAGAGAACGTGGATGTTCTCACCCTTACGGCAACTCCGATTCCAAGGACACTGCATATGTCGTTAGTGGGTATCAGAGATATGAGCGTGCTGGAAGAAGCTCCCGCAGAGAGACTGCCCATACAGACTTTCGTATGTGAATTCAACGAAGAGATGGTGAGGGAAGCTATAGTAAGAGAACTGTCCAGAGGAGGACAGGTGTACTATGTCTACAACAGAGTAAACACCATAGCCGATGCTACGGCTAAAATAAAGGAACTTGTTCCGGAAGCCAATGTTGAATATGCTCACGGCCAGATGGACAAAAAAGATCTTGAAGATATAATGATTGATTTTGTTAACGGAGACATAGACGTACTGGTATCCACGACCATTATAGAGACGGGACTTGATATCTCCAATGTTAATACCATCATAATTCATGACTCCGATAAGATGGGATTGTCACAGCTCTACCAGCTGCGAGGACGTGTGGGAAGATCCACAAGGACTGCCTATGCTTTCTTGATGTATCGAAGAGATAAGATGCTTAAGGAAGTGGCAGAGAAGAGGCTGGAAGCAATCAGAGAATTCACAGAACTGGGAAGCGGATTTAAGATTGCCATGCGAGACCTGGAGATCCGTGGTGCCGGTAATATGCTGGGACACAGACAGAGCGGTCACATGGAAGCGGTAGGCTACGATCTCTATTGTAAGATGCTTAATGAAGCAGTGATGGCACGTAAGGGCTTAACAGTCGGAGAAGCGGAATTCAATACCAAGATAGATCTGGATGTGGATGCATTTATCCCCGGAGACTATATCGTCAATGAAGTTCAGAAGCTGGATATATATAAGAGAATATCCACACTTTCGGATGACGATGAAGTGGAAGAGATGGAAGAGGAATTGAAAGACAGATTCGGTACCATACCTCCTCCCGCCAAGAATCTTCTGACCATAACAAGACTTAAGGGGATAGCCCACAAAGTATTTGCAACGGAAGTCACGGGTCGCAGAGGCCTGATCACGGTGGTGATGAAAGCGGATGCCAGTGTTCGTGTTGAGGGCATACCGGATGTAATGCTTGAGATGGGTAAGGGACTTCATTTTTACAGTAAGGGTATTCCCACATTCACTTATTCCTTTGATTCCACGGGAATAGTCTATAAGGATGAGGAGAATCTCCTTACAAACACAAGGCTTTTGCTGGAATGTATGGCAAGAAACTTATGTTATAATGAAAGTGTGGAATAAAACATAATGCTGACCAAAGGAGTATATGTGTATGGATCAGTTCATAACTCAGCAATTGGAATTTGTTGTTCGTCTACTTGCGGCCATATTGTGCGGTGCCGTAATCGGACTGGAGAGACAGTCTATGGCAAAACTGGCCGGAATCAGGACTCACATAATGGTTGCGATTGCGGCTGCGATAATGGTCATCATATCCAAGTATGGATTCAATGATGTGCTGTCGGTGAATAGCGGAATTACCGTGGATGCATCCCGTGTGGCAGCAGGCATTATTACGGGTATTGGATTCTTAGGCGGCGGACTGATACTCACCGGCAAGCAGGGATTTGTAAGCGGTATTACAACGGCAGCAGGCGTATGGGCAACAGTGGGTGTCGGTATGGCCATGGGAGCCGGCATGTATATTCTTGGTTTTATAGGTACTGTATGTATAATCGCAACGCAGTTTCTGTTACACGGCAATATCAGACTTGCAAAAGAAAGCCTCAGAGGTCAGATAATAGCGGAGTGTGAAGACAGTTCCGAAGCGGTGGAGCATGTACTGGAAGACCTTAAACAGAATTATATAGAGGTCAACCGAATAAAACTTGAGCACAAAGAGAAGAAGAGATGCGTTCTTCATCTTATGGTCACAATGTCTCATGTCCATGCATATGATGAAGCGGTTCTCGTTCTGGATGCGATTGAGGGAATTGTGTCATACGAAATATGATTGTGAAAAGAGATTGAAATATGCGTAAAAAAGCATCCATGGAAGACAGGCTTGCCGAAAGCTTTATGGAGCTTGCGGTAAAGAAGCCGATCGAAAAGATTACCATACAGGAGATTACGGACGGAGCTGATGTGATCCGCTCTACTTTTTATAATCATTTTCAGGATAAATATGAACTTCTTGAGTGGATCATATATGAAAAACTCTTAAACAGTCTGGATGTCCTCCTTGAGAACGGAATGATCAGGGAAGCTATAATAGTGGCAGGACGTAATATCCTGCATGACAAGGAATTTTATAAGTGTGCCGTAAAACTGGAAGGCCAGAATTCCTTCGAATCCATAGTGGAAGATGCCATTAAGAAGATATTCCTGAAATTTTTCTTTAAGGCACCCCATGTGGAGGAGGTTCATGCGGCCAATAATCCATGGATCACACCGGAAAGAATGGCGGGATATGTGGCACACGGCCTGTCTTACATATTTATAATGTGGATAGAAGCCGACATGTGTGTACCGCCTGAACAGATGGCTGAGATATTTACCTATATTGAGGACAAGAGTCTTCTTGATGTTGTAAGAGAGATGGGGGTTGAACCGGATCTGATCAATTATGATACGATTAAATGAATGTAGCAAAATGATAGACATTTAGATGCAAATGTAGTTCAAAAGCAGACATAAGTCCATAAAACATCTTTTAGAAACGAACATATGAAAAGGATTGCTCATTAACAAATGGGCAATCTTTTTTTTATACTGATGATGGAAATAAAAGAATCACAAATTCAAAGAAGGAAGATGATTTTATGAAAGCTTTTGGAAAGGGAATTGTGAGGGGGAGATTTGTAATCCTGATAGTCAGCATTGCTCTTCTTATTCCTGCGGCATTGGGATATTTCAGTACAAGAATCAATTATGATGTACTGTCATACCTGCCGGGTGAGATAGAGACCATGGTTGGCCAGGATATTCTGGAGAAGGATTTCGGAACGGGAGCCTTTTCCATGTGCATCGTCGAAGGAATGGAATTCAAGGACGTTGCAAAACTGAAGCAGAAGATAGAAGGCGTTGACCATGTCAAGGAAGTTATCTGGTACGACTCGGTAGCGGATCTGTCCATACCGGTTGAGATATTGCCGGATGACATCAAAGATACTTTTGTTAACGGCGACGCTACCATGATGGCAGTATTCTTTGACACGACAATATCTTCGGACGAAACAATGGACGCCATAGAAGAAATAAGAGATGTAACGGCAGGCCAGTGCTTCGTAAGCGGTATGTCAGCGGTAGTTACGGATACAAAGAACCTGTCCAATAAGGAGACTCCTGTATATGTATGTCTTGCGGTTGCTCTGTCGATAGTGGTTCTGTCGCTGACCATGGATTCCTTCCTTGTACCATTGTTCTTCCTGTTAAGTATAGGAATGGCAATAATATACAACATGGGAACCAATTTCATCCAAGGCGAGATATCTTATATAACACAGGCTCTGGCAGCAGTATTACAGCTGGGTGTCACAATGGACTACTCCATATTCCTCTGGCATTCATATAAAGAAAAACAGAGCGAATGCGATAATAAGCAGGATGCCATGGCAGAAGCGATTGCCGCAACGATCAGCAGTGTTGTGGGAAGCTCAATTACAACCGTTGCAGGTTTCGTGGCACTTTGTTTCATGAGTTTTACTTTGGGACTGGATCTTGGAATAGTAATGGCCAAGGGTGTTATCTTCGGAGTAATAAGCTGTGTAACAATACTTCCGAGTATGATCCTTATCTTTGATAAGGCGATTGAGAAAACATCTCACAAACCTTTGCTTCCGGATCTGAGTAAGGTTTCGAGTTTTATTACAAAGCATTACATTGTTATTGCGGTGCTTTTCGTATTGATCTGGATACCTGCCATATACGGATACACACATACAGCTGTTTACTACAATCTCGACTCCACATTACCGAAAGATCTGCCTTGTATACAGGCTAATGACAAACTGAATGAACTGTTTGAGATGAATGCAACACATATCATCTTGGCGGACAGTGATCTTCCGGAAAACAGCATGAATGAAATGCTTGACGAGATTAAGAACGTGGACGGTGTCAAGAAAGTCCTGGGACTTGATACATTTGTGGGCCCTATGATACCAAGGGATATGATACCTTCAGACCTGAGAGAGACGCTGGATAACGGTGAATATCAGCTGGTTATGATAATGTCGGAATATCCGGTGGCATCCGATGAGGTTAATGCTCAGGTCGATACTTTGAACGCTATCATAGACAAATATGATAAGGATGCAATGCTTATCGGAGAAGCACCTTGTACAAAGGACCTTATCACAACAACGGATAAAGATTTTAAGGTCGTATCGGCAGTATCGATAGGTGTTATCTTTATCATCATTCTTTTCGTATTTAAATCGGCTTCATTACCGGTAATCCTGGTGGGAGTAATAGAATTTGCGATATTTATCAATATGGGAATACCTTATTACACCGATACAAAACTTCCTTTCATAGCATCGGTTGTAATAGGAACGATACAGCTCGGATCAACTGTGGATTATGCAATACTGATGACCAACAGATACAAGACTGAGAGATATGCGGGCAAGGACAAGAAGGAAGCGATAACAATCGCTCACGCCTGCAGCATTCAGTCGATAATGGTATCGGCATTCAGCTTCTTCGCAGCTACATTCGGAGTCGGACTTTATTCCAACATAGACATGATCAGTGCTTTATGTACATTGATGGCAAGAGGTGCCCTGATCAGTATGGTGGTAGTGCTTTTGGTACTTCCAAGCATGTTTATGATATTTGACGGTCTGATATGTAAGAGCAGCAAAGGCTTTATACAAGAGAGTGAAGCTTAAGTTCTTTTGGGATTCGATAACAGGAAAGGAAGGAACAGTATTATGAAGAATAAGAATTATATATACAGTAATAATATAGGAAAAAAAGCAACAGCTTTGATTCTTACAATAGCTCTTGCGGGAATGGGAATGTGCGGTTGCGGACTTCCCGGCAAAACAGCTGCGGATGTGGCCATGGACACAGTTACGGAAGCTTTTACCGATGACGACGCAGCACTTTTGAGTAAGCTTATAGCAACACAGGTGGGAACAACAGATGAAAGCGTAGATAAAGAGGAAAGCGTATACGTTGTTGCGGATGCCAACGGCGCAAGCAAGGAAGTAATAGTAAGCGACTGGCTCAAGAACACAAGCGGCGAGAAGACAATCGTAGATCAGTCCGATCTTACAGACATTAAGAATATCAAGGGTGATGAAACATTCGAGAACGACGGTGAAAACATCACATGGAACGCAGACGGAAGCAGTATATATTATCAGGGAACAACAGACAAAGAACTTCCCGTAAGCATGAATATCACATACTATCTTGACGGACAGGAGATGACAGCCGATGAGATAGCAGGTAAAAGCGGTAATGTAACCATCCGATTCGATTATACAAATAACGAAAAGGTAGAGACATCTGTAGACGGAAAGGATACGGAAGTCTATGTACCTTTCACTGTTATGAGCACAATGATTCTTCCTACAGACAAGTTCGCCGATATCAATGTTACCAACGGCAAGGTTATGAGCGAAGGTAACAACAATATAGTTATGGGCCTTGCTTTTCCCGGTCTGACAGAGAGTCTTGATCTGGACAAGGAAGAACTGGAAGAGAAAGATATATCAATCCCGGATTACGTTGAAGTCAATGCTATAACAAGCGACTTCCAGCTGGATATGACATTGTCGGTTATACTCAGTGATGCTCTTTCGGATATTCATCTTACAGATTCCATAGATCTCTCTGAACTTGAAGACGGAATGAACGATCTTACGGATGCAACAACAAAACTTGAAGACGGAAGCGGAGCCTTAAGAGACGGAGTTCAGGAACTCAGTGACAAGACGGGAGAGTTCTCCGACGGAGCAAAAGAACTCTATGACGGAGTTGTAAAATATACAGACGGAGTATCACAGATTGAATCAGGTGTTAATACACTTAAAGAGGGTTCCGGAGCACTTAGCAGCGGGGCTAACGAACTGAGTGCGGGAGCAGCAACACTTAATGAAAAAGTGCAGGCAATATCACTTCCCAGCGGATCACTTACAGATGAGCAGAAGAATCAGATCAGTTCAGCAGTTGCGGCAGATCCTTCATTATCTGCAGGCGCAAGTCAGCTCAGTAAAGGAATTACACAGGCGGCATTGGGTTCTGTTGCATCATCTATCAATTCGTCCGACAGTATATCTTCGGCAGCAGCAAGTGTAAGACCGAACTTTGACAATATGGTTGCTGCAGGTGTAATGACATCAGAGCAGGCCGATCAGCTTGCTTACGGAATAGCTTCGGGAATACTTAACAATGTAGCCGGTAACGTAAGCGGTGCAGCAGAAAGCGAGAATTCAACCGCAACTCAGGCATGCCTTAACGCCCTTACAAGTGCTGCTCAGAACGGTGCAATCGCCGGAGCTTCAGCCGCAGCAGGATCTGCAGCATCATATTCGGGAATGATTGACCAGCTTAAGACAGCTACATCACAGCTGGCAGACGGTGCCAAAAAGGTTGCAGACGGCGCAGGTCAGTTGGATTCCGGAGTCGGCACATTACAGTCAGGTGTAAATACATTAAACGGCAATTCGGCAGCACTGGTTGACGGTGCATCAAAGCTCTATGACGGCACAGGCAAGTTAACTGATGGAGTAAGTGAACTCTTAACAGGTGCAAACGATCTGAATGATGGAATGGTCAGATTTGATGAAGAAGGAATATCTAAACTTACAGATGCTTTCGACAGCGACGGCAAGAATGTTCTCGACAGACTTGACGCCACAATGGAAGCTGCCAAGGGATATCACACATTCACATCCCTTGCAGATGGACAGGAGGGAAGCGTCAAGTTCATAATCAGAACCGGCGCTGTAAAATAACCCCATTTTATTTCCAAGACCTCCGGGTATAGGGATAGCCCCCCATACCCGGAGGTTTTTGTTGTCTGAATAAGGATATTCCCGCGAGATAAGCTTATAAAATGTCTGTGTTTTCATTTAGAGTTTATTGTGCTAAAATATTGTAGATTATGGGTCATTATGCCCTTATTTCAGCATAAATAGTTTACATAACATAGATTGAGAGGTATATCAAATGTATGACGCAGTAGACACAGCCCTGAATTTTGTGGACAGGGAAAAAGAAACATTAAAATTCTGGAATGACAATGACATATTCCGTAAGAGTATGGAGCAGAGAGAGAAGTGTGAGACATACACTTTTTATGACGGACCTCCGACTGCTAACGGTAAGCCCCATATAGGACATGTACTTACACGTGTAATCAAGGATATGATTCCCAGATACAGAACAATGAAGGGATACTATGTTCCCCGTAAGGCCGGCTGGGATACTCACGGACTCCCTGTTGAGCTTGAAGTAGAGAAGCTGCTTGGACTTAACGGAAAAGAGCAGATCGAGCAGTACGGTATGGAGCCCTTTATCGAGAAATGTAAGGAATCTGTATGGAAATATAAGGGTATGTGGGAAGATTTCTCGGATACCGTAGGTTTCTGGGCAGATATGGATGATCCGTACGTAACTTACCATGATGATTATATTGAGTCTGAGTGGTGGGCATTAAAAGAGATGTGGAACAAGGGTCTTCTTTACAAGGGATTCAAGATTGTTCCCTACTGTCCTCGTTGTGGTACACCTCTTTCAACAGCGGAAGTATCACAGGGATACAAGACTGTAAAAGAACGTTCGGCTATCGTAAGATTCAAATGTGCGGATGAAGATGCATATTTCCTTGCATGGACAACCACACCCTGGACACTTCCTTCAAATACTGCTCTTTGCGTTAATCCGGATGATACATACTGCAAGGTAAAGGCAGCAGACGGATACACATATTATATGGCTCAGGCTCTGCTTGACACAGTTCTGGGCACACTTAAGACAGAAGATGC
>JAEEGF011466242.1_pt1 | contig 13446 bp, 13 predicted proteins | sample 9134171 | NCBI WGS metagenome assembly JAEEGF01 (sample SAMN16246542, study PRJNA631951) | gut metagenome | biome: gut microbiome; feature: rumen; material: AP-attached | host: Bos | place: Iran: Karaj | collected 2018-10
TGGATGATATACGGCATTCCTGAATGAAACCTCTGGATGACCATTTCAATGAAGCGGACTTAAATACAAAAGGGAAGCAGAACGTTTTTTGTGGCTGACTATGATTTCTCATGTCTAAAAAAGCGCACGTCCTTACTTTGCCCGGACCCTTTCGATGATATGCCTATCAAACGAAAGGCCAGGAACATCTGTACTATTCCTGACCTCTTTATCATATCGATGAATGAATAATTACTTCTACTATGATCAGGTACAGAATATTCCTGATTTCATAATAGAAAAAAAGCGCGGATGGACCGCGCTTTTGCTTTGTTTATTCGATGGTGACAGTCTGTTTTGTTTCGATCGATTTCTGTTCCTTTGAAGGAAGGACGATGTTCAGGATACCATTCTCGAATTTTGCTTTGACGTCTTCAGCCTTGATGTTCTCGCCGACGTAGAAGCTTCTTGAGCAGGTACCGAATCTTCTTTCGGATCTGATCAGATTGCCTTTGGCATCTTTTTCTTCATTGGAGACGTTGTGTGTCGCCTTGATGTTCAGATAACCGTCGACCAGGTCCATCTGGACGTCTTCCTTGTGATAGCCCGGCAGCTCGATGTCGAGGTTGTAGTAACCATCTTTTTCATAGACATCAGTCCTCATCACGTTTGTGTTATATACTGTTTCTTTCGGGAAGAAACCGTCGAACATATCATCAAATACATCTAAACTTCTAGGAAAATACTTCATTTTCATTACCTCCTGTTCAGGGACTTCATTTACCCTACACCTATATCATAGCATTATATTTAGCACTGTCAAGTATAAAGTGCTAGCAAAAGTGATAAATAAGTGCTAAAAACGATAGAGTATAATGATGGAAAAAGGAGTTGGCCTTATGTCGTTGTTGTCAAGGTATATCTGTTACAGTTTCAAAAAGGGAGATGATAAGAGGGATGCCGGTCTTGTAACACCGAAGGAGGTCATCCGATACGATGATATCGTCTACGGTGAAGATCCGAAATGGCAGTCTCTGGATGTCTACAGGCCAAGAGGCGAGGATGGATATCTGCCGGTGATCGTGAGCGTCCATGGCGGAGGCTGGGTCTATGGAGACAAGGAGAGATATCAGTATTACTGTCTCGATCTGGCGAAGAGAGGTTTTGTGGTCGTCAATTTCTCCTATAGTTTGGCGCCGAAGTTCAGATATCCGGGTCAGCTGAAGGATACGAATGACGTCTTTCAGTGGGTCATGGATCACAAAGAGGAGTACAGGTTCGATACCGATCACATCTTTGCGGTCGGTGACAGTGCCGGAGGTCATCTTCTGGCTCTCTATGGCGCCTTTCTGAACAACGAAGAGGTGGCTTCAGGATATCCGTTCAGGAAGCCTGAGGGGCTGAAACTCAAGGCTGTCGCTTTGAACTGCGGCGTCTATGAGATCTCCTACGAGGAGAAAGGCCTGACCAGGATGCTGATGAAGGATCTTCTGGGCAGGATCTCTGCCGAAAAGCTGTATCGGATCTCGCCGATCCACTTCGTCAATGAGGATTTCCCGCCTTGCATCGTGATGACGGCGGAGGGTGATTTCCTGAAGGATCAGGCCATGCCGATGGTGAATGAGCTGAAAAGGAAGGGCGTGGATGTGCGTTATATGTACTATGGCGATGAGAACAATGTCCTGGGACACGTCTTCCACCTGAGGATCAGGGAAGAGGATGCCATCCGCTGCAACGATGATCAGTGCGCTTTCTTTAAAGAGATGACGAAAAAATAAAAAAGCGGTCTCCCGCTTAATCGAACAATGGGGTCGAGTAGTATCTTTCTCCGGTATCGGGGAGGATCGTCACGACCTTTTTTCCTTTTCCCAGCTTCCTGGCGAGTCTGATGGCGGCTGCCACATTGGTCCCGGAACTGATCCCGCAGAGGAGGCCTTCTTTTCTGGCCAGCTCTTTGGCGGTCGCTATCGCTTCTTCGTCGGAGATGATGCAGATGTCATCGTAGATCTGCTGATCCAGGATCGATGGAATGACACCGTCGCCGATGCCCATCTGCAGATGGGTGCCGATCTGTTTTCCGGAGAGGATGGCGGCATTTTCCGGTTCGACTGCCCAGATGGTGATGGAGGGATTGTTCTCTTTCAGGACCTGGCCGATGCCTGTCAGGGTCCCGCCGGTACCGATGCCGGAACAGAAGCCGTCGATGTCTTTGAGATCCCTGACGATCTCTTCACCGGTCTGCCGCTGGGCGGCGACGTTTGCCGGATTGTCGAACTGCCCGGGCACAAAGACGAAAGGATCTTCTTTGGCGGAATTGTTGACGATCTGCTGACACTTTTCGATGCAGGCACCGATATTGCCTTCGTCGTGGACGAGTCTGATCTTCGCGCCGTACATTTCGATGAGTTTCCTTCTTTCCACGGAAACGGAATCCGGCATGACGATGATGACCCTGTAGCCTTTGATGGCACCGATCATGGCCAGGGCGATGCCCTGATTGCCTGATGTGCATTCGACGATCAGGGAATTTTCGTTGAGCAGTCCCTGCTTCTCGGCTTCTTCGATCATGTTGAAGGCGGTCCTGGTCTTGATGGATCCGCCGATGTTGACCGCTTCAAATTTCGCATAGATATCCGCCATGTCTTCACCGCCCATCTTCTTCAGTTTGAGCAGCGGCGTGTTGCCGATGGCGTCCAGAGTAGATTCATATAACATAAGCTTTCACCTGCCCATTTACTATATCACAGAGTCAGGGCCTCTTTGAAAAGTATTCTTCTCCCTTTCTGCGGTAGGAGATGTCGTTGAAACTCAGCAGTTCATAGTTTCCGTTTTCATAGGAAAGGATGGTCAGAGAGCCGTTGTCCACCAGTCCTTTGACTGAGATCTCAGGAAAAAGGAAGGAGACCAGGGCACAGATCGCAAAGGAAGATGTCGAGATCAGGATATCGCCTTCCTGATGATCGGAAGCGATCCTTTCGATGCCTTCCAGAAAGCGTTTCCTGACTTTGGCGATGCCTTCAAAGCTTCCGGTCTCGTCCAGGGCAGCCAGTTTTTCGGCGATCTGCAGATCGTCGTAGTATTCATAGAGGCCGGGATAGGCGGCATAGGGGATGCCAAGTTCCTCATAGAGGGGAGACAACATCTGTAGATAGGTCCCGCCCTCGTATTTGCCATAGCCCATCTCCCTAAAATGCGGGTCGGCTGTGATGGGACAGGGCTTCTCGTTGAGGGATAGGAAGGCTTCCGCCGTATCGATCTGTCTTTGCGTGTCGCCGCTGTAGGCGGCAGAGAAACGGATGTCCCTGGCACCGTATCCGGCGAAACGGGCTTCATCGATGCCTTTCTGGGTCAGAGGAGAATCGTTGTGTCCCTGGACCTTTTCCTGCAGATTGAAAAGCGTCTGTCCGTGGCGCAGAAAATAGAGTTTTATCATAATCTCATTATAAAGGAATTATAATGGAAATAATGGGTGCCATGTTTCATGTGCTGCGGCACATGATCATTTACAGAAATCGAAAAAGGGGATCATTATGAAGAGAATATCCGTCCTGCTGCTGTCGCTTCTTCTGTGTCTGAGCCTTTGTTCATGCGCGGAAAAGAAGGAACAGAAAGATGATATCTATATCTTCTTTACCAGTGATGTGCATTGTGCTGTCGATCAGAATGTGGGTTTTGCTTCGCTCAAGGCACTGCTTGAAGAAACGAAGTGGGGGATCTGACCGATAAATATCTTGATACCGAAGGAAGGATCATCGTTGAATAAGAGGATACTGATCTGTCTGATCTTCCTTATCAGTCTTTCCCTGTTTTCATGCAAGGCAAAGTCAGATAACGAAGGGGCTCAGACATATGAAAACGGAAAGTGCGTCGCTTTCTATCCGTCCGGCAGTGAAAAGATCGAAGCCTATGTGAAGGAACTCTGCAGTCAGGGGCTGGAGCGGATCTACGATTACCGGATGGAGGAGGCAGGAGATTTTTATGTGGTCTCCTACTATGACGGGAAGAAGTTCTACATCGATGAGGATCACAAGGATGTTGAGCTGAAGATCAATGGCGGGGAAAAGATGCTTTCGGATCTGCTCAGATACCGGATGAGGAAGGAAGGCTATGATCTGGCTTATACTTCAGGATTCTGGGTGGACAGCGCTGAGGATGCTCTGGATCTTTCGCATATCTCTCTTGTGATCGGTGAAGATGAACTGAAGCTGCATTTTGATGATTTTGATTACGATATGAAACTGCCTTTCGGCTATGCGAGGATGCTGACGGGGAAGAGTCTGGGTGTCCTTGATCGGACTTCCTATGAGGCGGAAAGGTACATCGATCCAAACAGGCCCATGGTCGCCATCACCTACGATGACGGACCGTATAGACCGGTCGATCTCAAACTCTATGAGATCTTTGACAGATATGGGGGCCTCGCGACTTTCTATTCGGTCGGTTCACGCATGTCAAAGGATGAGCTGGACAATATCGCCCAGGGGATAGAACTGGGCATGGAATTCGGTTCCCACACTGAGTATCACACGAGCCTGAGCAAGCAGGACGCTGAAGAAGGGTGGTGGGCGATCATGGAGACGGTCGAATACGTGGAGGAGAAGCTCGGTTACCGCATGAAGACCTACCGTCCGCCGTATGGAAACCGCAATCCGGATGTGGAAGAGATCATCGGGATGCCGGCCATCTTATGGACCGTGGATTCCAAGGACTGGTCGAACCGGGATGAGGATATCACTTATGACCGGATCATGAACTATGTCGAGGATGGAGATGTCGTATTGATGCATTCCCTGTACAAGTCTTCAGCCAGGGCAACGGAGAGACTGGTCCCGGAGCTGATCGACAGGGGCTTTCAGCTGGTGACTGTGAGCGAACTGCTATATTATAAAGGTATCGATATGGATGATCTGGCTGCCTATGGCAGCAACTGATCACCTGAAAATAGAAAAATATGAAAAAGATCGTCCCTTTTCTCACCGCTTTTCTGATCATCGTCGCTGCCTTTCTGCTGGGAGCGATCTTTCTGATGGGAAGGATAGCCAAGCAAGAGCCTCATGATCCTCCTGTTGCGCAGACCGCTGTGGCGAAAGAGGAACAAGAGCCTGCGAAGGAAGAAAAGAAAGAGGAGCCGCCGATCCCTGAAGAAACGATAAAACAGGAGGAAGAGCCCGCTGTCAGAAAAGAGGATGATGGAAGACCTGTCTACAAGATGCTGGATTTTGACAGAAGGCTGATCCTGGACATCGGCATACAGGACAGGTGGCTATGCAGCATCTTTGATCTGGCTTACGCCAGGGCGATCCTGGATGGCAGTTTCAAAGTCGATCCATACGATTACTATGATGGGGAAGGGGCCGTCTGGCGCTGGGCCGGTTTTGAGGATGTCGCCTCATCGGATCCGCTGAATGTGGTCCTGAAGAGGGCTTATGATGAGATCGATGCGGGCAGGCCGACCATCCTTTTTGTCAGCGGGACCTATGCCTATACCAGCACAGAGAAGCCGCAGTCACGGACTTCAGAGGATCATTACGTTCTGATCCTGGGATACAGGAAGGATGCCGATCGCGAAGATCTCAAGCCTTCCGATTTCTATGGAGCGGATCCTTCCGGAGGCTACTGTTGCGATGTCTATGGCTATGTTCCGTGGGTGACACTGAGCGATGAGGGACCGGCACTGGTATCGGGAGAGTATGCCCTGTATGCCCAAAGCGATCCCGAACCGCATCTGAAGACCTGTTTCGCCCATGCCGATACGGTGACCTGGGATGGGGACAGGACGAACGCGATCTATCCTGATCATATCGATTAAAAAGAAGGGAATTGTTCCCTTCTTTTGTTTTATTCTGTTCTTAGCGCGATGACCGGATCCTGTTTGGCGGCTTTCTTTGATGGGATGAAGCCGGCGATGATCGTCAGGAAGATCGAGATCAGGATCAGGGCGATAGCCGCCTCTTTCGGCAGGACGGCGTTGACATCGTAGTTGTCGGTCACGTTGTGAATGATCGAATTGATGAATGGCAGCGACAGCAGCGTCACGCCTACGCCCAGGACTCCCGATAAGAGGCCGATGATGAAGGTCTCTGCCGAGAAGATCGAGGAAACATTGCGTTTTGAGGCACCCATCGCTCTCAGTATGCCGATCTCTTTGGTGCGTTCCAGTACGGAGATCAGCGTGATGACGGCGATCATGATCGATGAAACGACCAGGGAGATCGATACGAAGGCGATCAGCACGTAGGTGACGACGTCGACGATGGTCTTGACGGAAGACATCAGGATACCGGTGATATCGGTATAGCGGACTTTCGTGTCTTCATCGACACTGTCATTGTATCTGTCCAGGAAGGCCAGGAAATTCTCTTTGGAATCGAAGTCCCGGAAATAGAAGGAAATGGAAGTCGGATCTTCCGGATCCTGATAGCCCAGATTGATCAGGTTCTTGTTGGCCGTCTTCTCGTCTGTTCCGGACATCATCGTTTCCATCAGACGGGAGAGTTCTTCCTGGTCCATGTTGAAATTGAACGCTTTGGAGAACTTGTCGGTATCGAAACTGAACATGTCTTCATTGAAGACTTCACCCAGGGATGAGAAAGTTTCCATCATCGGTTCCATCATCTGGGCCGTTGCCGCACCGATCTGGCCGGCGATCATCATGACGGTGAAGTCGTTGATCATCTGGGTGATGACGGAAGAGGTCTTTTCCAGAGCGGTCTGATTGCCCAGCTGTGCGCTCAGCAGAGCTGATCTGTTGATCTGTACCGCACCGCTGTAGATGACGTCATTGCCTTCTTCCTGTTTCTCATAGCCGAGCTGACCGTCGATGGCGATCTGTTGCAGGCTGTCGTAGTAGGAATCGAACATGGCTTTCACACCTTCAGCCAGGGACGCATATTGAGCATCCGAGATCATATCGAGAACGGCGGAGACATCAGTCCCCTGGAATTCAGGGATGTACTGCTGGCTGGCTGCGATCAGCGTCTTGGCGAATCTCTTGTAGCTGCTGGCGCTGATGTTTTCTTTTGCCTTGTTCAGTGCTTCTTCATCCAGAGTGAGGACTTTTGTGATGATGGCCTCTTCTCCTTCTCCATCGACCTTTTCCGTGACGTTGGCATTGTCATATGCCTCGACCTGCTGGGAAAGGAAGGAGGAGTTGATGAGGGTGAAGATGCCCGTCAGCATGGTCCTGTCCGGGGTGTTGGCGATCATCTGGGCTGCCGTTTGGGCTGAGTCCATGACGATCTTTTCCATGCGGGAGGCGTCGATCTCTTCGAATTTCAGATCATCGGGATCGAAGTTGACTTTGAAGGCGTCTTTCAGCATCTCTTCATCGATGGAGACCATGTCATTGAAGTCGAGTTTCTCCTGTTCATCTTCGTTGACTTCGGTGAAGCTCTTGCCGGAGAAGACATCGACATCCTTGTTGGCAAGCTGTTTGGAGACGATGGCTGTCCTGGCGGATTCGCGGACGATGTAGTCGCAAAGCGATTTCCGGTAGCCGATGCCGGGGGACAGTGCCATGGAGTTGTTGCCGTCTTTGATGCAGACGATGCCGACGATGTCGAGCTTGAGTGACTTGTGATAGAGGTCACGCATGTAGTCATCGTCATTGGACATGTCTTCATAGATGTCGTATTTGACATTGTATCTGTAGACATCGGTCGTTTCGATCAGACGAAGATCGATGTTCATCAGTTCATCGTAGGAGAACTCTCTGGCTTCGTTGGAAACACCTGATTCTTCGCCGGCCATGACGTTGTTGATGATGGTGCGAAGTTCGCTGGTGTCTCTGAGGCCCAGTGAATAGACCAGAAGGTCGGAGATGGAATTGGGTTCCGAGAGGACCAAAACCAGTTCATTGTAGTTTTCCGGCCACCTGCCGGCCAGGACATCATACTGATCCTTGTAGGAATCCAGATCGTCGTTCATCTCCGTGAAGACGGAATTGCCGCCCATGGAGAAGTATGAGATGAAGGATGTGCCCTGGGAGGAGTACATTGCCGACATCAGCGAGCTCGGATTGAGTATCGCCAGCTGATCGGCTGCGTCGATCGTGTAGATGACGGGGCGGATCGAATAGGCGTAGTTGATGTAGGTGACGTCGTTCTTGTAGTCGTCGTAATGCGTGTCCAGATAGTGTTTGAGACTTCTCAGGTCGTTGGATCCGATCGATGAGAACATGGTCGTCAGATACTGTCTTTCCCGGACGCGGTCGCCTTCGACTTTGTTTTCCCTGCGGTCTGTCACCATCGTCAGGATGGCGGAGGTGGCATCTGCCGTTTCCGAGGTGATCGTCAGAGGATAGGAAGAGAGCGTATCTTCCTGGATCTTGTCGATGTAGTTCTGGAAGCCGGTGGAAAGGGACATGATCAGGGCGATGCCGATGATGCCGATCGATCCGGCAAAGGCCGTCAGGATCGTGCGCCCCTTTTTTGTCAGCAGGTTGTTGAACGAAAGGGACAGGGCGGTCAGATAGGACATGTGGGCTTTGCGCACTTTCGGTGTTTTTTCCAGGAGCGGGGTATCCGGCGCGATGAACGGATTGGAGTCGGAGATGATGTGACCGTCTTTGAGATTGACGATCCTGTTGGCGTATTCGTTGGCCAGGTCGGGGTTGTGGGTGACCATGACGACGAGCCTGTCTCTGGCGACTTCTTTCAGCAGGTCCATGACCTGGATCGAGGTCTTGGAGTCCAGAGCGCCTGTCGGTTCATCGGCCAGCAGGATGTCGGGGTCGTTGACCAGGGCTCTGGCGATGGCGACTCTCTGCATCTGTCCGCCGGACATCTGATTCGGTCTCTTGTGGGCCTGATCCTTGAGGCCGACTTTGTCGAGGGCTTCCAGCGCTCTTAGTTTCCTCTCTTTGCGGGATAGGCCGCCGATGGTGAGTGCCAGTTCGACGTTGGCGAGGATGTTCTGGTGCGGGATCAGGTTGTAGGACTGGAAGACGAAGCCGATCGTGTGGTTGCGGTAGGTGTCCCAGTCGCGGTCTTTATAGTTCTTTGTCGATACGTCGTTGATGATGAGGTCCCCTTCGTCGTAGCGGTCGAGCCCGCCGATGATGTTGAGAAGGGTGGTCTTTCCGGAGCCGGAAGGACCTAAAACAGCGACAAATTCGTTGTCGCGAAGGTCCAGTGAGACATTGTCCAACGCCTGCTGGATGAGGTCTCCCGTCTTGTATGTCTTGCATATATTCCTGATGCGGAGCATAAATAGATTTTAGCATTAAAAACAGTACGTTTACACATACTAAGCCCTAAATACAAGTTCAAAAATGGTAGAATAGATGCTGTATGAAAAACAAATATGCGAGCTGCGGATTGAATTACGACATCATCGTCGATAAGTATCCCAACATCATGGAATACGAGGAGATCGTCAACGCCTATCTGGCGGATGAGTTTTTCAATCAGCTTGAGGATATGCTGGACGAAGAGGATTATGCGATGGCCAAGGATGCGACGAAAGGCCTGTATATCCTGGCTTCGGAACTGTGCCTCTTTCCTCTTTATGAAAGACTTCTGGAGATCTACGAGGATCTTGAATACGAGACATACAGCGAGATCATGGCGCATTACCGGGACATGAAGCAGTCCCATGAAAAGATCAGAGGTATCTTCCATGCATGACTGCGTCGTAGTCGGTGCCGGTCATGCGGGCGTTGAAGCGGCTATGGCGATGGCACATGCGGGCAAGGATACCGTTTTAGTCACGATCAAGCTCTCTCATATCGCCAAGATGCCGTGCAATCCTTCGATCGGCGGTCCGGCCAAGGGCGTCGTCGTCCGCGAGATCGATGCCTTGGGCGGGGTCATGCCCAAGGTGGCCGACAGGACGGCTCTGCAGTTCAAGATGCTGAACACGACCAAAGGTCCGGGCGTCTGGAACATGCGCGTGCAGTCGGACAAGCTGGAGTATTCCAGGACGATGGCGGATCTGTGCATGCATACGGAACATCTCGAAGTACTCGAGGATATCGTCGATGAGATCGTGTGCGAAGGCAGGAAATTCAAAGCTGTCATCCTGAGAGAGCGCGGCAGGATAGAGGCGAAGGTCTGCATCATGACGACGGGCACCTACATGGATTCCACGGTCATGATCTCTTCCGATACCAGATCGGAAGGTCCGGATGGAGACAGGACGACAAAGGATCTTTCCGAGTCGCTGAGAAGACTGGGGATCAGGCTTTTCCGCCTCAAGACGGGAACGCCACAGCGAGTACTGACTTCATCGATCGATTTTTCAAAGACGAAGTATGAACCGGGAGCCGATGAGTTCCTTCATTTTTCTGAGGAGACAAGGAAAGAGGATGTCAGGCCTCTCAGTGAACAGATCCCGTGCTATCTGACTTATACGACTCCGGAGACGTTGCAGATCATCCGGGAGAATCTGAACAGATCTTCGATGTATTCGGGCGTGGTCAAGGGCGTCGGCCCGCGCTACTGTCCTTCGATCGAGGACAAGGTCGTCCGTTTTGCGGACAAGGAGAGACACCAGCTCTTTCTGGAGCCGGAGTCGCTGTCTCTGAATACGACTTACATCCAGGGCTTTTCCACTTCGATGCCAAGGGATGTGCAGGAGAAGATGGTCCATTCCCTGATCGGTCTGGAGAATGCGAAGATCATCAAGTATGCGTATGCGATCGAATATGATGCGATCGATCCGTTGCAGGTGAAGCCTTCACTGGAACTGAAGGACATAGACGGACTGTTCATCGGCGGTCAGATCCTGGGCACTTCCGGTTATGAGGAAGCGGCGGGATTGGGCCTGATGGCGGGCATCAACGCCAGAAGAAAGCTCGATGGACTGAAGCCTCTCATCCTCAAGAGGGATGAGTCCTATATCGGCGTCATGATCGATGATCTGGTGACGAAGGGGACCAGTGAGCCTTACCGTCTGCTGACTTCAAGGGCGGAATATCGCCTGCTTTTAAGACACGATAACGCCGATCAGAGGCTGATCGCATATGGCTATGAGAACGGTCTGATCAGTGAGGAGCGGTACCAGGGATTCCTGCACAAGATGGAGCAGATCGCAAAGCTCAAGGAATTTCTGAAGGATGCCCGCATCGATAAGGACAGCGGCGTCAATGAATATCTCAAAGGACTCGGTTTTGAAAATGAGGAGGGTTCCCACAATGCCTATGAGCTGCTCAAGAGGCCGGGCGTGGAACTGGTCCCGCTGCTGAAGCTGATGGGCGAGGAATATGATGAACAGATCGCCAGACAGACAGAGATCGAGGTCAAATACGAGGGTTACATCCTGAAGGCCAGAAAAGAGGCTGACCGGATGGCGAAGATGGACAATATCCGTCTGGATGAGGATATCGATTATCTGCATCTGGATAATCTGGCTCTGGAGGCCAGGGCCAAACTGGACAAGGTCAGGCCGGCTTCACTGGGCCAGGCTTCCAGGATCTCGGGCATCAATCCGAGCGATATACAGGTCCTGGCGATCTATCTGAAACAAAGGAGGGAAGGATCAAGTGGCGACGATTAGCGCGATGATCGGCACGATCACGCTGGTTTTTACGACGATGATCTTCGAGTATTCGAACATCTGGTTCTCTTTGGATATCATCGGGATCGTTCTGGGTCTCATCAGTTATAAGAGAGGCGACAAGAATGGCAAGGCGGGGATCATCCTCTGTTCCATCGCGGCTGCCTTTTCTCTGGGGATGATGCTGATGATATACTATTATCGAAAGAAGACAGGGAACTGATATACAATAAAATAAGGAGGTTTTGAACATGAAATATGAGATCATAGGCGGTTCTTTTCCGGCCGTCAATGTCGTTTTGGATGCGGGCGAGAGCGTCGTAACACAGTCCGGCGCGATGGCCTGGTGCGATGCCAGTGTTGAAATGAGCACGAATGCCGAAGGCGGTCTGCTGAAGTCCATAGGCAGGATGTTTTCCGGTGCGAGTCTGATGTTCGTCAGGCACACGGCAACGGAAGATGAGTCTGCGATCACTTTTTCAGCTTCTTTCCCTGGCACGATCAGGGAGTTCAAAGTCGATGCCGATCATGAATATTTTGCACAGAAATCCGCTTTCCTGGTAGCTGATGAGGGCGTCAATATCGATGCGAGCGTCAACAGGAACTTCTGGGCCGGTCTTCTGGGCGGTGAAGGTTTCATCCTGCAGAAATTCACAGGTGAGGGAACTTTGCTGGCGGAGATCGATGGTTCAGTCGTTGAGGTCGATCTGGAACCTGGTCAGCAGATCAAGGTCGAAACAGGACATGTCGCTTTGTTTGAGTCGACCTGTTCCTATGATGTCGAATCCGTTTCCGGTTTCAAGAACATCTTCTTCGGCGGACAGGGCCTCTTCCTGACGACACTGACAGGTCCGGGCAGAGTCTGGCTGCAGACTTTGACGGCTCAGGATATGGCACAGAAGCTGATCCCTTACATGCCAAGCGCATCTTCGGGCAGCGTGAATGTGTCTTCATCAAGCTCATCAAGCAATTCATAAACAGAAAAGGCTCTTCAGAACACGAGTCCTGCAGGGTCTTTTTTTCTTCCGGATACAAATAAAAGGCGGTCCCGTCATTCGGGATACCGCCTTTTTTTGATGAAATGCTTAGCCTAACATCTTGTTGACGAGGGCCTGGACTTCGTGGTAATCGTAGCCAGCCTCAGTCAGTCTGTCTTTTCTTTCCTGACCGTTGCCCCATTTGCCGCGGATGACTTCTTTGGCAACTTCCTCAAGATCCTTGCCGCCGCCATGCATCAGTTCGTTGACCTTGGTCTGAACTTCATGATAGTCATAGCCTGCTTCTGTGAGCTTGTCTTTTCTTTCCTGACCGTTGCCCCATTTGCCCTGGATGACTTCTTTAGCCAGTTCTTCGATCTTGGCAGCTCTTCTGGCAAGTCTTTCAGCTTCGAGCTTTTCAGCAGCTTCTTTGGCAGCTTTTTCAGCAGCAGCTTTTGCGTCAGCAGCAGCTTTGATCAGGCTGTTCGCTTTGGATCTGACCTGTAAGTAGCAGTCATAACCTGCAGCTTCGAGTTTTTCCTTGATCTCTTTGTCATCTTTGCCCCAAACACCATCAACGACTTCTTTAGCGAGTGTGTCGATGTCTTTTACGGCCTTTTTGACTTCAGCCTTGACTTCCTGTTCTTTCTTCTTGAAAGCATCAAATAATCCCATTTTAATCCTCCTTTTAAATAGATAAATCTGCATGCAGATGGATATGACAGTATATGATCTGAATTGCTTTATTTATCTGATTTCATTATATAATAATGTTTATTTTCATAGTGAATAAATTATTGTGAATGCTGATACAGACTTTCGCATGAAAAAAGCTCCTGTGTGATATCATCCCCCTAAGGTAGACATGAGAAATATTTAAAATCTCACTTCTTACCAAAGGGGGATTTTTTATGGGAAGAAAAGCGAAGTACTTGCCTGAACAGAAAATCAAAGCGTGTGAGGATTACCTGTCCGGAAGAAAATCTTCTACGGA
>JAEEGF012378124.1_pt1 | contig 13446 bp, 8 predicted proteins | sample 9134171 | NCBI WGS metagenome assembly JAEEGF01 (sample SAMN16246542, study PRJNA631951) | gut metagenome | biome: gut microbiome; feature: rumen; material: AP-attached | host: Bos | place: Iran: Karaj | collected 2018-10
GGTTTTTCTCGTCCTTATCAGGCCTCGGTATCTCTTTCGGAAAAACGTTCGGAAAAGAAGTATTATATCAGAAAGGCGAGCAGCACCGTCGTTGCGACTCCGGAGGAGCTGAAGCAGCTTTACTATGTTTCTTCCGATATTCCGTTCGACGACAGACCGAATCTCGCCGCCGAAATCGAAGATCTCGATCTCGGACTTATCCGCGAACATCTGAAAAAGGTCGGCAGCGATCTGTACGCCTATTCGCTGAAGCAGGATCTTAACCGTCTTGCCGAGGATATGCAGCTGATCTCCGGACCGTCCGAATACCGGAAGCCGAAGAACGTGGGGCTTTTGATGTTCTCCGAGCATCCCGAAAAGTATTTCAAATACGCTCGCATAGAAGTAGTGGATATTCCCGATCCGACCGGAACGAACATGACCGAAAAGGTTTTCACCGGTCCTATCCAGCGTCAGCTCACTGAAGCGCTACTTTATATCAAAAACTACGCTTTGAAAGAGGCTGTTATCAAAAACAGAAACAAAGCGGAAGCTGACCGTATTATGAATTATCCGTATGCGGCAGTCGAAGAGATCCTTTCAAACGCGGTTTATCATCGTTCTTACCAGATCAACGAGCCGATCACCGTCCGTATTACACCGACCTCGATGGAGATCACAAGCTTCCCGGGATTTGACAACAGCATCACCGACGACAGCATTAAGGCGCTCGATATTCGTGCAAGGGCGTACAGAAACCGCAGGATAGGCGACTTTTTGAAGGAGCTGAAATTGACCGAGGGACGAAACACCGGTTTCCCGACTGCGTTTGCATCGCTGCGTGAAAACGGTTCCGATATGCCAACGTTTGAAATGGACGACGCGCGCGGATATCTTTCGGTAAAGATTCCGGTCCATCCGTATTTCATCCCGAAAACCAAAGCGCGCAATACCGCTTACGATGCAAAAATACTGTCGATCCTTGATCATAAAGCACTCAATCTGACGGATCTGTCAAAAGAAATGGGATACAAGGGTATAACGCAAAAATTAAAGAAAGCCGTCGAAGCGCTCTGCATTACCGGAGTAATCGAGAAAATACCGTCGGAAGAATATGGAATAGTGTTCCGCAAAAAATAAGCGTCTTCAGAAGGTGGTTCGAATTAAGTGACCCGAAATCAGAGCCGGCGTAATACCCTGTGGGTTCGAATTGAATAAGAAATAGAGGTAAATTCATATGGCAATCAAGAAAAGTGAATTATATAGTTCTCTGTGGGCAAGCTGCGATGCGCTTCGCGGCGGCATGGATGCGTCACAGTACAAGGATTATATTCTGACATTGCTCTTCGTGAAATATGTTTCGGACAAGTTTACAGGGGTGGATTATGCTGATATTGAAATCCCGGAAGGTGGGAGCTTCAGCGATATGATCGCGCTGATCGGCAAAGACAATATTGGTGAGGGTATAAATAAAGTCATCGCAAAGCTTGCTGAAGAGAATAATCTGCGAGGAGTTATTGACAAGGTTTCATTTAACGATCCGGACAAACTGGGCAAAGGCAAGGAAATGGTTGATAAGCTCAGCAAACTCATCAACATATTCCGTCGTCCGGAATTGGATTTTTCCAAAAACCGCACCGAAGGCGATGACCTGATCGGCGACGCGTATGAATATCTTATGCGTAAATTTGCAACCGAAAGTGGTAAGAGCAAGGGTCAGTTCTATACTCCCGCCGAGGTTTCCCGTGTACTTGCCAAGGTGATCGGCATATCTCATGAAACAAACCCCAATGCGACCATTTGCGACCCTGCCTGCGGCTCGGGATCGCTTTTGATACGTGCACTGGAAGAAGCCCCCGTCGCGCTTTCCGGCTACGGTCAGGAGAAGGATACGACTACTGCCGGTCTTGCCAAAATGAACACGGTCCTTCACAACAAAGCCACCGCTACGATTCGGTCCGGAAACACTTTCTCCGATCCGCAGTATTTCGAGAATGGCTCCGATGAAACAGTCCTGCGCAGGTTTGACTATATCGTTGCAAATCCCCCGTTCTCACTGAAAAACTGGTCGGAAGGCGCAAAAGAATACGGACGGTTTGAAGGATACGGAGATAGACCTCCGGAAAAGAACGGAGACTACGCCTGGCTTCTACACATTTTGAAATCATTGAAGAATACCGGTAAAGCCGCCGTCATTCTCCCACACGGCGTCTTGTTCCGCGGGAACGCTGAGGCAACTATACGTCAGAATATTATCGAACGCGGATGGATCAAAGGCATCATTGGGCTTCCCGCCAACCTGTTTTACGGTACGGGTATCCCGGCGTGCATTATCGTCATAGACAAAGAAGATGCCGACGACCGCAAAGGGATTTTTATGATCGACGCCAGCCGTGACTTTGTAAAGGACGGCAACAAGAACCGCCTACGTGAGCGCGATATTTATAAAATTGTTACCACTTTCAACGAACAGCTCATGGACGATCCGCATTATGCACGTTTTGTGCCGAAAGATGAGATCGTCAAGAAAAACGGATATAATTTGAACATTTCCCGCTACATAGATTCCGGTATAGCCGAAGATCTGCAGGATATCGACGCACATCTGAACGGCGGCATCCCTATGTCTGACGTGGACAAGCTGACTGTTTACTGGAACGTTTTCGGAAACCTTAAAAGCAAGCTGTTTTCCGTTTTGCGCGACGGTTATTACAAACTGAATGTCGAAAAAGAGAATATCCGCACGGCTATTTACGATGATGCGGAGTTTTCGTCATATGCGGATAAAATAGACGAGGCGTTTACCGTTTGGCGTGATGAGGTGGATCACACGCTTCGCAGCATCAATTCCGATGTTAATGCAAAAGAACTGATTGTTTCGCTTGCCGAGAAGATCTTGACAGCGTTTGAGGGCGTCGAGCTTATTGACAAATATGATGTCTACCAGGTTCTGCTTGCCTATTGGCAGGAAGTGATGTCCGACGACGTGTATCTGCTGATCCACGACGGTTATCTTGCCGGTCGTGAGCTCAGTTATGAGTATGTGGTCAAAACCGAGAAAAAGGGCGAGGAAACGATCACGACCGTTACCGATAAGGTAAAGAGCTGGGACGGCAAACTGATCCCGAAAGCGATCCTTACATCCGAGTTTTTTTCTGAAGAGAAGAAGGCCATTGACGATATTACTGTTATCATATCGGACTTGCAGGCACAGGCGGACGAATTCGAAGAAGAACAGACCGGCGAGGACGGTGTGCTTGCCGATTGTTTGAATGATAAGAACAATTTGGATCAGAAAGTTGTCAAGGAAAGGCTAAAGAAACTCAAAACGGAAGAACAGGGCGGAGAAGACTACAAACAACTGAAGGAGTATTCCGATCTGCTTTCTAAGATAAAAGATCACAACAAAACGCTTAAAGAACTGTCCGCTCTGCTTGAACAGAATTTGAAAGCAAAGTACGCTGTTCTGACCGAAGACGAGATCAAGGAACTGCTCGTCAATAAAAAATGGTATTACAGCATTTACGACGGGATAGACGCGCTTTATACTTCCATTTCACACAATCTTTCAGCCCGTATTACCGAGCTTGCAGAACGGTATGAGAGCACCTTGCCGGAGCTGGAAAAAGAATTTGCGGAATATGAAGCAAAGGTCAAAGCGCATTTGAAGCAAATGGGGTTTGAATTGTGAAGATCGACAAAGACAAACCGCTCCCGGATCATACGAAACTGGATTATGACGAGTGCTGCGCTAAACTGATTTTGGAGGAACTCTTTCCCGAGCGTTATTCCGAATTAACTCTTGCGGATAAGCCGGACCTTCAAGGCGATGGCGTTGGGATTGAAGTTACAATAGCAAACAATCAAAATATGGAAGAAGCCCGGAATAATTGGGTCAAAGCCTACAATTGTGATAACGCTGTGCAAAAAGCGCGTTATATAGAACGTATGGCGCAGTTAGACGTTCGTTATACAGGCGGTGTTCAGGGCTGGCCGGGTTTTGCGCCGACTTTTGATTTGACGAGAAAAGCGGTCGAATCAAAAATCGGAAAACTCAAAAAAGGCGGTTATAAGTCCTTCCCTCAATATGAGTTGTTCGTTTTTACTGATACATGGTATTGTGATTCGGTTGTTTCCGCCGCAAAAACGTTCTTGTTTGATGAGAACGTAAGTCGATATTTCAAAACGGTATACGTGTTATCCAAAGGCGCCGATCTGCACATTTTTGAAACTCAGGAAAAGTACCACAGAAACATTATTATTGATAACGCGGAACAATCAGACAGAAACATTCGTGCCCGCCGTATGGTGGAAGAAGGTGAAGAAGATTGAAACAGGGTTATAAGCAAACGGATATAGGTTTGATCCCGGAAGATTGGGAGATTAAACAAATTGGCGAGTTTACCGATGCCGTTGCCGGTGGAACGCCAAACACAACAATACCTGAGTATTGGGGAGGCGATATACCTTGGATGAGTTCGGGAGAATTAAACAAAAGAAGAGTTCATAGCGTTGATGGACGTATAACAAAAACTGGGCTTGAAAACTCAAGTACACATATGATTCCAGAAAACTGCGTTCTTGTTGGTTTAGCCGGTCAAGGAAAAACAAGAGGAACAGTCGCTATTAACTATATATCGTTATGTACTAATCAATCAATTGCAGCTATTTTTCCTAACGATCAAGTTGAAACAGAATATTTATACCAAAATCTTTATAGCAGGTATGACGAATTGCGTGAATTGTCATCAGGGGATGGCGGACGCGGAGGGCTCAACTTAAAACTAATTAAAAACCTTATCGTCCCTATCCCGCCACTTCCCGAACAGCGCCGGATTGCCGAGGCACTTTCGGATGTGGACGAACTGATTGCGTCGCTTGAAAAACTGATCGAAAAGAAAAAAGCCCTCAAACAGGGCGTTATGCAGGAACTTCTCACCGGCAAACGCCGCCTCCCGGGGTTTACCGGGAAGTGGAAAAAGAAACGCATTAAGGATATTGGAATTCAAATTGAAAAAGGACAAATTCTTACTCAACAAGAAGCAACAATAGGATCTATTCCTGTTGTTGCCGGCGGTCGTCAACCAGCATACTATTGTGATACTTTTAATAGAAGCGGGGTGAATATCACAATTAGTGCATCAGGAGCAAGTGCGGGATTTGTAAATCTATATGATGGACAAATCTTTGCATCTGACTGTTCCACTATAGGCGAAAGCCCAAGTTACAATATTATCTTTGTCTACAATGCATTGTTAAACATTCAGCAGAAGATTTATTCGGTACAAACCGGAGGCGCTCAGCCACATGTTCATCCAAGCGAATTATATAATTTGGAGATATATTATACTTTTGACGTTCAGGAACAAACCGAGATTGCCTCTATTTTATCAGATATTGAAAATGAAATTGTGGAAAAAGAAAGAGAATTGCAAAAGTTCAGAAAACTTAAGTCCGGAATGATGAGCGAACTGCTCACCGGTAGGATTCGATTGGTGTAAAGGAGATTGGAAAATGGCAAGAATTACATGGACAGATAGTATTATCGGAGAAAAAGCACAGTTCATTGCAGACACATTTAATGAATGTTTATTTGACTATTCATTTGATTCTAATAAAGTACCATCTTTGAATCTACACTTTTTCTGCAAGGATTATATTGCTACGTATTTACTTGTAAAAGAGGGCATAATGCAGGATGGCAATATGATCCCTCTTAATGAGGAATTGGAGTACATTATTCAAAGTTCGCCTTGGTTGCCAACGGGGATTTCTAATGATTTATTCTTCTTTAAGAATAATCAGGGTAGATTTTTTAATGTATCGACAGATAAAAATGTTAGTCAAGAAAAGAAAACGGATTACTATTATTCTATTGCAAAACAAATTGATGATTTCTTTAGCTCAAGCAATTCATATTGCAAAAGCATTGTTGATCAAATAAATACACTTTTAGATGCGCCAACATTTTCAATAAGCGAAAAGAGGGTTTTGTATTTTTGCGTAAGAGAGTATATTTGCGAACTCATTAATCTTGGATTAAGCAAACAGCATTTGTTCAATAGAGTGCAAAACGATTTGTTTACTAACAAGGGTGTTGATAACGGGAAAAAGTATATTATTGATTTTCTTCTCTCGGTAATTCCAAATAATGAAAAATACGTTGTTGTTTTTGGGATAAGCGATGATGTATATAAAGAATTGAATGGTGTTATAAAGAAAATTAGAGAATCATCACAATATGAAAATGAGAAACTTAGTTCAAAATATGTTGTGGAATCGACAACAATTGCTATTGATCCTGTTTCTGCATTGTTTCAGGCCAAAGAATATTTTTCAGCAATTATTAGTATTTATAATGCCACTTTGCATAGTAGCGAAATATCACTTTTGGATAATGGGTTGGTAAGAAAGGAATCATCAAAAACTTATAAACTAATTAACGATAAGCGTAATTTGTTAAAGAAATTACCAACAAAACGAAAAGAAGAAAGAGATAAGGTCTTAAAAACAGTTGCAAGCGCAGGATTAAACGCTAATTTATTGAGTGCATTTGAATTACATAACAACGCGCTCGGGTTATCAGATGTTCAATCTCAGCTATTGTCTTTGTGGTCGATTTTTGAATTGCTTATCGAAACCAAACAGAACTTTATGAATCGTGTTAACTATGTGTCAAACGCGGTTATTTCAGTGCTGAATAGCAACTATTATAGAAGACTTTTCGAAAACCTGTACCAGCAGATTAAAATAACCAGAGGTATTAATGCCATCATAAATGCGGAGCCAAGAGGCGATTCTGCTACTGAAAAGCTATTGTATATTTTAAAAGATAATAATTCCTTGCTGGTACAAATAAAGGAAAAACTTGAGCGATTCCCTCTTGAAAGATACAAACTTGATTTCTATTCTGAGTTGTTTACAGATGCAAAACTCATTCACCAAGACTTGATAAGGCATTCCAACAGATTAAGATGGCAAATAATGAGAATATATAGAAATAGATGTATGATAGTACATGACGGTAATAGTATGCCCTATCTCGAGTTCATTACAGAAAACTTGCATTATTATATTGATGAAGTGCTTGAATGTATAATCACTTACATGAATTTGGGTAATAAGAAAAACGATACTGCCTTTAATGCTGCAAGAGTCAAAGAAGCTCATAGCATAAGAATATTAGAAAAAGTAGTTAGTGAAAAAAGAGCAATTACGGATGATGAACTTCGCAAAGTGCTTTTCACATAAGGAGCATATTAAGTTATGAATAACATTGGAAAACCAGAGATCATTACTCAATCGCGAGTTATCAAGTTCTTCCATGAAAAACTGAAATATCGTTACATAGGTGATTTGCGTGATCAGGAAAATCGCAACATCGACGAAGCCAAGCTGAAAGCGTGTCTTGCTTCGCGCGGCTATTCCGACGGGATCGCTTCGCGCGCGGTTGATGCGCTTATCAGCGCCGCAAACAATTTACAGCACGGGCTTTACGCTGCCAATAAAGAGGTTTACGATCTTCTGAAATACGGCGCAAAAGTCAAAGAATCGCCTGACGATACCGAAACGACGGTCTATTTCATCAACTGGGACGAGTCCGGCAAAAACGATTTTGAAATATCCGAAGAGGTGACGGTCGTTGCCAACAACGAAAAACGCCCGGACCTTGTGATCTACGTCAACGGGATCGCTGTTGCCGTGATCGAGCTGAAAAAGAGCACGGTGTCGGTCTCCGATGGTATTCGCCAAAATCTGACCAATCAGCGCGAAATGTTTATCGAGCCGTTTTTCACGACGATCCAGCTCTGTATGGCAGGCAACGACACCGAAGGATTGCGCTACGGCACGATCAAAACGCCGGAGAAATACTATCTGGAATGGAAGAAAGACGGGTTTACCGAGTTCCCCGACGAGCGGGATGAGAACGACGTTCGTATAGAAGAAATCTGCGACACGATCGAAAACAAATTGGATTCGGCTCTTTACGCCATGTTCCAGAAAACCCGCCTGCTGAATCTGCTCCACAACTTTATCATATTTGATCGCGGAATCAAAAAAGTTTGCCGTTATAATCAGTATTACGGCATTATGCGCGCTCAGAAGCGGCTTCTTGCCGGCAAGGGCGGTATCATCTGGCACACGCAGGGCAGCGGCAAGTCGCTGACGATGATCTGGCTATCCAAGTGGCTGTTGTCTACTATTCCGACCGCTCGCGTTCTGATCGTAACCGATCGCGACGAGCTCGACGACCAGATCGAAAAGAACTTTTTAGGAGTTAATGAAAAGATCGTCCGAACAAAGAGCGGAAAAGATCTTTTGACTCGCCTGAATTTGCCGGAAGACCGACTGCTTTGCTCTCTGATTCACAAATTCGGCAAGCGCGGCGGCGAAGCAACAGAAAAGGACTATGAGCGATATGTCGAAGATCTGAAAGCGTCGTTGCCAAAAGACTTCAAAGCAAAAGACGATATTTTCGTTTTCGTGGATGAATGCCACCGTACGCAATCCGGTAAACTGCATTTGGCCATGAAGACCATTATTCCCAATGCGGTATTTGTCGGTTTCACCGGTACGCCGCTTATGAAAAAGGACAAAGCGACCAGCATCGAGGTTTTCGGTAAGTATATTCACACCTATAAATTCAACGAAGGCGTAGAGGATGGCGACATACTTGACTTGCGTTATGAATACCGCGATATTCCTCAGGATATCACGTCACAGGAAAAGATCGACGCCTGGTTTGACGCTAAAACGCGGGGATTGATGCCTCGCGCAAAAGCCCGCCTCAAACAGGTCTGGGGCAATATGCAAAAGGTGTACAGTTCCCGCGACCGGCTTGAGAAGATCGTCAACGATATTATCTTTGATTTTGAGATTAAGGCGCGTTTGGCTGACGGCAGCGGCAATGCGATTCTTGTTGCGGATTCCATTTATTCAGCCTGTAAATACTACGAGCTTTTCCAGCAGCGCGGTTTCAAGAAATGCGCGATCATTTCGTCATACGACCCGAATATTGGGGATCTGCGTACCGAGACGGTCAGTGAGGAAGAAGAAACGGAGGCGTTTGAGAAGTATAATACCTATCTTCGTATGATCGGGATCGATCCCGAGGCAACCGCGGATAGATCCGGTATTGCAAAACAGGTTGAAGAGTTTGAAACAGAGGCAAAGCGCAAATTCGTTGAAGAGCCCAACAATATGAAGCTGTTAATTGTTGTGGACAAGCTTCTCACCGGATTTGACGCGCCGCCTTGCACTTATCTTTATATAGACAAGAGTATGCACGATCACGGCCTGTTTCAGGCGATTTGTCGCGTAAACAGACTGGATGATGACAGCAAGGACTTTGGCTACATAGTCGATTATAAGCAGCTGTTCGGGGATTTAACCGAAGCGATGGAAAAGTACACATCCGGTGCATTTGAAGCTTATGACGACGAAGATGTTGACGGCCTGTTGAAAGACAGAAGAGATGAAGCAAAGAAACGCTTTGAAAAACTGCTCGATGAACTTGATGAGCTTTGTGAAGGTGTTGAATTGCCTCGCGAAGAGCTGAATTATCTCCATTATTTCTGTGGCGAAAACGGCGTCGACGTGAACAACGACGAAGCGTTTGCCCGTCTTCGTGAGAAAATGTATCGGTTGGTCAACGCTCTGATTCGTGCATACGCCGAAGTAAAGCCTGTTATGGATGATCTTGGTTATCCCGCCTCCGAGCAAGCTCGGTTTGATAAAAAGGTCAATTTATACGTTGCGCTGAAAGCTACTATCGGAAGAGCAAGTGGCGATTTTATTGATCTGAAAGCATACGAGCCCGGGATGAGATATTTGATCGATAATTATATCGTTGCAGAAGACTCCAAAGTGATCGGCGAGTTTGACGACTTCACGCTGCTTGATTTTATCCTTGCGCAGAAAGAAAAGATGGAAAGCGAAGATAAGGGTAAAACGTCTGAGCAGGAGAGCGCCGCGGAAGCTATAGAGAATAATATCCGCAAAAAAGTCGTTGAACGAATTGTCATCAACCCAATGTACTACAACAAAATGTCGTCAGTTCTGGAGCAGTTGATTCTGGAAAGGCGACGCGGCGTAATATCATATGCAGAACTCTTGCAAAAGTATATTGATCTTGCGCGCAACGTTACAAATCCGGAAGAAAACGAACGATATCCTGAAAAGATAAGAAAAAGTGCCGCTCTGCGCGCACTGTACGATAATACCGGATGTGATGAATCCCGCGCGATTGCACTTCACGAGGCGGTACTGCGTTCAAAAATGGACCGTTTCCGTAATGATCCTGTAAAAGAACGGCGAATCAAACGGGAACTCTATAAAATCCTTAACGATAAGGATGAAGTTGAGCGAGTATTTACGATCATTAAAAATCAAGAGGAGTATTGATGAACGTCATAATAAACGGGATTCCTATAAGAATCATTAGGAAACCGATAAAGAATATGCATCTCTACGTAAAACCGCCGGACGGTCACGTTGAGGTTTCGGCTCCGCTGAATCTGAGCGACGAAAGCGTTGAAATGTTCATCCGTACAAAAATCGGTTGGATCAAGCGGCAGCAGGAGCGATTTTCGTCCCAGCAACGGCAAACAAAACGTGAATATGTTTCCGGCGAAGCATTCTTTCTTTGGGGCGTTCAGTATTATCTGCTTGTCAATCACAGTAACAAAGGCAACTCTTTGATGATTGAGGGTGATAAGGCGATATTGACCGTTCGTAAAGAAAGCACAGTTCAGCAAAGAGAAAACTACGTCAATGAATGGTATCGTGCCACATTGAAAAAAGAAGTGGAACGACTACTGCCAAAATGGGAAAAGACAACCGGTATTTATGCGGATTCGTGGCAAACGAAATATATGACAACACGCTGGGGAACTTGTAATGTGCAGAGTAAAAAGATATGGTTAAACCTTCAATTGGCGAAAAAGCCAATCGATTGTTTAGAGTATGTTATTCTGCACGAGTTAGCGCACTTAAAAGAGCGGAACCACAATGCGGCTTTTGTTGAGATTATCGACAGATATATGCCAAATTGGAGAGACGTCAGAAAAAAGCTGAATGAGCAGATATTAGATTATATGGATCCCTCAGCGGGTCATATGGAGGAATAGAAAATGAGCATCGGATATATCTACATCATGACAAACCCGTCATTTCCGGAATATGTAAAAATCGGGTACGCAAAAGATGTGAAGCAGCGACTTGACGAGCTGAATCGCAGTTCGGCGGTGCCGTTTGCGTTCCGCATTTACGCTACATATGAAGTGGATTCGGAGCTTTCCGACAAAAAACTGCATTCCATTTTGGACAAGGTGAATCCGGAGCTTCGCTCTACTGAAGAAATCAACGGCAAGAAGCGCATCCGCGAGTTTTACGCAATGACGCCGGAAGACGCCTATGACATTCTCGATGCGATCGCTGAAATTAACGGTTTTAAACATCGACTGAAAAAGTGGAAAGCCACCGCAGAAGAACAAAAAGAAGAAGAAACCGCAAAAGAAATAAGCGAAGCGCATCAGGAGCGCCTTGCACCGTTTGCGTTTTCCACGTGCAATATTGCTGTTGGGGAGCAAATTGTGTTTTCTTGCAATGGAAATGATAATGACGGTACGGTCTGCACGGTAGTCGATGATAAACACGTTGCGTACCAGGGCGAAACATGGTCACTTACTGCTTTAGCACAATACTTTACAGGAAAGAAGCCGTTAGCCGGGCCGCGTTTTTTCAAATATAAAGGAGAATGGCTGAACGACATTAGAAATCGTATAGGAAACAAATAACAACGGTATCGAAAAAACAAAGGAGCGGAGCCGCAGCTCCGCTTTTTGTTTTTAGTCTTCTTCTGTAAGTTGAATTGATATGCATTCCATCACAAGCCGAACGCCTAAGGAGAAGCCGCAATGGAAAGCTGCCTCTTCGTCGAGGGAGTGCATTTCGTTGACCGCCTCGTCATACTTTTCGAGCAATTCTTTCTGCTGTTCGGTGAAGGTGTCGCTCAGATTGTCGCGGTTTCTGCCCATAAGGGAGAGCAGGTGCTTGAACCGGCAGTTGCCGTTGCAACGAAGAATAGTATTTACCTCAAAAAGAAATCCCTGCGGCATTTTTGATCTGTATTTTCCTGTCAACATCCTTCAAAAGCGAATTTTTCCTCATTTTCTCTTCAGGAGTCGCTCACGACCGACAGTAAAAACGGCTGAACCTATTGACAAACCCGAAAAAATGAGTATAATAATATGCAGTCGCGTAGGACAGTGTTCTGCGTGGCGTATTAGAATTGCACGGGAACCGACCCGCGCGATATTTTCTCCGATTTTAAATCGAGCAAGCGGAGCAGTTAATTCAGCTGAGATCAGCTGTATCTGAAAAGCTACCAAGCGCCGTACGAAGTCGGAACAGTACTTACCATATTGCATCGCACAGCTGTGACTGTGCTTTGCCGGTATGTCTTGTTCCAGTCTCGTAAGGCGCTTTTTGTTTTACCTTAAGTTCAGACGGGATCGGAACGAAATCTTGCATACCGCCATTGTCATCGGCGGATGTACAGAAATTAATTTTAAACCGCAAGGAGGTAAAACATGATGACAAACAACATTTCAAACGTGCAGAACATGGCAGGCGGTGCAGGCGTGGTTCCGGTCCACGTTCCGCACACGATCGAGAGCGACGTGCTTTTTGACAAGCAACTTGAAAAACGCAGGTTCCTGGTATCAGGTATACTCCCCGAAGGACTTGTGCTGCTCGCCGCTCCACCGAAAGCCGGCAAATCTTTTTTCGTGCTGGGGCTTTGCGTCGCCGTTGCAAAAGGCGATCCGTTTCTCGGGTTTCCGACATCTAAGGGAAGGGCGCTGTATTTCTGCTTTGAGGACGACGAAAGACGTCTGCAGAAAAGAATGTTTGAAATTTCCGACGAATCGTTTGCCGGACTCACCTTCTGTACCGAGGTCATAAAACTCGAGGACGGTAAATTCATTTCGTATCTGGAATCGCACATGCAAACTTATCCGGATACAAAACTGATAGTCGTGGATACACTCAACTATATCCGAACAGACGATGGAAACGCTAATATGTACAAGCGTGACTATGACGATATAATACCGCTCCACGATTTTGCTCAGAAGCACAATGTGACGATAATCCTTGTCCATCATACACGCAAGACGCGTGACGGAGACGAATACAGTGCGGCGTCCGGTTCTACAGGTCTTACCGGTGCTGTCGACACGTATTTTCTTCTCAAGCGACCGAAGCGCAGCGAAAACGAAGCGGTGCTCTTCATCTCAGGCAGAGACATCGAGACTATGGAGCTCGAGATCGTTCAGGAGAGGAACGGACAGTGGAAGCTGAAGGACGAAAACACGTTTTCCGAAAAAGGGATCTGCGATGAAGTTAAAGCAATTTTTCTTTCGCTCTCATGGTTTAGAAATTTGAGTACACCTGTTACAGTCA
>JAEEGF011439658.1_pt1 | contig 13445 bp, 11 predicted proteins | sample 9134171 | NCBI WGS metagenome assembly JAEEGF01 (sample SAMN16246542, study PRJNA631951) | gut metagenome | biome: gut microbiome; feature: rumen; material: AP-attached | host: Bos | place: Iran: Karaj | collected 2018-10
GGCGTTTCGGGAAGCGGCAAAAGTTCGCTGATAAACGAGATTCTCTCAAAACATCTTGCGGTTGAACTCAATAACGCCAAAAAGATTCAGGGAAAATTCTCAAGAATCGAAGGCACGGAATACCTCGATAAAGTCATAACCATCGACCAGAGTCCTATCGGCAAATCCCCGCGCTCAAATCCGGCAACCTATACCGGCGTATTCACCGATATAAGAGAACTCTTTGCTCAAACCACGGATGCAAAGAAGCGCGGCTACAAGGCAAACCGCTTTTCGTTCAATGTCAAAGGCGGCAGATGCGAGGCCTGCCAGGGCGACGGCATAGTCAAAATAGAGATGCAGTTTCTCGCGGATGTATATGTCCCCTGCGAAACATGCCGCGGTGAGAGATACAACCGAGAAACACTCGAGGTTCACTATAAAGGCAAAAACATTCACGATGTGCTTGAAATGACTGTCGAGGAAGCGATGAATTTCTTTGAGGCAGTTCCGAAAATCCGCAGAAAGATTGAAGCAATTTATGATGTCGGTCTCGGATATATCAAACTCGGACAGCCCGCGACTACGCTTTCCGGCGGTGAGGCACAAAGAGTAAAACTTGCGACCGAGCTTTCGCGCACGGCTACAGGCAAGACTGTATATATTCTCGATGAGCCGACCACCGGCCTTCACGCGGCAGATGTCCACCGCCTGACCGAAGTGCTTCAGAAACTTGTCGACTCCGGAAATACTGTAATTGTCATCGAGCATAATCTCGATATGATAAAGACTGCCGATTACATCATAGATCTCGGCCCCGAGGGCGGTGACGAGGGCGGAAACATAGTCGCTGCCGGCACTCCCGAAGAGGTCGCGAAGGTCAAGGCATCATATACCGGCCAGTACCTTAAGCCCCTTCTGAAGAAGAAAGGAAAGTAAGATGAATAAATTCAAGGAAATACCTGATGAAATACTGACCGCTTTTGTTTTTGAAGGCGAGCCGGTCAGCGCAGAGAGAATTACCGACGGGCATATAAACAACACTTTCGCTCTCACTTTCGAGAGCGAAGGCGGGAATAAAAGAAAATATCTGCTTCAGGAACTGAACACAAACGTTTTCAGGCAGCCCGAAGCGCTGATGAATAATGTGGTCGGCGTAACCGAATTTCTGCGCAAAAAGATTACCGCTGCGGGCGGAGACCCTGAAAGAGAATGTCTTACAGTCATCCCTTCCGCCGACTCGAAGCCATATTATATTTCAAAAGACGGCAAATTCTGGCGCTGCTTCAATTTCATTGAAAATACTTATACACTGCAGAGGGTTGAAAGTGCGGAAAGCTTTGCGGCATCCGCGAGGGCTTTCGGCAATTTCCAGTGTCTGCTCGCCGATTATCCTGCGGAAACTCTCGCGGAAACTATTCCGAATTTTCATAATACCGTATCGCGCTTTGCCGATTTCAAAAAAGCGGTTGAGGATAATCTCTCGGGCAGAGCGGACAACTGCAGAGAGGAAATCAAATTCATATTATCGCGTGAGAGCGATTGCTCTGTGCTTGTTGATATGACGGCAAAGGGAGAACTCCCCCTGAGAGTCACACATAATGACACAAAGCTCAATAATGTTATGTTTGATAACGAAACCGGCATGGGAATATGCGTGGTTGACCTTGATACGGTTATGCCCGGCCTCGCGCTCTATGATTTCGGTGACAGCATCAGATTCGGCGCAAGCACTGCCGCCGAGGATGAGCCCGACCTCGAAAAAGTCCATTTCAGCCCCGAATACTTTGAAGCATACACGGACGGCTTCCTCTCAACGGCGGGAAGGGCGCTGACCGATAACGAGATAAAGTATCTTCCCTTCTCATCGAAGCTCATGACTCTCGAATGCGGAATGCGTTTTCTCGGCGACTATATCAACGGCGACACCTATTTCAAAACGGATTACCCAGAGCATAATCTTGTAAGAGCCAGGACTCAGCTTAAACTCGTTTCCGAGATGGAAGACAAAATGCAGATTATGACCGACACGGTCAGCAGAATCCGCATGAAATACGGAATCTGATTCCGGCAACAGAAAAGGAGAATCCGCACCTTTCGGTGCGGATTCTCTGAGGAGTTGTATATAAAGGGGTAGGAGTTGTCAAATCTTTATGCCGAGCAAATCGTTGACGCTGATTGTAAGCACCTCAGCGAAAGCTTTAAGCTCATAGTCATTAACGCTGCGGATCTGACCTTCAATTTTTGACAGACCCGAGGCATTAAGCTCGATGCCTTTTGCGTTGAGCGCTTCAAGAAGCTCAAACTGTTTCATTTTGAGTTCCTTGCGCCTCTGCTCAATCTTCGCGCCCACAATATTTTTATCTCCGAGCGCCTGTTTTCTTATTCTCATGTTGACCTCCGGGAAATATAATAAATTGCTTTGAAATGCAACTTTTTTCCCTGAATGACATCTTACAGCCCGATTGTAACACATAATTTTGCCGATTGCAACCCTTTTTTTCAATTTTTTTATGTTTTTTCCGAATTTTATTGCATTTTTGCGCATGAACAGGCATTTTTTATTTCTAAATACTGAATTCATAAAAATTTACAGTTAAATTATTGAATTGTTACAGTACATAATATATAATAATTTTATTATGCATAATAATTTACGGAGGCGCTTTTATGAGCAGTTTTGATGTCAAAAGAAATCTTACAATGCTTACGGATTTTTATGAAATAACCATGGCAAACGGCTATTTCAAACACGGTCATAAGGATACGACCGCCTTCTTTGATATGTTTTTCAGAAGCATTCCGGATAAGGGCGGCTTCGCAATTATGTGCGGCGTCGAGCAGCTTGCGGAATACCTCAAAAATCTGAAATTCACTCCCGAGGATATCGAATATCTGCGAGGCAGAGGTTTCGGAGAGGAATTTCTCGATTATCTCGCGAATTTCAAATTTGAATGCGATGTATGGGCTGTCCCCGAAGGCACCCCGATTTTCCCCGGCGAGCCGATAGTCAAGGTCAGGGGACCCGTTATGCAGGCGCAGTTAATTGAAACTATGGTGCTCCTTTGCATAAATCATCAGAGTCTTATTGCCACCAAGGCAAACAGAATAGTCAGAGCCGCACAGGGCAGAGCGATTATGGAATTCGGTTCACGCCGCGCCCAGGGCTGGGACGGCGCAATTTACGGCGCGAGAGCCGCCTGCATCGGCGGCTGTGTCGGCACGGCCTGCACCATAAGCGATCAGGCGTTCGGCACACCCGCTCTCGGCACTATGGCGCATTCCTGGATTCAGCTCTTTGACAGCGAATATGAAGCATTCAAGGCGTATGCTCTGGAATATCCCGATGCCTGCACGCTTCTTATAGACACGTATAATGTTCTTAAGAGCGGTGTTCCCAACGCAATCAAATGTTTCGACGAAGTCCTGAAACCGCTTGGAAAACGTCCCAAGGGCGTCAGAATCGACAGCGGAGATATAGCTTATCTTTCACGAAAGACGCGTAAGATGCTTGACGAGGCCGGCTATCCCGATTGCGCGATAGTCGCTTCGAATTCGCTCGATGAATACATTATTCGCGATATGCTGTTGCAGGATGCGAAAATTGATTCGTTCGGAGTCGGTGAGCGCCTCATAACCTCATCTTCAAGCCCTGTTTTCGGCGGAGTTTATAAGCTTGTCGCAGTCGAGAAAGACGGAGAGATTATTCCGAAAATCAAGATAAGCGAAAACGTTTCAAAGATTACGACTCCCGGTGACAAAAAGGTTTACAGAATATATGACAATGAAACAGGAAAAGCGGAGGCAGATTTAATCGCGTTCACCGATGAAATAATTGACTTTTCCGCTCCCCTTACTCTCTTTGACCCGGACTTCACCTGGAAAAAGAAGACCTTTGAGAATTATACGGTCAGGGAACTGCTCGAACCCATTTTTGCTGGCGGCGAATGCCTTTATAAATTCAAAACACTGGACGAAACAAAAAAATACTGCAAGGAGCAGATTGATACTCTCTGGGACGAGGTTCTCAGATTTGAGAATCCTCATAAATACTATGTTGACCTCTCTCAGACTCTTTGGGAGAAAAAGAGCGGCATGATTGAGGAAATCAGGAAAATATGATTCTTTACGAAATCCACGGCTTTTTCAGACGTTCGCTGATTAAAACGGGCCTGTTCTTTGAGAATATAATCTATGATATCTCAAAAGGAAAGCTTGCGAAGCACTGTTTTGACAAAGCAGTTGAAACCCACGATATCGGTTCAAAAGTAAAAATCCTGCGAAGTGATTATTATTCGACAGATATCGCGAAAACCGGCACTGACGGCAATCCTTCGGACGAAAAATTCAGAATAGTTTCCACATCGGATTTTCATCTTGAAGATGACTCTGAAATCAATAACAAAACCCTTGGGTTTTTCGCAAGGCATATTATGGAACTGCGACCCGACCTTGCCGTAATCACGGGCGATGCCGTGCAGACGAAATATCAGCAGATTGACGTTATCCGCTTTGCGCGCCTTATGGAGAAACTCGGAGTTTACTGGACGATAGTTTTCGGCAATCACGAGGTGCGCGAGGAGAAGGGCATATATAAATGGATGATGGCAAAGAGCGTTTCACTGTATCCGCACTGCCTGTGTAAACCCGGACCCGATAACCTCTACGGCTACGCGAACCATACGATAAATATAATCGGCGCAGGCGGAAAGCTTCGCGAGACTTTGTTCTTTTTCGATTCGGGCAGAGATATCCGCGATAATTACCGCGAAAAATATAATCTTCCCGATAATCTGGAAGGCTATGATTTTCTCAAAAAAGAGCAGATAGCATTCTATGAAAACGAAGTAAAATCCCTTAAAGAGAAATACGGTGATTTTGATTCGATTATGTATATGCATATTCCGCTTTGTGAATATGCTCTTGCTTTCAGGGAAGACGGAAACGGCGGTTACATACCCTCCGGAGAATGCGAAATTCTTTACGGTAATCAGTATGAGAGCGTCGCCTGCTCACCCGTCAACACCGGTATGTTTGACGCAATCCTCAGAAGCGGCAGCACAAAGGCCGTCTTTGCCGGCCACGATCACGTGAACAACTGGTGTGCCCTTTATAAAGGGGTTTATCTGGTATATTCTCTCTCTGCAGATTATAAGCTGTATCACCTCGGAACCATGTTCGGAAAGCCCGAGGAGGAATGGCTGCAGGGAGTCACCGTAACCGATATTCATCCCGGCGGCAAGCTTGAATTCACGCCGAGTTTCAACAGCAAATATCTCAATAAGGAGACAAATGATGGAGAAAAATAAAATCAAGAAGGAGTCGGTTATTTCGCGGATTTTCCGCGGCAATTCCTATTGCTGGCTTGCAATACTCTGCACTGCCGGAATAATGATGCTCGTCTATTACTGTTTCAATCTCTTCCCGTTCGGTGAAACGACTATACTCAGAATGGACCTCTATCATCAATACGGCCCCCTCTTTGCCGAATTATATGACAGGGTGATGAATCTCAAGAGCTTCATCTATTCCTGGAATACCGGACTCGGATCGCCGTTTCTCGGCAATTATTTCAATTATCTCTCAAGCCCTGCAGCTTTCCTGATTCTCATACTCGGCCATAAGAATATGCCCGAGGCGATTGCGGGAATGATTCTGATAAAGGCAGCTCTCTCGGCAGGTACCTTTACATATTATCTGAAGAAGTCTCAGGGCAGACACGATTTCTCCTCAGCGGCATTCGGCGTCCTCTATTCAATGTGCGGCTATTTCATCGCATATTACTGGAATGTAATGTGGCTTGACGCTATGGTGTATTTCCCGCTTGTAATTTACGGAATAGAGCGGATCATCAATTACAGAAAGCCGTCGGTCTATATCGCTTTTCTCGCCCTGACACTCTGGTCAAATTACTATATGGGATATATGACCTGCATCTTTTCGGTCATCTATTTCATAGTATATTTCTTTTCAAATTATGATTTCGGTTCATTTGCTCAGGATGCAAAATTCACCTATGATAGCAATCACAACAAGCGCTACGCATTTAAAGACCGCCTGAAATCAAATATATTCCTTCGAAGCGGATTCACCTTTGCCTTTGCCTCGGTTGCGGCTGCTGCGCTTGTAGCTGTCTCTCTGCTCCCGACTTTCCTCATCCTGCGCTCCTGCTCCGCAACATCCGGTTCCATGCCGGAGAATTACCGCTCATACTTTGCGGTGTTTGATTTCCTTGCAAACCATCTCGCGTCGGTTGATCCGACTATCCGAAGCAGCGGAACGGATGTTCTGCCGAATGTATATTGCGGAATGGGAACTCTGATTCTCGTGCCTCTCTATATATTCTCGAAGAGAATCTCTCTCAAAGAAAAAATCTTCAGCGTATTCACTCTCGGTCTTTTCTTCTTCAGCTTCAACATCAATTATTTCAACTATATCTGGCACGGATTCCATTTCCCGAACGACCTGCCTTACCGATTCTCGTTCATGTATTGCTTCCTGCTGCTGGTAATGGCATTCAAGGCATACAAGAATCTCAATGAATATACCGGCAAGCAGCTTATCGGAGTCGGAACGGCGATTATCTTCGCTGTAGTGCTGATTCAGAAAATCGGCTCAAAGAACGTTGAGGACATAACAGTCCTGCTCAGCGTGGTATTTGTTGTAACCTACTGTCTCATCTTCTATCTGCTGAAGGATGAAAAAAAGCAGAGAGCGGCAATTTCGGTAATTCTTCTCTGCTGTGTCATTGCCGAATACGCTTGCGCAAATACGGACAGATACTCGATGAATCAGATAAAGAGTACCTTCACGGGCGATTACGATTCCTTCCGCGAAATCAAGGCAGACCTTGATGAAATGGAAAAAGGCAACGACACCTACAGAATGGAGCTGACCTATAACAGAGCGAGGATGGATCCCGCTTGGTTCGGTTATAACGGTATTTCAACATTCTCCTCAATGGCTTATGAAAAGATGTCGAATATGCAGAGCAATCTCGGCGTTTATTCGAACTATATAAACAGTTATACATATTATATGCAGACTCCTGTTTATAATATGATGAATGCGCTCAAATACATTGTTGACAACGACCCGAAGGTAACTGTTACCGAGGACTATGTTACAAAAGTCAAGGAAGTCGATAAATACACGGCTTACAGGAATAATTATTATCTCCCGATTGCGTTTGCTGTAAATAAGGAAATTAAAGACTGGTATGCCGGATACACCAACCCCTTTACTGTTCAGGGCGAATGGTTTGAATTTGCGACAGGCGTCGAGGATGTTTATGAGAGAATTCCCATAGACGCAGGCAATGTCAGATACTTCAATATGGATGAAATCACTGCGGGATTCGACACCGGAGATATGTATTTCCAGAAGACCGGCGCCGGCGAGGGTGAGATAGATTTTGAACTTGCGGTTGAAGAAGAACAGCACTGCTACCTGTTCGTTGATTCCGACAGTTTTGACAGCATCGTGATTTCACGAGCAGACGGCGGCTCTGTAACCCAGGATACCGATGAACCTTATATCTATGATTTGGGAATAGTCAAGCCCGATGAAGCGGTCGAGGTACAGATAACCGTGCCTGAGGACGGCGACGATTACGGCTACATGAATTTCTACGCCTATTACACCAATAAAGAGGCGCTTGACGAAGGATACAAGATTCTCAAGGATAACGCAATGACCGTCACCTCGTTCGAAGAAACGAGAATCAAAGGCAAAATTAGCACAGATAAGAGCATGGTAATGTTCACCTCTATTCCCTATGATAAGGGCTGGACGGTAAAAATCGACGGCAAGCCGATTGCGGAAAAAGATTATATCGCCCTTCAGGACGCGTATCTCTGCTTCAATCTTCCCAAGGGAGAGCACGAGATAGAGCTTGAATTCCATCAGAGAGGCCTGCTCATTGGCGCCGCAGTCTCCGGCGGAACCGTGATTCTGCTGATCATAGCGGCAATCTTCTTCTCAATCCTGCGTAAGAAGCGTGCGAAAAAATACGAGCAGATGTGCGAAAAGGCGGAAGCAGACTATCAGCAGGATCTGATTCTTGCGGAAAGAGCTAAATTCACATCATACGATTTTGATGATATCGACTTGAGCGAGCTGAACATGACAGAACTCACGGGTATGCAGGAATCTGAACTCGCGGAAAAAGAAGCCGCGCTTGAAAACGCAGAAGCCGAAGAAAGCGGAGATTCGAAAGAAACTGCCATCGAAAGCGAAGAAGCAGATGAAACTGCAGAAGCAGACAAGTCCGACTCCTCCGGCGAGGCAGAAGACGGCGAAGACACTCCCGCAGAAGATTCAGAAGAAGATCTCCCCGACGAAACTCAGGAACCTGACACTCAGGATTAAACTCAAGGAATAACAAATGCCTGCCTTGAATAAAGGCAGGCTTATTCTTTATATTAAAGCAAAGAATAAAGGCAGTGACCGCGGTCACTGCCTTAAAAACTATATTATGCTGTTATTATTCGTCGATCTCGATAACAACGCCTGAACCAACGGTTCTGCCGCCTTCACGGATAGCGAAACGAAGACCCTTTTCGATAGCGATGGGAGTGATAAGCTCAACTTTCATGTCAACGTTGTCGCCGGGCATGCACATTTCAGTGCCTTCGGGAAGGCTGATAACGCCGGTAACGTCGGTGGTTCTGAAATAGAACTGAGGACGATAGTTGTTGAAGAACGGAGTATGACGGCCGCCTTCTTCCTTGGTCAGAACGTAAACCTGGCCAACGAACTTGGTATGAGGATGAATTGAACCGGGCTTGGAAAGAACCTGGCCACGCTCGATTTCATTTCTCTGAACGCCACGAAGGAGAGCGCCGATATTGTCGCCTGCCTCAGCGTAGTCGAGAATCTTTCTGAACATCTCGATACCGGTAACAACGGTCTTTCTCTTTTCATCGGTGAGACCGACAATTTCAACTTCCTCGCCGGTCTTGAGCTGTCCACGCTCAACTCTGCCGGTAGCAACAGTGCCGCGGCCGGTGATTGTGAAGACGTCTTCAACGGGCATAAGGAAGGGAAGGTCTGCCTTACGGTCGGGAGTGGGAATATAGGAGTCAACAGCGTCCATGAGTTCCCAGATGCAAGCGATCTCGGGAGCGTTTACGTCGCCGCCGTCATATTCGAGAGCCTTAAGAGCTGAACCCTTGATGATGGGAGCATCCTCATCGAAGCCGTACTCAGCGAGAGTCTCTCTGACTTCCATTTCAACAAGCTCAAGGAGCTCGGGATCGTCAACCTGGTCAACTTTGTTAAGGAAAACGATGATCTTGGGAACGCCAACCTGGCGGGCAAGGAGAAGGTGCTCCTTGGTCTGAGCCATGGGGCCGTCGGTAGCTGCGATAACGAGGATTGAACCATCCATCTGAGCAGCACCGGTGATCATGTTCTTAATATAGTCAGCGTGACCCGGGCAGTCAACGTGAGCATAGTGACGAGCTTCGGTCTCATACTCAACGTGTGCGGTATTGATAGTGATACCACGCTCTCTCTCTTCGGGAGCCTTATCGATGTTTGCATAGTCTACGAATGCTGCTCCGCCCTTCATGGCAAGAGTCTTGGTGATAGCAGCTGTAAGAGTGGTCTTACCGTGGTCAACGTGACCGATGGTACCGATGTTTACATGCGGTTTGTTTCGATTAAAATGTTCTTTTGCCATTGAATTGTTTCCTCCCTTTAGAAGCAATTTAATTACATGCATAGCATGTTGATATTTTACCAATAATTACTTGAAATTTCAAGCATTTTTTACAAATTTTGCTATTATTTCTCAGATATGAGTTTTTCGGCTATATTCTTGGGAACTTCGCTGTAATGCGAGGGCTCCATGACATACTGTCCTCTGCCCTGAGTTCTTGAGCGCAAAGAGGTTGCATAGCCGAACATATTTGAGAGCGGAATAAAAGCGTCTATCTGGGTCGCGCCCGTTCTGACCTCCTGACCCTGAACAAGTCCGCGTCTGGAGTTGATATCGCCGATTACATCGCCGATATATTCGTCGGGAACGATAACCGAGGTCTTCATGATGGGCTCCATAAGAACAGGAGCAGCCTTCCTCATCGCGTCCTTGAAAGCCATGGATGCAGCTATCTTGAACGCCATTTCGGAGGAGTCAACCTCGTGATAGGATCCGTCGTAAAGAGTTACTTTGACATCAACTACATTGTATCCGGCGAGAGTTCCCGAGAGCATTGCTCCCTTGATACCTGCCTCGATGGCGTTGAAGTATTCCTTCGGAATAGCGCCACCGACGATTTCGTTGACAAATTCATAACCCTTCTCGGGATTGGGCTCAATCCTGATTTTAACGTGACCGTACTGACCTTTACCGCCTGACTGACGCGCATATTTCGTATCGGACTCGGCGGGAACGGTAATGGTTTCACGGAAAGCAACCTGCGGCTTACCGACATTCGCTTCAACATGGAATTCGCGCAGCATTCTGTCAACGATAATTTCAAGGTGAAGCTCGCCCATACCTGCAATAATGGTCTGGCCTGTTTCTTCGTCGGTGTAGCACTTGAATGTCGGATCCTCCTCCGCAAGCTTTGCAAGAGCGATGCTCATCTTTTCCTGACCGGCTTTGGTCTTGGGCTCGATGGCAACTCTGATAACGGGCTCGGGGAATTCCATTGATTCAAGGATTATCGGATGCTTTGATGTGCAGAGCGTGTCGCCTGTTGTAGTCTGCTTGACGCCGACACAGGCGGCGATATCGCCCGCGTAGCAGGTTTCGATATCCTGTCTGTGATTCGCGTGCATCTGGAGAATTCTTCCCATTCTCTCATTGACACCCTTGGTCGAATTATAGACGGTATCGCCTGCGTTGACCGTGCCGGAATAGACTCTGAAGAAGCAGAGCTTGCCGACAAACTGGTCGGTAGTTATTTTGAATGCAAGAGCCGCAAACGGCTCATCATCTGAAGAATTTCTGACCTCGTCCTTATCCGTCTTGGGATTGGTACCCGTTATGGCGGGAACATCGGTCGGAGCGGGCATATAATCGACTATGGCATCGAGAAGTAGCTGAACGCCCTTATTGCGGTAGGAAGTACCGCAGGTGACGGGAACCATGTGGTTTGAGATTGTCGATTTTCTGATGCAGGTCTTGATTTCATCGAGTGTCAGTTCCTGACCTTCGAGATATTTCTCAAGCAGAGCATCATCCTGCTCGGCAACGTGTTCAACCATTTCATCATGGTATTTCTGCGCTGTTTCAAGCATATCATCGGGAATTTCCCTGCACTCAATCTTGGTGCCGAGGTCATCATTGTAATAATATGCCTTCATTATAACAAGGTCGATAATGCCTTTGAAATCCGCCTCTGAACCTATCGGAAGCTGAATGGGAACGGCGTTGCATTTAAGGCGATCCTTCATCATATCAACTACGTGATAGAAATCCGCACCCATAATGTCCATCTTGTTGATATAGACCATTCTGGGGACCTTATATTTATCCGCCTGTCTCCAAACCGTTTCGCTCTGGGGCTCAACGCCGCCCTTGGCACAGAGAACGGTAACAGAACCGTCAAGAACTCTCAGAGAACGCTCAACTTCAACGGTGAAGTCAACGTGACCCGGAGTGTCAATTATGTTTATACGGTGTTCCTTCCAAAAACAGGTTGTTGCGGCTGAGGTAATCGTGATACCACGCTCCTGCTCCTGCTCCATAAAGTCCATGGTAGCGGCGCCGTCATGAGTCTCACCTATTTTATGGGTTTTACCCGTATAGAAGAGAATTCTCTCGGTTGTAGTAGTTTTGCCGGCATCTATGTGAGCCATAATGCCGATGTTTCTTGTCTTTTCGAGTGAAACCTGCCTTGGCAAATTAACACCTCCGATTCTGTATGGAATAAGTAATAATCAATTGCGCTCAGTGATATTTCCCGCGGGAAATTACCATCTGAAGTGTGCAAATGCCTTATTGGCCTCTGCCATCTTGTGAGTGTCTTCACGCTTCTTGAATGCTGCACCGGTTTCGTTGACGGCATCCATGATCTCGTTTGCGAGACGTTCCTTCATTGTTCTTTCGGAACGGGCGCGTGAATAAGCAGTGATCCAACGCAGACCGAGGGTCTGTCTTCTTTCGGGGCGGACCTCCATGGGAACCTGGTAGGTCGCACCGCCGACACGGCGGGCCTTAACCTCGAGAACAGGCATAACGTTCTCCATGGCTGCTTCGAAAACTTCGAGCGGCTCCTTGCCGGTCTTCTCTTTAATAATGTCAAAAGCATCGTAAACGATCTTCTGAGCTACTCCCTTTTTACCGTCAAGCATAATGTTGTTGATGAGACGGGTAACAAGAGTTGAGTTGTAAAGCGGATCAGGCAAAACTTCGCGTTTTGCTATGTTGCCTCTTCTTGGCACTTCGCTTCCCTCCTTCATAGTAATGATATCATAGGTACTCGAGCGACAAATTCTCGTGGCGCCAACGCAGAGACATATATAATGTATATATATACTGCATTGGTGAAATATTGCATTTCGCCTGCAAGATTATTTGTCATGAAATGATGCGGATTATTTCTTTACCTTCGGACGCTTTGCACCGTATTTGGAACGGGCCTGCATTCTTCCGGTAACACCCTGAGTATCAAGGGTGCCGCGAATGATGTGGTAACGCACACCGGGGAGATCCTTTACACGGCCGCCGCGGATAAGAACAACAGAGTGTTCCTGAAGATTGTGACCTACGCCGGGGATGTAAGCGGAAACTTCCATGCCGTTTGTCAGACGTACTCTGGCGATCTTACGAAGAGCTGAATTCGGCTTCTTGGGAGTCGCTGTCTTGACTGCTGTGCATACGCCGCGCTTCTGGGGTGAATTCTGGTCGGTCATAACATTCTTCTTTGAGTTGAGACCTTTTAAAAGAGCGGGAGCCTTCGGCTTTTTGTCAAGTGTCTGTCTGCCGTTACGAACAAGCTGATTAAAGGTAGGCAAGTGTTTTTCTCTCCTTTCTTCTGAAATTTTTATGTATCTCGGGGGAATCTCATGAAACAGAGATTCCCGTTGACACTACAATTTGGTATTTTAACATAAAGGGAACTGATTTGTCAACAGTTTTAACAAAAATCATTCCTGATTTTCGTCAAAAATGACCGTTCCGCCTGTGGGGTAAATCTTGACGTCGCTGTAGCATTCCATTCCGGTACCGGAGGGCAGAAGCTTAACGATGATAACGTTCTCTTTGAGGCCGATAAGGTGGTCGGTCTTGCCCTTGATGGCGGCGTCGGTAAGAACTCTCGTTGTCTCCTGGAATGATGCTGCGGAGAGGAATGAATCCGTGGCAAGCGAAGCCTTGGTGATACCGAGAAGTGTGGGCTCGCACTCAGCGAGACGAACTTCTTTTCCGCTCTGCTCCGCCTGAGTCTCAAGGTGTTTGTTGGCATCGACGAAATCCTGCTTCTCGACAACCTGGTCCACAAGGAAGGTTGTGT
>JAEEGF011701531.1_pt1 | contig 13445 bp, 7 predicted proteins | sample 9134171 | NCBI WGS metagenome assembly JAEEGF01 (sample SAMN16246542, study PRJNA631951) | gut metagenome | biome: gut microbiome; feature: rumen; material: AP-attached | host: Bos | place: Iran: Karaj | collected 2018-10
CAGGCGAAAAAGTAAAATGTTAGAAATCAAACGATTGCTGGATATTGACGAAATTTTTTCAAAAAAATGAAAAAAAAAGCTTGTCAGTATTGGAAAAGGTTGTATTTTTGCACCCGCAAAGCAAAGCAATAGAGTTCTTTTTCAGGCTGGTCCGGTAGTTCAGTTTGGTTAGAATGCCTGCCTGTCACGCAGGAGGTCGCGAGTTCGAGCCTCGTCCGGACCGCAAGAGCAACCCGAGGGTTGCTCTTTTTTTGTGCCCATTCTTACTTGATGATGACTATTTTTTCTGTAATTGAATGTGTTCCGTTGTGGACGCGAACAGAATAGATACCTTCAGAAATGCCTGAAGCATCGAGACGGAGGGTTTCGTCGTTGGTGGAATTGCATCGTATCCAGCGTTTGACAATGACTCCCTTACTATCGTATAGTTCAATGACGGTTTCTCCTGATAAACCTTTCATATTCAAGTCAAACAACCCTGGATTTGGATTCGGGAAAACAGTTAAGGCGAGGGGCACAGCATCTGTTTCTTCAATGCCGTAATAAGTGGTATGAATCCAAAAAGTTTGTTCGGCAACGCCACAACGGTTATAGACTTGTACGTGCAGGGCTACAGAGTCGGAAGGAAACAGATACGAATGAATATGCAATTCGCAACTTAGTCCGTCTTCACTTGGGATGGCTCGCCAATTTGGACAGTCAACTATCCAGGTTACGCTATCCGTGTGACATCTCGGGTTGCTCAAGTTGATTTGATAGTTCTCCATGGTCCATTGGATTTCTGTGCCTCCAATGACCCAATGGTTACCCTCAATGGTAAAGTCGGGATAGTATTCCATGTCCAAATTCATTAAAACCAGGCTATCGCAGTCTTGCGCGATTGAAAAAACTTGCATGAAGGAGCCACTTACTGTGTAAGAGGAATCGTTCCACAAATGCGAATCGCAATCTACTATGTCAAGGGTCGTGTCAGCTTCGGCATGAAGGAAGTAATAGGCCGTGTCGATGCAGTGAAATCCATACAGGCCGGTTATCATTGCGATAGTATAGTCTCCAGGGAAAAATGTGTGAGTGGGTGAGGTTTCAGTTGAGGTTTGTCCATCGCCGAAATCCCATAGTACCTCAGGGCAAAGTTGTTCGCTCCCATCAGGATGGATGCCGTCATGAGAAATGAAACTTTGGTTGATGAAAGTGTAATGGTTGTTGCATTCGTTCTGTTGCACTTCAAATTGGGAAACAGGGATAGTCCGCTCAACTTCCATATATAGGTCAAAACCACAATCGGGATTTTCGATGAAAGACAAATCGCATTGCAGGATTCGAACGGTGTTGCCAACGCTCACTGATGCGATTTGTTGGGTAGATAGGGTGTGCCCAGGATCATCTTCCCAAAACCAACGGTAATTGAAACCAGTAGGGGCGGAAAAGACATATTCGTCCTCCTTTTCGCATAAGGAGGTTTCTATTCGTTTCTTGTCGCAAGCCAGGGTAAAATATGCGTATCCATAATGAGCGTGTTTTTTGCAGTCGTATGTGGTTAGTCTAATACGGATGGTTTCGCCGTGGAAACCCGATACGTCAACACCAATGTTTGTCCAGTCTTTCCATAAGGTGTGTTCATAATCATTCCAACCCAATGAAGTGCTGGCAACAAAATCAGCAGAAAGACATAATGTGTCGATGGGTTCGTTTTGCATGTCAACAATGTCGAAAGTGAACCGAGGCATCGAGTCAGGCGTATGATTGGGAACTTGCAATAGCGCTGCATATTTTAGGATCAGGATGTCAAACTCTGTAGTGTCAACCATTATGTCGCATGAAAGGCTTTCTGCTTGTGCACCTCCTAAATCATCGCCTAATCTGATGGAATATGTTTCGCCTTCTGGGATCATCTTGAGACTGTCTCCCGTATTGCTGTCAGTGCCTTGTTGCGTAATGACCGTGTGTCGGCCTTCTTTGATTCCTGAGTGAAGATAAGGGTTGTCACAATTACCCCAAGTGCAATGGATGTATGGCGCATGGAGATCGCTCAGGTCGATGCAATTGGCTTGCTGTGCCGTTAGGTTGAGGCTGATAGCCAGAATACATGTTACCATAAAGGCCCTAATAGAAAATGGTAAAGACATTGATAACGATTTGGCAACTTTTTCTCTATATGCGACGAATGGCCTCATGCTGAAAAGAGAGTAACCTCATTTTGAGTGATTAGAAATATTTTGCAAATATACTTTTTTTCCTAATTTTGCACACTTTTTTGAAAACAATTTACCTATGGCTTTTTTAGATGAAATCAACAGGCGGAGGACTTTCGCCATCGTCAGCCACCCCGACGCGGGTAAGACCACTTTGACCGAGAAATTGCTGCTTTACGGCGGTGCCATTCAGGTGGCTGGTGCCGTGAAGTCGAACAAAATCCGCAAGACCGCCACTTCCGACTGGATGGAAATCGAGCGGCAACGTGGCATCTCGGTGGCTACCTCTGTCATGGGCTTTGACTATAAGGACATCAAAATAAATATCTTGGATACCCCAGGCCACAAGGACTTCGCAGAAGATACCTTCCGCACCCTGACGGCTGTCGATAGCGTTATCGTCGTTATTGACTCGGCCAAAGGCGTGGAGTCGCAGACCGAGAAACTGGTTGAGGTGTGCCGCATGAGGAATACGCCAATCATCGTTTTCATCAACAAGATGGACCGCCCTGGCATGGATCCTTTCGAACTGTTGGACGAAATCGAGCAGAAACTGAATATCCGCCTCACCCCACTGAGTTGGCCCATCAACAGCGGACCGAAGTTCAAAGGCGTGTACAGCATCTACGACAAGAGCCTCTATCTCTTCAACTCGGACAAGCAACATATCACCGAAGGCATCGCTTTCGACGACCTCAACAATCCCGAGTTGGACAAGATGATTGGCGAAGATGCAGAGACCTTGCGCAACGAGACTGAACTGGTGCAAGGCGTTTATGACGACTTCTCGCGTGAGGCTTATTTAAAAGGTGACATCTGTCCCGTGTTCTTTGGCTCTGCCTTGAACAACTTTGGCGTGAAGGAGCTGCTGGACTGTTTCATCGAGATTGCCCCTACGCCTATCGGGCGCGACACGGTGGAACGCCGCATTGAGCCGACGGAGGAGAAGTTTACGGGCTTCGTCTTCAAGATTCACGCCAACATGGATCCCAACCACCGCGACCGTATTGCCTTCGTGCGCGTGGTGTCGGGTCGTTTCGAGCGTAACAAGAACTACTTCCATGTGCGCCAACGTCGCGAGTTGAAGTTCTCCAACCCCACAGCCTTCATGGCGCAGAAGAAGTCCGTCCTTGACGAGGCTTATCCAGGCGACATCGTGGGTCTCTATGATGCTGGCAACTTCAAGATTGGCGACACCTTGACCGAGGGCGAAATCCTCAACTACAAAGGCATCCCAAGTTTCTCGCCCGAGCAGTTCCGTTATGTGGAGAACGCCGACCCGATGAAGTCGAAGCAGTTGGCCAAGGGTTTGGAACAACTCACTGACGAAGGTGTGGCGCAACTCTTCACCGGCAAGATGACGGGTCGCAAGATTATTGGTACGGTGGGAGAGTTGCAGTTTGAGGTGATTCAATACCGTTTGCTGCACGAATACAACGCCTCTTGCCGCTATGAACCGATTTCGCTTTACAAGACTGCTTGGATTACCAGCACGAACGAGGCCCAGCTCGCTGACTTCAAGATGCGCAAGGCCTTGAATTTGGCTGAGGACAAAGAGGGTAGGGATGTCTTCTTGGCCGAGTCGCCCTATGCGCTCCAGATGGCCATGGAGAAATACCCTGACATTGAGTTCCATTTCACTTCGGAGTTTTAGTGCCCAAGCCTTCCAAGTCATACCCGTTAGCCTCCTATGTCATTCCAGCAGAGGAAGTGCGATGGAGGGAATCTATAGGAGGCGGTTCAGAGATTCAAAAGCTTAAGGGACGACCTCATCAGGTATAGATCCCATGCCTTTGCCCACATGCCTCCGTATGGATGACATACCTGCTGAGGCCTGATGGTACGATGTGCATTCAAATAGTTTTTTCATTTTTTTTCTTGCATCAATTTGATTTCTTTCTACCTTTGCACTGATAAACAATTCAACAATTCAACAATCAACAATTAAACATCAGCATTATGGGTAAATTTATGCAAGAATTCAAGGAGTTTGCCATGAAGGGCAACGTTATGGACATGGCTGTCGGTGTGGTCATCGGCGGTGCGTTCGGAAAAATCGTGTCTTCATTGGTGGCCGACATCATCATGCCGCTCATCGGTGCCATCACGGGTGGCCTCAACTTCACCGACTGGAAGTGGGTGATTCGCGAAGCCGTCATGGACGGGGAGACCGTTGTCAAACCGGCCTTGACCATGTCTTGGGGTAACTTCCTGCAAGTCATCTTCGACTTCATCATCATCGCCCTATCCATCTTCCTGGTCATCAAGGGCATCAATAAGATGAAGAGAGAAGAGCCCAAACCGGAAGAGCCTGCCGCTCCCGCTGGTCCTACACAAGAAGAACTTCTTGCCGAGATTCGCGACTTGCTGAAGAACAAGTAATTGTTTTGGCAGACTAGGGATAATAGGGTGTGCTGTTTTGTATGGCGCACCCTATTCAATTATTGTTTTTTTCGTATTTTTGCATCGTAATACAGATGATTATGCCAGAAATATGTCGCTTTTACGGAATTATTATCAAAATGTTCTTCAAACCTAAAGAACATGAACCTGCGCACATTCATGCCATCTACAATGAGTTTGTCGGTATTTTTGATATCAAGTCATTTGAAATGACGGAAGGCGATTTGCCAATAAAAGCGCAACAACTAGTTAGGGAATGGCTTGGACTTCACTATGAAGAATTGGTTGAAATGTGGAATACACAAAAAATGGGAAAGATTACGCCGCTATGATACCGAGAATCAAACAATTTGAGCTTAATGACAATTGGAAGTTATTGGTTACTTTCGATGATGGCTTTCGTGTGTGTTATGATGTGAAAGACGACATTGATACTATAGAGGATTTCAAAAGCCTAATAACTGAAATTGGCCTTTGGTCGATGGCACAATTGGATAGCAGTCGTACTTGTATCACTTGGAACGAAAGAATTGATTTGCCGAGTGATACCATATATGAATATGGCGTTCCGATTAGGAATTATGATGCGTAAACTCTTGCTCGTCATAGGATTATTGTTTTGCTTCGCCTTTAATGCGAAGGCGACCCACCAACGTGCGGCTGAAATCACCTACACCTGGCTTGGTGGCAATGCCTATGAGTTTACGCTGACTTGCTATACCTACTCACCCAGTCCCGCAGGCCTGCAACGCGACTCGCTCCTCGTGCAATGGGGCGACGGCACTGAGGAATACATCCCTCGTGTGGTGCTGCAAAACCTGGGTGACGATTATACACTCAACGTTTACAAGCAAATTCATAACTTCGCCTCGTCGGGCTCATTCACCATCAGCATGGAGGATGCCAATCGCAACTTTGGTGTAGTCAACGTGCCCAACTCGGTGATGGTGCCTATGCACATTGAGACGGAACTAATCATTAATCCATTCTTGGGCTATAACAACTCGGTGCAGTTGCTCAACGCACCTGTCGACAAGGGCTGCGTGGGCAAGCTCTACCTACACAACCCCTCGGCCTACGACCCCGATGGCGATAGCCTCAGCTATAGGTTGGTCACCTGTAAGGGGCAGGACGGAATGGAAATAGCGGGTTATACTTTGCCTCAAGCCACGCAGTCTTTCGACATCGACCCCGTCACGGGTGAGTTGCGTTGGGATGTTCCCATGCTGCAAGGCGAATACAACGTGGCCATCATGGTGGAGGAGTGGCGTCATGGCATAAAAATCGGCTCGGTCGTGCGTGACATGCAAATACTTGTCTCTCACTGCAACAATGACCTGCCTGAGATACAATGCGATGACCTATATTGTCTGGTTGCAGGTGAGCAGCTCAGCTTCGTCATCTCGGCCTCCGACCCCAACAGCGACAATGTCACCTTGACTGCTTCGGGGGCACCGCTTGAGCTGTCCATCAGTCCGGCCATGCTGAACCCTGAGTCGGACTTCGGACTGCAACCCCAGATGGAGTTTCTTTGGAACACCACCTATGCCCACATCCGCAACATACCCTATCAGTTGGTGATTCATGCCAAGGACGATGCCTCTCCTGTCAGCTTGACCAACCTCAAGACTGTGACCATCAACGTGATGGCACCCAAGGTGCAGAACTTTGCTGCCGAGGTGCATGGCCATGACGTGACGCTCACATGGACGGCCTATCCTTGCACTAATGCCTCGGCATTGCTTGTCTACCGCAAGGTGGGTTGCGATGGCTATGCACCAGATGCCTGCGAGACGGGCATCCGCGAAGGGTATCAACTGGTGGCGACCTTGAATGACCTCTCTGTGACCTCGTATACCGACCACAACCTTTTGCAAGGTGTCGAATGCGAATACCGTATCGTGGCTCAGTTCCCCGACGGCGCCATGAGCATCGTCAGTGACGCGGCCTGTGTGAGACTGAAAAATGATAGTCCGCTGATGACCCATGTTTCCAACGACAGCATCGACCTTGTCTCGGGTCATGTCATCGCATGCTGGGCAAGGCCGAAAGAGATTGACGAACAGTATGTTGCGCCCTACAGTTATGCCTTGACTCGCATTCTTGGAGACGAGACTTCAATAGTTTACGAAGGTGCCGACACGACCTTCCTCGATGCAATGGTGGATTTGGCGGAACACACCTTATTAATATATAAGGTGGAGATGCGCGATGCAGGGCAACAATTGATGGGCACGAGTGCCACAGCTTCGGCGGTCATGCTCACGGTGAATAGCCTGGACAATGAGGCGCAGCTCACATGGACGGAAGCCGTACCTTGGCTCGTCGACAGCACTCAGGTCTTTAAGGAAGTGGACAATCGTTTCGTCAAGGTCGCTTCGGTGACGGGCATGGCCTATACCGACACCGAAGTGGAGAGCGACGAGACCTATCGCTATTATGTCCGCACTTTCGGGCACTACACCATGGAGGGCATCCTGCGGCCCTTGATCAACTATTCCGCCATCAAGACGGTGCGCATCGGACATGAGGAACCTGTTGATGCGTTCTCCTACGTGTTGCCCAATGTCATCACTCCCAACGGAGACGGCTATAACGATGTGTTTGAGCCCAAGGTGACTGGACTCTCGCTTATCACTGGGGCAAAAACGGTCGTCTTCAACCGTTGGGGCAACATCCTTCATGATACCGACGACCCGCTCATCCATTGGGATGGCAAGAGCAGGCAGACCAAGATGGATTGTCCTGCGGGCACTTATTTTTACGTCACCGACATCACTTACCAAGGTGAAACAGGGGAGGAGACCCTCCATCTGCAGGGGTCGATTACGCTTGTACGGTAAAACAATCCATTAGTCTTTATCTTTCATCGCTTCCCGTTTTGGATTCGTTTGCGTCATTGCGAGGAGGTACGACGAAGCAATCTAGGTGAGAAGTCATATTTTCTGGACTGCTTTGTTTGCTTCGTGCCTCGCAGTGACGCGAAGCGTGCGTGGGTGCAAAGCCTAATGTAGTGGATCGCTTCGCTTTGCTCGCAATGACGCGAAGCGCGTTGAGGGGATCAAAAAAAGCCTTCAAAAAAGTTTCCTCTCTTGTTAAAAAAAATCAAAATTAATGTCCTCGAATTCCAAAAAAAATACTAATTTTGCAGCGGCTAAGGGTGTAGTATGCCCTGATTTCAGCTACAAAATGAATCAAATAATTTAACAAATAAAATATTAAAAAACAGAGAGTTATACACGAAAAACATAGGGACATCAAGGCTGGAACACACCTAATTAATATAGTGTATTCCTCCCTTGATTATGTACTTAAGGTTGAACGCAATAATAGTAATTCAAAATAAATACAAATGAATCAATTAGTTACAAACAAAACAAAAAGGAAAACGATCATGCGACAAAATCTACGCAAGCGGAAGCCCCGTCTCGTGATGAGAGCGGCTTTCCTGGCACTTTGTGCCCTGATCTTTGTGGTGCCGGCTAAGGCACAAACCAATGTGTACATGCATTCTGGTACACAGAATGTTACAGGTACCCTTAATTTCTACGATTCCGGTGGTGCTTCCTCTGTGGACGGCAGCTACTACTGGGAAAAGTGGTACCAACACAACGAGAACGCAACTATCGTGTTCAAGAATGGCGACAGCCCCATCCAAGTGACCTTTGGACAATTCCATGCTTGGGGCGATAAGGCAGACGGAACCGTTGAAGACTTAGGCCTTTTCAGCCTTCGTGTCAACAACGACCACCTCTATGTGTATGACGGTGAAAATGCTGACGACAGTAAGCTGATCTGTGACCTCACGGGTACCCTCGTTGAGCCTTTCACCCTCACGGCCAATGGTCCCATCACCTTCAAGTTCGTCTCCGACGGACAGTATCGTGACGAAGGTTGGGCCGCCACGGTGACCAGCCCTTCGACATACACCGTGCAGCAACCCATCATCACCAAGGAGACCTGCTCGGACTATGTGATTATCTATAATACTGCCAACGGCGGCCAGGTGTATTACACCACCGATGGCAACGATCCAGTGATAGGCGACCCGCTGACAGGTGCTACATTATATAACGGTCCCTTCAGCATTGACTTGGATGATCAAAGTGCTAGTGTTAATGTGAAGGCCATAGTTGTGGCTGGCGACAATACCAGTGCCGTTGCTTCGCACACCTTCATCCACGCCGACCAGCGTCCTACCCCGGGTGAGCCTCAAATTCTTATTGATGGCAACACGGTGACCTTCGTCCCCGACGCAGTGCCTGCCGGCCTCAACGAGACCTACAACATCCGCTATACCACCAACGGTACCGAACCTTCGGCCACCAATGGTACGCTGCTCACCCAAAGCACGGGCTTCAGCATAGAGTGGCATACGCCCAGCACGACCTTCAAGGCTGTGACTGTGGCCGTGACCTGCTCCAACAAGGTCTCCGAAGTGACCACCGTACAATTCGGTAATGTGACGGTGCCCACCCCGACCATCACCTTCGACAGCGAAGGCAAGGCCCACATCGTCTGCGCACTCGATGGTGCCACCATCTACTACACCACTGATGGCACCCAGCCCACAGCCACCCATTACACTGGCACGGGTACCACACCTGTAACCACTGCAGCCCTGCCTATCGGTACCACCGTGTATGCTTATGCCGTGTTTAATGCAGAAGGTTACGACGACTCTTCAGTTGGCTCGGCCATTTACGTGCCTGAAAGCGGCAGTGGCACTTACGGCGGCGTGGTCTTCTTGGATGACCGCGAAGACCATACTTGGAGCTACTATAGCGACGGTGACCAGCCAATCCACAGTCTGAAGCCTGCCGATGTGAAGATCACTTATAAAGGCTTTGGTGCCAACACCATGACCAGCACCAGCACAGCCAACATGCCTGCCACCAATGCTTTCGATGCCGATGTGGCCGAAAACCAAGTGGCCGTGAACGTGGGTGAAGCTGGCAACCAGTTCATCTATCTGAAGACTTTGGAAAACGATAACCCCGAAGGTGGTGAAGATGCCAATACCTATTCTTACACGATAATTCCCAACCCGTTCCAGGTGAGACCAGCTGCAGCAGCAGGTACGGTTACTACTCAAACGCGTTATGTACGTACCACCACTATTACAGAAGGCAAAAAGTACCTTATTGTGAGCCAAAGTAATGCTGGCAATGCTTATGCACTCGGACACAGTGGGACTTCAGTTGCTTCCGATGCCGTGACCATTAGCAGTGGCGGCACCGCCAACTACATTGATGCCTCATACGTGGATGCCACATCGGTGTGGACAGCAGGGTCGGGTTATACTTTCCAAAATGGAAATTATTATTTACGCCGAAGCAATAGTAATGTACTTACTTTTGGAACTTCTTCTCAGAATTGGACATGGAGTAATAACGAATTGTATTACAGGAGTGGTAATAATTATTATTCTCTACGTTATAATAACGGCTGGACCATCTCCAATTCCAATTATTCAAATTATTATGTCTATCTTTTCGAGGAAACAACGGAGAGCACCGTTACTGGCGGTGACTACCGTGGCTTCTACGCTTGGCGTGTGAAGAGTTTGGGCGGTGGCCTTACCATTACGGGCAAAAATGTTGGAGACATCATCTATCCTGACGAGACCATTCAATTTGTCACTTCCAATGCGGAGGGCAACGAGGTGGAGTTTGAAGCTTTGTGGGCCAAGGCTTGGGTGAACAGCACCAGCAGCAGCCAGCGTGCCACCAACAGCGGCAATTATAAGAATGCCTATGAGCGTAACTTCAAGGTGGGCACCACGCTTTCTACCTACAATTATCCTGTTACGTTTAGTACTTTGACCCCTGATGGTTCAGGTACATTGAGCAGTGTTTCCGGTACCAACTACAGTTGCTCCAGCGATGTGAAGTTAGAGAACATGACCCTTGCCATGAGTGGCTATTTGGAAGGTAACAACTACAGTTTGCATATAGGCCGTGGCGTGGCTAACGGTAACAATAACGTAGCTTCTTCTGTATATGGTTATCTTCAGCCTTCAGGCGCCATTAATGGTTTCACGCTGCGTATTGAGAGTGGTCGTTATAACAACGCTTACTTGTTCTATAATAGTAATACAAGTCAAGTCAGCTCTTCCAACAATTGGAACATGATTCTCGGCAGTGACTATGACCGAGCCAAAAAAGCCAATTCCAAGCTCACCATTACTGGTCCCGTTGAAGTGAGCTATAGGGTTAGTAGTTCTTCAACTAGTGCCAAGATCAATTTCGTTGGATTAAGTGGTACTTTCGGTGCTAATTCTGACAACAATGAGTTGTATATGGGATATGAAAACCGTGCTGATGACAATACTGCTGCAACCCCGCGATTCCTTGAGGTGCTTGGTGGTGAGTATTTAGGTGGTATCTCTGGCGGTATCGAAAACGGCGTAACAGCCACAACCCATGTTTTGACCATGCGTATTAAAGGTGGTACGGTCCATCAATATGTATATGGAGCAGGTCAGTATTCTGCAGCTGTTGGAACCAGAAAGACCATCATCACTGGCGGCACTTTTGACGCTTGGGTAGCTGGCGGCTGCTATGGTACGGATGCCAATGGTAACGCTGGTAACACCGATGGTGATTCATATATTTATTTTGGTGGTGATGCCAACATGACCAACACCGAAGGTGTGTTTGGTGGAGGCTATGGTAGAGGCACTGCCGGTGATAATAAATATACGATCAACAAATCTTTTGTTGTCGTAGCTGATGAGGCCCAAATTGCAGGCAATGTCTATGGCGGTGGTAACAAGGGTTACAACACCGATGATGCTGAAGTTTATGTGCTGGGTGGTGGTGAGAATATGCTCAAAGTGAGCGGTTCCGTGTTCGGCGGTGCCAACCAAGCCCGAAGCGAGGCCAAGACAACGGTTACCATGAAAGATGGTGAGGTTACAGGCTCGCTCTATGGTGGTGCCAACGCTTCTGGTGCTGTGGCGGGTCTTGCCACAGTGAATGTCATTGGCGGTACTGCCAATAATGTCTTCGGCGGTGGTTTGGGATCATCCACCTCCATGTCAGCTGGCACCAAAGTAAACGTCAGCGGCGGCACCATTAATAATAATGTGTACGGCGGCGGTGAGGAAGGTACCGTTACGGGCAACACTGAGGTGACCTTCAGTGGCGGTACGGTCAACGATATCTATGGTGCCGGTAAGGGTTCGAGCAACCAGCGCGCCAACATCACGGGTAGCACTACGGTGGCCGTCAGTGGTGGCACTGTCAACGGCTCGGTGTATGGTGGTGGTGAAAACGGTACTGTTGCCTATGCAAATGGTGGTGCCAACAACACCAACTACAAGTCTACCGTCAACGTGAGCGGCGGTGAGGTGAAGGGCGATGTGTATGGCGGCGGTAAGTTGGGTACCTCACAGGTGGCCACCACTGTCAACATCTCCGACGGTATCATCCGTGGTCATGTGTTTGGCGGCGCCTTTGGTGAACAACAGAAGGTGTTCGTTACTGGTATGCGCACGGTCAACATGACGGGCGGCCATGTCTACGGCAACGTGTACGGCGGCTCGCGCAACGCCAACGATGGTAACAACACCACGCTGGCCAATACTTCCTTCCCGACCAGCACCACGACAACTACCATGTGTGTCACCAACATCAGCGGTGGTGTCATCGATGAGAATGTGTATGCCGCAGGTTACTTCGGCAACTGCTTCGGTTCCGTCTATGTCTTCATCGGTAAGGACGCCATCGAGAACGCGCCTTACAAGCAACCTACTACGGGCATCGATTATAGAGTGGCTACCCTTAGCATTGCTGGTACCGTTTGGGCTGGTGGCGACTGGGGTACCTTCAGCGGCACTTTCGGCAGCAACACTATCTCAGGTAACTCCAACATCTATGTGGATGGTAACGGCTACGAGACTACGACACAACAGGCCAACAACGCCCAGTATATGAACATCGGAGGCTCCATCCTCGGCTGTGGTACCTCGTGCCACGCTGGTAAGGCAGAGCGCACGGTTATCGTACGCAACTATGGTACAGCCCAAGGTGCTCAGCCTACCGAGGCTTCCCGTACACTTTATTCCATCCAGTTTGCCAAGGTGTTGATCTTAGACAACAGTAACATCAACTTCACTGGTCAGGGTCGCATCAACGACCTGAACCAAACCGAGAAGTACAGCGTCTATGAGATTTACAACGATGCTAAGACCACTCCTAATGCCGATACTGACGTCGATGGTATGCGTATTGTCAATGGAACGGGCATCTTCCTGAATGCTCCTATCACACAGATTGCCAACTTCCGCAGCATGAGCTGTGACAATACCTTTGCTTCTACTACACCCACACTCACTGGCTACACGCTTATCACTCCTGAAACGCTCAGCAGCTGCAACAACCAGGTGCGCGTGAACGGTGGTAATTACATTGAGATCAAGTGGGGCAGCAATTATGGTGCTCTCCTTGGCTACTCCCACATGATGGCCAGTAACAACGATGAAGACGGTACTTGCGCCTACGCCCGTCCGCGCTGGGAAACCAACGCTTCATTTGGCCAAGGCAGCGACCTTGACAACCCGAACGATGGCGGTTGGATCAGCTACACGGCTTCTGAAAACACCTTTGCTTTGAATGGTGCGGCTGGTAATGTGCAGATGCCTTACGAAAACCACACGGTGCGTAACGGTGAACAGTACTTCCGTATCTGGCGCCAAGGTGGCACGGAGCACTATCGTGAAGGTATCTTCAATGCCCATGCTTCGGGTTCCGATGCTTGGAAGACTGTGGATGTGGTCATCACCTTGCCCGCCTTCCGCGACCCTGCCAACTACTATTGCTTCGAGACCAACGGCGACGCCACCAC
>JAEEGF011898116.1_pt1 | contig 13444 bp, 6 predicted proteins | sample 9134171 | NCBI WGS metagenome assembly JAEEGF01 (sample SAMN16246542, study PRJNA631951) | gut metagenome | biome: gut microbiome; feature: rumen; material: AP-attached | host: Bos | place: Iran: Karaj | collected 2018-10
CTGCTGCATGGTGCTCTTCACCTGATAGACGGCGCAGTCGAGGCCGTAGATTTTTGCGGCATACGACAGGGCGGCACCCCACTGTCCGGCTCCCGTCTCGGTGGTCACGTTCGTCGTGCCCTCCATCTTGGCATAGTAGCACTGGGGGATGGCACTGTTGATCTTATGTGAGCCGAGGGGATTGGTCGACTCGTTCTTGAAGTAGATGTGGGCGGGAGTGCCGATGGCCTCTTCCAGTCCGTAGGCACGGACCAGGGGCGTAGAACGGTAGAACTTGTACTTGTCGAGCACTTCCTCGGGGATGTCTATCCACCGGTGCTCCTGATCCAGCTCCTGCACGCAGCACTCGCGCGGGAAGATGTGTGCCAGGTCGTCGACGCCCAGCGGCTGCTTCGTTGCCGGATGGATGGGCGGCAGTGGCTTGTTGGGCATGTCGGCCTGAATGTTGTACCACTGTGTTGGAATCTCGCTCTCCTGAAGGATGAATTTCTTTTGTTTCATAACGATTGGATTGTTAAGTGGGTTTATTGATAATACTTATTGTTGTCTGTCAGGGCTTAAAAAGGGAGAGAGGCCTGTCGTAAGAACGGCAGACCTCTCGTTTGGTTTTATCTTGCTATCCACAAGGGTCACTCGACTCACGACTATATACATCTTGAGCAGCGCCACCACCAATATGCAGATACATTCAATGTCATAGTATGCGTTTTTTGCTGTTTCTGCCTGCAAAATTACGCCTTTTCTTTGAAACGGCCAAACATTTTGAAACTTTTTTTAGATTTTTTCTTGCATTTTTACGCAGAATAGAAAAAAAACAGTAATTTTGCATTTCGCTATGACAGTTCTTCTCACCATCCTCGTCTATTTCCTCGTCCTCATGGCCGTGAGCCGTTGGAGCAGCCGCCGTGCCACCAACGACACCTTTTTCCGTGGCGAGCGCCGCTCTCCGTGGCGCATGGTGGCCTTCGGCATGGTTGGAGCTTCCGTTTCCGGCGTGACCTTTGTCAGTGTTCCCGGCATGGTGCTTAGCAGCGACATGACCTACCTGCAGCTCTGCCTGGGCTTCATCCTGGGCTATGTGGCAGTGGCCTTCGTCCTGCTGCCCGTCTACTACAAGCTGAACCTCACCAGCATCTATGCCCTTCTGGGCAGCAGGCTGGGCCGGCGCAGCTATCTTTCGGGAGCTGCCTTCTTCCTGCTGTCGAAGATGATTGGCACGGCGGTGAAGTTCTACGTGGCCTGCATCATCGTCCAGCAGTTTGTCATGGACGCCCTTGGCGTGCCCTTTGCCGTGACTGTCGCTCTGCTGGTGTTGCCCATCTGGCTCTACACTCGCCGGGGCGGCGTGCGCACGCTGGTGTTCACCGACACGCTGCAGACCATCTGCCTCATGTCTGCCCTGCTCATTATTATATATATGGTGATGCAGCAGATGGGCCTCTCGCCGGGCGAAGCTGTCAGCCACATTGTCGCCGACGGGCGCAGCCGCATCTTCATCTTCGACGACTGGGTGTCTCGTCAGAATTTCTGGAAGATGCTCCTTAGCGGTGCTTTCATCGTCGTGGTGATGACGGGACTCGACCAGGACATGATGCAGAAGAACCTCACCTGCCGCACGCTGCGTGAGGCGCAGAAGAACATGTGCTCCTACGGTGTGGCCTTCGTTCCAGTGAACCTGCTGTTCCTCTGTCTGGGCATCCTCCTTGCCCAGCTGTTCGAAGCCCAGGGTGTCAGCCTGCCCGCCCAGGGCGACCAGCTCCTCCCCGCTTTCGTGCAAGGCACAGCGGTAGCAAACTCCACTACAACTGCTGCTGCAGTAGCAAGTTCTACACTCGGCACGCTACACGCTACACTCCTTCTCATCCCCTTCACGCTGGGCATCGTTGCCGCCTCCTTCTCCTCGGCCGACTCGGCACTGACGGCCCTCACCACAAGCTACTGCGTGGACATTCGCCGCCGTCCGGCCGACGAGCGTCTGCGCCGCCGCGCCCATGTGGCCATGTGCCTGCTCTTTGCCCTGTGCATCCTCTGCATCCATGCTGTCAACTCCTCGTCGCTCATCGATGCCATCTACACCATTGTCAGCTATACTTACGGCCCGCTGCTGGGCCTCTTCGCCTTTGCGCTACTCACCCGACGCCACACCTTCGACCGTCTGGTGCCCCTCGTCTGCCTGGCCTCGCCGCTGCTGTGCTTCGCCCTCGACCGCCTCTGCCAGCTCCTCTTCGCCTATCGCTTCGGCTACGAGCTGCTGCTGCTCAACGGGCTCCTCACCTTCCTCGGACTGGTTGTTCTAAGCCTTGTGCATCCACGGCCTAAACATACTTAGTATCCCGTCATTCTGTTTTTTGAACATTTTCTCCAATAATACAGCATATCATGAATCAGAAGAGAACATTGGGCCTCTTGATGGTGACGACCCTCTGGTGCGCGGCACTCATTGCACAGCCTGAACACCATCTCTATGTGAAACTTCAAGGGAAGACAAACGTAAAGAAAGGCATGTTCGCCACGGTAAACGAGGCTCTTCGCCGGGCAGAGGCTTTTGCCGACGACAGCCTGTGGACAACCATCCATATTGCCCCCGGTGTCTACTGGATAGACGACCCTGACGACCCCGCCATCCGCAGGCCCGAGCCTGGCGGAAACACTCCCTACGGCATGAAAGTGCGCCTCAGCCGTACACGTATCATCGGCACAGGCGACAACCCGGAGGATGTAGTCTTGGCTTGCAACCGTGGGCAGACACAGGGTGCGGAGGGAAACTTCACCATGCTGCACATCACGGGCGATGACATCCTGGCCGAGAACCTGACCTTCGGCAACTATTGTAACGTGGACTTGAATTACACGCGCGACGCCAGGCAAAGCCGAAAGCGCCGGGCCGATGCCATTGTGCAGGCGCAGTTGGTCATCTGCAGCGGCGACCGCTACGAGGCCCGTCGTTGCCGCTTCATCTCCCGCCTGAACCTCTGTCCGTTTGCCGGTGCACGCCATGCGCTGTTCGACGACTGCTACTTCGAGTGCACCGACGACGCGCTGTGTGGCACGGGCACCTACCGCCGCTGCCGCTTCACCTTCTTCAGCAGCAAGCCCTTCTACTCTACCTCGCCGCAGGGAGCCGTGTTCGACGACTGCGACATCCACTCGAAGGTGCAGGGCGTGCAGTATCTCACCAAGGTGTCAGCCCCCGTGACGATGCGCAACTGCCGTTGGACGAGCGACGACCCCAACCTGACGATAGCTTGGACAAAGAAACCCGACCCGAAGAAGCGGTGCCTGATGGAGAACTGTACGCTGAACGGCCTGCCGCTCGACGTGCCTATGCCGCCCGATGTGCCGATGCCCGTCACCACGCCCCTGCTGCCGCTGATGAACCAGCCGGTGGTGGCACCGGGACGCTGGACACTGGACGCCTATAAGCCGAAGGACACTGCCGAATACGACTGGAACGTGAATCCTCTCAACCATGAACTGAGGGCTGCATGGTGTTACGGCGAGGGGATGGACGGGGCCGAAGGCTGCTTCGGCATGATTCAGAACATACGCGGGGCAAGGATGATGTACACAGGTCTGGCTGGCGAACAATATGACGGCCAGACGCTGACCGTAGAGCTCTCACCCTGCAAGTCGGCAGGCCAGGGCTTCGGCAGTGCCACTGGCCAGTATCTCGATCTTTGTATCAAGTTCGACACCAAGACGCTCACCGGCTATGGGGTGCGCTTCGTCCGCACACCAGCCTACGACAATGCCGTGGAGGTTGTGCTGGTGGAGTACAGCGATGGCGAGGTCACCCCCGTCTGTCAGCCGGAGAAGTGCGTCCTGTTCAAGAAAGGCTGCAGGGTGACGCTCTCGGCAAAAGAGGGTCTGCTCTCGGCTCAGATAGAGCGTGACGGCAGGCAGCAGCAGCTTACGTCTGCCATCGGGCATCCCAACAGCTATGGCGGCATCCATATCCAGCACACCGGCTCCACCGGTGCTTCCGCCACTGTCATACAGTCCATAAACTGCGTTTACGAGTAGTGTAGTCTGCTGTTACCCCGTGTAAGAGATTGGCCCTGCTGTCACCCCCGCAATCAAGACCATCAAGTATTGCAAGTAAAAAAGCACATATCATATAGCATAAACTACTTTTTTCGAGCTACAAGCGCTACATTGGAGTCTAATCTTCTGGCCATCAAACCGTTGATTGTAGCTACAGCTCTCTTTTTGGCGCTACTTTTGTAGCTACCAAGGTGCTGCCGTCAGTATCTTCCCAAATAGCGTTCGCATTTTCTCAAATAGCGTTAGTATTTTCTCAAACGGCGTTAGTATTTTTCCAAGCGGCGTTAGTATTTTTCCAAACGGCGTTAGTATTTTTCCAAGCGGCGTTCGTATATAGACAAATGCATAGTTAATGCAGGGTTTGGCTCCAAGTCTGCACCTAACATTTTACTGTAAACCAGCTAGTTATAAAGCCAAAGTGCAGAGTTGCAGGGTTTACGAAAAATATGGCTTAAAATATAGCAATGATATAGCAGTTGACCTATTGTGCGGTAGCCGCTCCCCTCCCCTCGAGGGGAGGGGTTAGGGGTGGGGTCTGTAATATCCTGTCAGCCGTAGTCCTGTGTGCAGCCGCCCACGAGCCAGTGGCTAATCTGTTATCTACTGTTCTTTCTCCGAGAAAAAGTTACAGACCCCACCCCTGCCCCTCCCCTCGAGGGGAGGGGAGCGGCTACCGCACAAATAGGTCAACTGCTATATCATTGCCTAAAATATAGTGTTCAACCGCTAAAGTGGTCTTACCAAAACAAAGAAAATAAGTAAAACAAGGGTAAATTAATCATTGAACGCAAAGACGCTCATTCTCTGCGTCTTTGCGTTCAAAAACAAACTTGCGGAAGTTGAAGATATTACTTCATGACCACTTTCCTGATGCTTCCGTCGTTCATCACCACGATGTTAAGCCCCTTCTGGAACTTGTCCAGTTTCTTGCCGTTGGGCGAATAGATGCACCTGACGCCATGCAGCATCATGGCATCGATAATGGCCGTCTCGTAGCTGGCATGCACTGTCACGTCGCGGGCGGGCATCGTTGCAGGCAGTCCCACCCACTCGAAGTGTACATAGTCGCCGTCGGGCTGTGGCTCAGGCGTAATCGTGGCACCATATTCATACGTTACCTTCTTATAGACTTTATCGTCTATCATGTAGGTCAGCAGGTAGCTGTTGATGCTGAACGAGCCGCTAACCGTCACGTCGTGTGCAGGCATCTTTTCGGGTATCTTGCTCCATCCGCTGAAAGTGTAGCCTTCCTTCGTGGGTTCTTCCTCAGGCGTGATAGCCGTACCTTCTTTAATGGTATATTCCTTGTAAAGAGCGCCATCAACAAGATAGGTCAGCGTGAAGCTTGGGATTTCTGTGATGACGAGTGTTCCCGGCACATAGCTGAACTTGTAGTTCTGGGCCTTGGCGCCGCTCACCGTCACAGGGTATTCGCCAGGAGCGCTGTCGGCCGTGGCTTCACAGCTGAAGACAGGCTTCTTGGTCAGCACGTCCTCTGTCTCGCCGTTCTTGAACCCTTCGTAGGTGGCCTTGAACTCAGGCATGGCCTCTCCCTCTCTCATGGTGTAGTCGCCGGCATAGACGGTGAGCTTGGCCTTGTTGATGGTCAGCACGCCGTCGATGAAGGTCACTTCCTCGTTGCTCACCGTGCCCTGCCTGATGACGATGGGATAATCGCCGACGGGTGATGTTTCCGTGGCCTCGCAGATAATCTCAGGTGTTCCCTCCAGGGCACCTCCCGTGACGGTATATTCAAACTCGGGGTTGGCTTCGCCATACTTGCGGCTGCAGTTCGTTATGGTGACCACCGACGGCTCGGGGTCGGGGGTGAACTTGAACTTGGCGCAGTTCACCACCTCGCCGGTCTCCTTGTTCAGCAGCAGGGCCACAACGGTAAGATTGGCCTTGTTTTGGATGCGCGTATTGCTGGAGATGTCGAGCGTATAGGTGTAGTACATGGGAACCTCGCTGGTGATGGTGGCAGGCAGTGAGCCTTTGACGCCTTTCTGGTGCTGCCAGGTGGCTACGGGCACATAGTCATAATTCAAGTCCGTCATCTTCGCCGGGCTGTCTACCAGACTCTTCAGGTTGGGATCGTTGTTGGTACTTCCCGAGAAATAGTTCGACTGATACCAGTCGGAGGTGGTGCCGGTCAGCTTGTTCTCAAGCAACAGATAGCCTATCTGATAGGGCGACGATGCCACGTCTTCCACAAAGGTGGTGGTCGTGCTGACCTTGATAGCCGTCTGGCTGTCGTCAGTCCACTCGGCATTTACGGCAATCTCGCCAATAGTATACTGGCGCATGACGGCCTCCACGTCTTTCCTGATGCCGAAGGGCTGGTCGCTGGAACCATAGTAGGGGTCGCAGAATTCACCTCGGTTGATCTGACAGCTGGGGAAGCTGCTGGCATTCAGATTATAATCTGGCAGTTCCATCGGGTCGTCGCGATGTACGGCCACGGTGACCACATCATTGCGGAAGGTCTTGTTAAGCAGTTTCAGGCCGATGGCACCACGCGGACACCATCCGCACCAGGTGCCGGTGGCCTCCTCCACCAGTGGCGTGAACTTGGGCTTGCGGTTCACGGTGACCAGCGTTCCGCTGGCCGTGTTGTCGGTGGCTTCATTGGCCAGGCCGTTCACCTTGGTGATGGTTACCTTCTTGGTCTTTTCGCCCACGGTGGCGTCGGCCTTCATGGGTATCAGCACCTCGGCAGTCATCATATAGGTGATGGGGTCGATGTCCAAATGATCCTCCGTCACGCTGCTGCCCGTAGTGATGGTATAGTCGATGCTGGTGATGGGGTCGATGCTTCCACCTACCACATAGACGGGCACTTCCACCTCATTGCCCAGACCGGCATACTGCCGGCCGAAGTCGGCATCGGCCACGCTGGCAGCATGCTGGTTCAGTTCCTCGCCCGTGGGATTCATCTCCACAATCATGGGGAAGGCTCCCCAGCCGGAAGTCGTGGAGTAGGCATTCTTCGTGCCGAAAGGAACATAGAGCACCGCCTTGCTCATGTTGTCGCCGCTAAATACGCTGGGGTTGACGGGGAACGGTTTTTTGATATGGCTGATAACGGTAGTCAGGTCGTTGCAGTAGAGGAAGGCATCCCTGCCTATCTCCCTGACGCTGGAAGGTATCTCGACCGACGTCATGGTCTGGTACTGGAAAGCCGATTGTGCTATCCTCACCACTCCCTCAGGAATCCTTGTCGAGCCAAAACCCTGGACGAGCGTGTTGGTGGCCGTCTCGATGATGGCGTTGCAATAGTTGCGAGAGTCGTAGACGGGATTTTCCGGGTCGATGGTGAAAGTCTTGATGTTGGAGCAGCCTACAAACGGGCCAGTGCCCAGGTTCGTGACACTCTTTGAGAGCGTGAAGGAAGTAAGTCCCTCGTCGGCCCAGAATGCGGCATCGCCGATGCTGGTCACTCCGTCGGGCAGGTCTACACTGGTCAGGCCAGGCACACCGCTGAAGGCAGCATAGCCAATGGCCGTCACGCTGGCCGGAACCACGGTCGAGCGGCAGCCTATGCGTAGCGTGTTGGTGGCCGTCTCGATGATGGCATTGCAGTTATCGCGCGAGTCGAAGCTGGGGTTTCCCGCCTCTACGCTGAGGTCAGACAGATCCGCGCACTGGTAGAAGACTTCATCGCCTATGTCGGTGACCGATTTCGGAACGACAATCTTCTTAAGGCCTGAATCCATGAAAACAAAGCGTTCAATTGTCTTCAACGTCTTGGGCAGCCTCACTTCCTTCAGCGGTGGCGTGCCTGACAGGGCAAATTCGCCCAGCACGTCATCCTGCATATTGGCATTGGTCATGTCGAGCACACGCAGGCAGCCCATCCAGTTACACAGGTTGTCGCGAACGAACAGCATGTCGTCATGGTTTAGCTTGCCAGTCAGCACCAGCTCGTCGAAAAGCCGCCACTCGCTCTCGGGAATGAGCGTCGACAAGGTGCCTGCAGTAGCCACGTTGACGGTGTGTGTGGACTGGAATTCCGTCTCGTCGAGAATGGTCTTGAAAGCATCCCATCCCTTTGCCGCCTTGTATTTGGCCTTCTTGCCGGCGGGCACCACCAGCTGGGCTTCATAGGGAAGGCTGGTGAACGCCTCTTCGGAAATGCTGGGCGGCGTCGCGCACTTCACCTTGCAGACAGTCAGGAATTGAACCATGGAGAAAGCATACGTGCCGATGGAGGTCACGCCGGCGGGTATCTCAATGCTGCGGAAGAAAGTGCCTTCGAAGGCGAAGTCGCCAATGGTCTTCAGCGACTGGGGCAGTGTGATGCTGGTGATTTGGCTATAGCGGAACGCCTTTTTGCCTATGGCCACAATACCTTCGGGAATCTGCGCGCCGGTGCTGCCCAGGATGACCGTGTTTGTAGCCGTCTCAATGAGGCAGTTGCTGTTCTGCCTGCTGTCGAACACCGTGTTCCCCTCGTCCACCGTGATGCCTTGCAGGTCGTAGGAGGGGAACGCTCCCGAGCCTATCGTCTTCACATTCTTGGGTATGCGGAGATATTTCAGCGAAGTGCCCTCAAAGGCGTTATCCTCAATTGTTGTCAGGCTTTCAGGCAGGTTGATGGCGTTCGTGGGAACCGACATGGCAAAGCTAGCAATCGTGGTCACACCTTCGGGGATGACGGTGTTGGGACAGCCGGCAATGAGCCTCTGGCCAGAACGCTCGATGACGCAGTTGCTGCCCGTCGGGGAATAGTAGGCAGGGTTGCCTTCCTCCACTTCCACCACCGCCAGGTTACTGCACCACGAGAAGATGCCCCAGCCTATACTGGTGACGCTCTTCGGCAGGGTAATGGCACACAGGCCGCTCTCGCTGAAGGCGCCATTCTCAATGGAGGTGATGCTGGCGGGGAGGGTGACCGACTGCAGCTTGTCGCACCGGAAGAACAGATTGGCTCCCACCGTATTGTCCTTCGTGGTGTAATTATCATAGTAGGACTTTCCTCCTTTCACAATCTTGGCATCCGTGAGGTCTAGCGTAGCCAGCTGCCCGTCGGGCGACGAGGCCATTTCGCGAATCAGGATGAAGTCGGTGCCGTTGAGCTGGCCTGTAATGGTCAGCTTCGCAATGCTGAACTTCTCCTCCTTGGAGATGAAGTTCGACAGCGTTCCTGCCTTGTCGAGACTGACAGTCCGCTCCTGGGCGGCGACGATGGCAGCATCGTCATTGTTCGATGCCGGCTGGATGCCTACGACGGCACTCTGGTTCTCCGTGAAATGCTGCATTTCGTTAGGACTCAGGTTGGTCAGGGCGAAATAGCCGTCGCACAGCCCGCTCCAGCCCCAGTTCACACAGAACAGCCCGTCCTTGTAGCCATGCAGTACGAAGGAGTGACCCGAAGCCCCGTTGCCCTGGTCGCCATTGTAAATGACGGGATGGCCCACGTTCAGCTCGCCATATATCAGCTCCTCCCAGTCGTTGTCGGAATAGGAGTCGCGGGTTGCGAGGCTGGCCGTCTTGCTGTAGTTGAATACCGACATCAGGGCACCAGGAATGTCTATGGCACGGGCACCCGACTCGCTTGTCATATAGTCCATCTGCACGGCCTGGCCGCAGTAGCGCATCAGCCATGCCGTCTCGTCGTCGGTCATGTTGTACCACCCGATTCTTCTGGCGGGCAGGGCGGGCACATTAATCTGCCAGGAGTTTGTCGTGTAGTCGGCCATCGACCTCACCTCGTTGATGGGCCACTGGAAATAATTGATGACCTGTGCCATGGCCGTAGCCACGCATCCTGTGGGAGGCTGCCCGCCTTGCACGTCGGGGCAATGGGCATTGTAGGGAGCCCACTGGTCCCAAGTCGTGGTGAGCAGCGGCTGCAGCTCCGGCCGGCTGGCAGGGGCAGCAGGGGCGTCGCCCCTCTTGTTGTCGGTGGGCAGGCTGGCGGCTACCTGGGCATAGACATCCATCAGCCACTTCATGTTGCAGGGTAGGGCATCCTCGTCGAAGCTTCCCTTTTCGGCATAGCCCAGGATGCTCCTCATGCGGTCGTCGGCCGCCACGATGACGAAGCCCCCCTTGTCCTCGGCGATAAAGACATAGTAGGCCGCCGGTGCGCCGTCCCCCTGCTGCGGGGCACGTCGCATGGTGCTATGCCTGAACTGTTTCTCCGGCATCAGCTGCTGTGCTTTCAGCAGCGCCTCCTGCTCAGAAATTCTCTCTGCCTGTGCCGTCATCCCGACCAGGGCACATGCCAACAATAGTAAAAGCTTCCTCATCATCATAAACAATATTTATTCTGGTTTCCTGTATAATTGTTGAGAAGTCGTTTGTTTTTTGCCATCAGGAGTTGTTTCCTTATATGTAAACATCATCGTGTTGCCGCTCCTGTCAAACGAGACAACATTTTCAGTCTTCGTGTCCTCCCGACGCCTGAATGCCTCCAGGATGGTTTCCCTCGCCTCCTCTTTCTTAATCTCCAGATTGTCTTTCAGGCGTTCCAAAGCCGACTGCGGGAAACTGCTCGCGTCAAAGTCAAACGAAAGCATCTCTGCCGTACTGAAATCGTACTCTCTTCTTAGCGTGTCGCCGTCCAGTTTCCACTGTCCTTTCGTGCGTAAGGACGCAGACATAAATATGCAGGCCTCTTTCTGCTCCACATCGAGTGGAAGCATCACATCCCACTTAATGCTCCAAATCCTTTCGAAAGTGTTGTCCTCATGAAAGGCTATGGTATCCTTATACTCACCCTCCACCAGCCATGTGCCAATAATCAAGTCGGCCATAAGCTGCTGCGAGACATTCTTCGAATTCTGCTTGATATATTTTTCTATATCCTCGTCGGTAATGTCCATCAGCAGTTTGTTCTCGCTGTTCAGCCTTTCCAGCTTTGTAATAGCATTCTGATAGGCATCTCTCCGGATGAAATAACGCTTGATATAGAGCGTTGTCGATTTGTGTTCGAAAACCGACTTCATCACATATCGCCAGTCTTCGGGGTACAACGGCTTGCCGTTTATACCGATAACGTTTATGGGCAACTTGTACAGGGCGTCCTCGTATGCATCCTTGCTGATCGGACGGCGGAACATGGGCGCATCCGCCATCACCTTTATCAGCGAGCGGCGCACGTAGTAGCACTGCTGCACATTGTCGTAGAACTGGTTATTCCCCAAGTTCATGCGGGCATCGATGCCGCTGTTGAAGGCGTTCTCCTTCGTGTCGGCCGTCCATTCCTTCACCACCGTAGGGTCATCGTACAGATACTTGAACGCCATATCCAGCGTGTCCATCGGCAGCGAGTCAATCAGTTCCTGATGGGACGCGACATACATCGCCACCTTGAACAGACTGTCCTCCAGTTGTATCTCGTCCTTGAGACCTTGCACAATCTCGTCGATGTCGCACACCGCCATGATGGCAGTCTCGTGTTGAGCTGCCCGCTGATGGGCATCCTCCACCTTGTCGTTCACGAAGAAGGTCAGTCCCACACCGATTGCTGTACCAAGGGTGGTCAGCAGCAGTTCGCTGAGCCATCCCTTTCCAGTAAGTTTGCGCCCGAACTTGGGCATCTTGAGTTTCACGTTCAGCATCTTCTCGTTCTTGTTTTCCGTCTCTGCCGGCTGGGCGCTGACATCATTGCAGCGAAGCAAGCAAATACTGCCATTACAAAAATTATAATAAGGTATATAGTCTGTCTCATATCAATGAGTTTCTCAAATTTTTTGCAAAGGTACTTCTTTTTTGCCAAATAGGGATTTGATTGACTGATTTTACGCATTCTTTTATGATTATTTACGACCTGTGGTCTAACCAGCCCTTCGGGCTTCACCCGTATAGGTCGAAAAATACACTGCTTTGCATAAATATGCAGGTATTTAGGAAATACAAAAGGTGCTTGCACCCCTTGCACCTGCCGTCTGGCAGAATAGTGTCTCCATTTTTGGAAATACGCACGCCATTTTGGAAAATACGCACGCCGTTTTGGAAAATGCGCACGCCGTTTTGGAAAATGCGCACGCCGTTTTGGAAAGCGGCGTGCGTAGTATCTAAATATCAGCCGGGGTGCAACCTAGGTTCAACCAAAACTATTCGTAACTTACTGATACTCAGTTGTGGTGCAAGGGGTGCAAGCACCCTTTGTTTTTTACATGTGCGCGCAAGCAAACAGCTTCTCTTCATTCCTTATTCGGGCACTTTTACACCCTCAACCGTCGGGCGGGCTGCGCGGGCACCGCTATTGTCGTTCGTTCCGAAGTACCGGTAGAGGGCCTCGATGGCATCGGCCGGCGTGATGCTGCCGTCATGGTTGAGGTCGGCCACCTTGTCATTGAACCCATTCTGGACAACGTTGAAGTAGTGATACAGGATCATGATGGCATCAGCCGGCGTCACCTTGCCGTCGCCGTTCACGTCGCCCTCCACATATGTCTTCCTCGTTAAGTAGCCTGGGTTAGAGATGCCTCCGTCGATGTGGGCATACTCTTTGTCAAGATGATTTGTGTCGTAAACAGTGCCTTCGCCACCGACAAGGTTATTACAAAAAGCAAACATATATGTAGGTTCAACAACCATGTCAGTACTCCATCTGTCACCAACATATATAGTTTTTAGGCTACTGCAAAGCCAAAACATCATCCACATATTTTCCACTTTTCTTGTATCAAAGCTGCTCAAGTCAAGAGAAGTCAAGCTTTTACAATCATTAAATAGGTTCGAAAAATACGTCACATTTTTTGTATCGAAGCCGTTTAAGTTTAGACTTGTCAGGCTACTGCAACCAGAGAACATCCCCACCATGCTTAACACATTGCTCGTATCAAAACCGCTTAAGTCAAGACTTGTAAGACTACTGCAATCAGCGAACATAACACTCATATTCGTCACATTACTTGTATCGAAGCTGCTCAAGTCAAGATTGGTAAGGCTGCTGCAACCAGAGAACAGTCCCTCCATGTTTGTCACATTACCCGTGTGGAAACTGCTTACGTCAAGACTTGTAAGGCTTCTGCAACCAGAGAATCTCCCCTCCATACTAGTCAAGTTACTTGTGTCAAAGCTACTCACATTAAGGCTAGTGAGGCTGGCGCAACGAATGAACATATATCTCATATCAGTCACTTTACTTGTATCGAATTTTGACAAGTTAAGGTTCCTAAGGCTTGAGCAGCCACGGAACATATTTTTCATGTCGGTTATGCTTGACGTGTTCCATGTGTCCAACCCGTTAAGTACCTCCAATGACATACAAGAATAGAACATCATATCCATGGTTGTCACCTTCGACGTTTTAAGGAAACTTAAGTCAAGATACTGCAAGTTATAGCAAGAACTGAACATGCTGCCCATCTCTGTCGTTTCTGACGTATTCAAGTTGGCAATGTTGCTGACTAACTTAAGGTTTGACATGTCGCTGAACTAGCAC